>JAEIGA010016078.1_pt1 | contig 11391 bp, 10 predicted proteins | sample 9270691 | NCBI WGS metagenome assembly JAEIGA01 (sample SAMN17057246, study PRJNA624740) | gut metagenome | biome: biome; isolation source: fecal sample | host: Bos grunniens | place: China: Xizang | collected 2019
ACCAACCAGCTAATCAGACGCAGGTCCATCCTGTACCGATAAAATCTTTGACCGCTTCACCATGTGATGCTGCGGTATCATAAGGTATTAATCACCGTTTCCAATGGCTATCCCTTTGTACAGGGCAGGTTACCTACGCGTTACTCACCCGTCCGCCGCTTTCCATTCAATCAGGCATCCGAAGAATTCGTCATGAATATCTCGCTCGACTTGCATGTGTTAGGCACGCCGCCAGCGTTCATCCTGAGCCAGGATCAAACTCTTGAATAAAATGGTATATCACTTGTCCCTCCTGCTTAACAGGCGACAAGAAAATATCTGACTCATTCCAAACGCGTTGCGCTTGAATTACTTTGTATTTGAGAATTGTACTTGGTTCCCTCACAAATATTATCTTGACAATATTGTGATGAAAAATTTTGTACATTTACAAAATCTTTGCACTATGAAGTTTTCAATGTCCTCCAGACCGATCCCGAATCATCTCGATGATTCGTTGGAAGGTCTTATGCAGCACATCCGAAATCTTTGATTTCGTGATGAAGCCTGCTCGCTAAATCACTTACGTGAGTCAGCATTTATATATTAGCATCAATTTCCGATCCTGTCAACACATTTTTGAAAATATTTTAATTTCTCAAATCGTTTTTTTCTGAGCAGCTGTCAGCTGCAGAAGTGGATTTCTTTGATGCCTGCCGCTTGAAGCGACTTCGTTAGTATACGACTTCAAAAGCATTTTGGCAAGCTCTTTTTTCAGATTTTCAGAAACTTTTTTTACTCCTGTTACAATTCAACATCCGGCCGGTATCGTCAGGAAACGATCCTGCCCGGAATGGAGTCCTGAAGGACTGTGTTTTTTCAAAACAGGTCTTTATTATTATCTACTTAGTGCTATAATCAATTTCGTAGAGTGAATGTCACGCGTTGGAAAATCTGAACTGCTGATCATCATGACGGATTCATTCCGGATGATCTGTTCCGATGGACCTGTAGTGCTGCAATACGGGATGTTGATTGCAGACGAATAGCCTCTTCAGGGCTGGCGGTGTGGCATTGCATCCGCTGCTGCATTAAAGACCAGATGCTCACTCTTCCATTTTTTGGGAGAGTTTTTTTATCATTCTTTCTTTATTCTATCACAGGAATTCTGAATGAATCTGAAACCGTGAGCAGCTTCTAACTTTGGTGCGGCAACCTGCCGCGCCTGAAGCGCTTTCAGGAGGCAGCACGGATCCATGATCCGAAGCTGTCTATCTATCATCTTTCTATCATTGTTTCATACAGCAGAAGACTGTCTCCTCACAGGAGGCCGCTTTTCTGCGGAATCATCGGACTGGAAACGGATTCCCTTTCCCGGATTTCATCCCGGATACATCGCAAAGGATCCGTTTCACAGTGACAGAGAAAGGAGAAAGTCATGGTTTCAAAGAATCATAAAACAATCACGATCATTACCTGTCTGGCTCTTCTGATCGCGCTGGACATCATCCTCACGAGATTCCTTTCGATCAACACGCAGTTTCTGAGAATTTCTTTCGGTATGATTCCGGTAGCTCTGGCCGGAGCCGCTTTCGGCTCCGTCTGGGGAGGCATCTGCGGAGCCGTCGGCGATATGCTCGGCATGCTCATTTTTCCATCCGGAGCTTACTTCCCGGGCTTTACTCTTACAGCCGCACTGACCGGCATTATTTACGGGATTTTTCTCTACCGCAAAGACGCCGGTCATTTTGCATTCAATACGGTCATTGCCTCGATTATCGTCTGCATCGGCTGTAATCTGCTTCTCGATACTCTGTGGCTTGATATGATGTACGGGAGCGGATTTATTGCAATCCTTCCGGCCCGCATCATAAAATGCATTATCAACATCCCGGTATACTCCGCGCTGGTGATCGTTCTCTGGAATAAAGTATTTTCACGGATTCCTTCAATCAGAGCAATCTGAGAAGACTCTGTTCAGAGTATTTCCCTGACCGGATCCCATTGAGAGCCTGACGCTACATTCTGATGTTTCCATAATATTTTGAATTCCAACATTTACCTGCTGCATGGTCTTTCCTGAAACCGGAGTTCCCATGCAGCATTTTCTATGTCCGTCACTATTTCCCGTTCGTTCCTTCGGGCCGCATCCTTTCATCAGCGCTGCACCGGCTGTGTGGCAGTAAACAGACCCTCTGCAGGGACCCACGCTTTCAGAAAGCAATTCCTCTTAAGACCGACAAATATTGCCGAAGGGACGTTCCTCTTTACTCGATAATCTCATAAAGAGTCGGCGCCATCTCTTTGGTCACATGATCCGGTACCGCCAGCACTCTTACGTGCATCTCGCCATTTCCGAAGCGGATTAGAATCTCGTCGCCTTCCTTTACGTCCGTCCCCGGCTTGGCGATTTTACCGTTTACAAAAACTCTTTCCTGGGTACAGGCTTCGTGGGCCAGAGTTCTTCTTTTTATGATTCTGGCATTTTTCAGATACTTGTCTATTCTCATGGTCTCCCCTTGTGTAATATGGTTCAACGATCATTTTACATACGTGCTCTTTTCTGGAAAAAGCATCCTTTCTAAGGACAGCCCGGGTTATTCCGTTGATCTGATGTATGTAAAAAGACTGCCCCCGGAAGGGCAGTCCCTTGTATTCATGATTACTTTTACCGCTGATGCCGCACAACATATCCCGCAGATCCGCAGGGATCAGACTAACTTCCCGGTTATTTATTCACAGCGTCTTTAAGAGCTTTTCCTGCTTTGAAAACAGGAGCTGTGGATGCAGGGATCTCGATTGTTTCTTCTGGTTTGCGAGGATTTCTTCCCTGTCTGGCTTTTCTTTCTTTTGTCTCAAAAGTACCAAAACCGATAAGCTGGACCTTATCACCTTCTACAAGTGCTTCCTCTATGCTGGCTATAAATGCATTTACAGCTGATTCTGAATCTCTTTTAGTAAATCCGGTCTTCTCTGCGACCTTCGTAATCAATTCCGATTTATTCACATTGTCCTCCTTAATAAACCAGGTTGGTTAAGTTGTGATCCATAAACGAATCGATGTCTGCCAGATACGCAATTAAATTCTTGCACGGATTCCTCTGAATGTCAACACAAAAAAACACCAGAACACGTGATTTCATGCTTCATTCAACATTTTTACATAATTATTATTTATTATCCGACAGTTCCGGGGGATCCAAAGGAACTATTCTGCCGGAAGATCAGTTGTGATTGAATTTCCTGATTATTTTCAGGACCTTTTCTCCTTTTGGCATTCTTCTCAGATCCTCTTCTGTAATCGCGCGGAATACAAAGATCAGAACAACATAGATGACCCCCCCGGCGAAAACTGCCAGGAGCGTGGAAAGACTGTTTCCAAGCATTGGAAACAGCATCCGGTGGACTCCCCATGACGCCGCGCCCATGAGCAGAGCTGCGATACCGGGACGGATCAATATGAGTGAGAGATCAAAACGGGCTCCCGTATACTTCCGGACTGCCTTCATATTCAGCAGAGAAGCTGTCAGATAGGCACAAACAGTCCCTGCTGCGGCACCTTTGACATTGAGCGACGGATAACCTGTCAGGATATAGGTAAGAATGATTTTAAACACTGCGCCGATCGCCAGATTGACCACCGGAATCATCTGCCGTCCCACTCCCTGGAGAATCCCGGTCAATGTCTGCACCGAAGACAGGAAAATAACCCCTGCCGCCAATACCGCCAGGCTGCCTGCCGCGCTGACCGCGCTGGCTTTCTGTGTCGGGTAAAGAAGCAGCATGAGAGGGACAGAAAGAGAAAACAGACCGGCTGCGCATGGAAAACCGACAATCATGGCCGTACGCATCCCGAGTTCGCTCTCCTGACGCATCGCATCCCGGTCTCCTGTACTGTGCGCCGCGGCGATAGAGGGCACCAGGCTCAGAGCGATACTCTGCGTGAGTACCTGGGGAAGATTGATGAGGGGAGTGGAAAACCCCGACAGCTGTCCATACAGACTGTTGGCTTCCGCTTCAGAAAAACCTGTCTCCATCAGACGGCCCGGTACGATCACCAGATCGATATTGCTCATAATCGGCATGATCGCCGCCCCAATCGTGATCGGCACCGCAATCACGATGATTTTGCCGAGAACAGAAGACGCACTTTCAACGGAAGCCCCGTCCGGCGTTCTTTCGACAGCCTCCTGAATCGATCCTCTCCGCCTGAAGTAAATCAGCAGAACAGCCGCCAGGCCGAAAAGGCCGCCTGCAGCAGCACCGAAAGAGGCACCCGCGGCAGCATACTGAACGCCATAAGGGACGAGCAGAAAAGCGAGCGTCAGACCGCAAGCCACTCTGAAAAACTGCTCGACTACCTGTGATACAGCGGTCGGAGTCATATCCTGCAGCCCCTGAAAATACCCTCTGAAGGCCGCCATGATCGAAATCGCCAGAAGCGCCGGCGAAATCCCCCTGAGGGCGTAGACCGCGTCCGGAGAAGAAAACCCCGCGAAAAAAGGCGCGCCGATTAAAAGAATGAGACAGGTGACGAGGCCGATTCCTGCCAGAAGGCCGAAGGACAGACGAAAGATCCGCCAGGCCTCCCTGTGATTTCCTTCCGCAGTCCTTTCTGACACCAGTCTGGCGATCGCAGTAGGGATCCCCGCCGTAGAGACAGCAAGCAACAGCAAATAAACGGGATAAGCTGTCTGATAGTAAGCCATGCCCGTATCGCCTATTATATTTGCCAGCGGGATCCGGAAAAAGGCACCCAGTATCTTAACGACTACCCCTGCCGCCCCCAGTATCACGGCTCCTTTCATAAAAGATTTTTTTGCCATAATTGAAATCCCGTTTCCCCCTCATCGATTTCATGTTTTCTCTGTTTGAACAGGACTGTTCACAGTTGTGACAGAATTCTCCTGCAGGCATTTTCCACTTCTGCAATCGCCTTTTCGACATCAATCGTCAGGAACTGACCGTCACGGTAAAGGATTTTCCCATCACACATAGTCAGCACAACATCGCTTCCTGAAGCCGAGTAAACGAGATTGGTTGCCAGATCGTGAACCGGTTTCATGTGAGGAACCGAAATATCCAGCACGATAAGATCCGCCCTGCCGCCTTCCTTCAACAGACCGCAGTCCTCTCTGCCCTGCGATACAGCTCCTGCGTAAGTAGCCGCCCTGAGAGTCTGCACCGGGGTCACCAGAGTCGGGTCTCCGTATTTGGCCTTGTTCAGAAGTGCGAAGATTTTCATCTCCTCAATAAAATTGAGACTGTTATTGCTTGCAACGCTGTCAGTGCCGATCGCGACATTGATCCCGTGATCGAAAAGAGCCGGAATGTCGGCAACCCCACTCGCCAGTTTCAGATTGCTCACCGGGCAGCTGGCTACCGTCACACCTTTCTCTTTAAAGATCTCCCTGTCTTCTTCTGTAATCCATACACAATGTGCCGCTGTCGTTCTGGTCTCAAAAGCACCGAGTTCATTCAGGAGCTTCACCGGAGTCTTTCCTCCGTGTCTTCCCATGCACTCCTCGTGCTCTGCCTTTGTTTCTGAAATATGAATATGCATATTCAGTCCGTATTTCGAAGCATATTCCGCGACATCCCGCATACTGTCCTCTGTATTGGTATATTCCGCATGAATGCTCGCATCAATAAGAATTCTTCCGTCAGCTGCTCCGTGGCAGTTTTCTGCCAGCGCAACAGCTTCTTTATAGCTGTCTGCTTCTTTTACAGACCCCTCGACAAAGCTCGTTATACTGCGGGATATATTGGCTTTTGCCCCGCTGTCAACCGTTGCTCTTACCATATCCTCGCAGAAATAATACATATCACTCGTGGAAACAATCCCGAACCTCGCCGATTCTGCCATGGCAAGAAGTGTAGAATAATAGACAGCCTCATGATAAAGCTTATCTTCGAAAGGAAAAATTTTCGTATTCAACCAGTCCGACAGAGCCAGGTTTTCTCCGTATCCTCTCATGAGCATCATCGGACTGTGAGCGTGCGCATTATAAAATGCGTTCATCAGGAGCCGGCCCTTTCCGTCGTAAATCTCACCAAAATCCTGTTCCGGCGCATCCTCACCGATATAAACGATCCGCTCCCCCTTCACTCCGACATACCTGTTTTCTTTTATTTCAAAATTCTCATCAAGTATAGTTATATTACTGAACAGCATGGTTTCTCCTTTACGTATAAAAAACGGCAGTGATTCTGAAAACCGAGGAACAATCCGGTATGAACAACCGGCCTTCCGGTTCAGCAACCGGAAACAGGTTTTCGCATCCTGGCCGGTCACTGAATGGAGCCATTTCAGTATCTGCTCCAGGTCCTCGGATAGAAAAGCATCAGGATCGGAAAGATTTCCAGCCGCCCTGCCAGCATATCGAAGCTGAGAACAATCGTTGAAAATCTCGAAAAGATCGAAAAGGTACCACTTGGGCCGATCAGAGAAAAACCGCATCCAACATTATTGATCGCTGCCGCCACGGCACTGATGCTGGTGATCATGTCAAAATCATTGATAGAAACAAGTATAACGGAAACGACAAAAACTGCAAGATACATTATTATAAAAGAATGCACCCCGCTGATCGTTTCCGCTTTGAGTGGTTTCCCGCTGTAGCTGATGATGTTTACGGAATGAGGGCTGAGGAGACGCTTCACGTCCGCCCTGACCGTCTTGGCCAGTATGATGATGCGGGAAAGCTTGATTCCGCATGCTGTCGATCCGGAACATCCTCCAAAGAACATGAGGAAAAAAAGAACGATCCGTGAAAAACCCGGCCACAGATCATAATCCTCCTGAATATAGCCCGTACTGGACGACATGGCCGTGACCGCGAAGGAAGAATTAATGAGCGCGCGGAAGAAGCTGCCGTATTTCGCGGTGATATTCGCAGCGATAGCCAGTGAAGAAGCAGCGGCAATGATCACATACGTCCTCAGTTCCGCGTTTTTGAAAGCGCTGACTGCCTTTCCCGTAAGGATCATAAAGAAAAGGGAGTAATTGACCCCGAAAAGAAACATAAACACCGTCGTGACGATCGTTATATAATCGCTGCCATAATAGGCGATGGATTCGTCGTGGATATTGAATCCGCCGGTTCCGGCCGTCCCGAACATGGTGAGGAAGGCGTCGAACCAGTTCATTCCTCCCAGACGGAGCAGAATCAGGTCGATCAGAGACAGTCCGGCATAGATCAGATAAAGAATCACTGCAGACTGCTGAGTCCGGGGAACGATTTTGTCATTCTGAGGGCCTGAACTCTCCGCCCTCATCAGATTCACCGCGCTGCCCTTGCCTCCGCCTTTCCGGGGCAGAACCGCCAGCATGAAAACCAGTACGCCCATCCCGCCAAGCCAGACCGTAAAGGAACGCCAGAACAGAAGGGATTTGCTCACAGCTTCCAGATCTTTAAAAACGGTGATTCCCGTCGTTGTGAATCCGGACATCGTTTCAAAAAACGCCTCTACAAAAATAGGAATCTCCCCGCTGACATAATACGGAATCGCGCCGAAAATACTGATACTGATCCAGGACAGAGCGACGATCACCATGCTGTCTCTGGCAAGCGGCACCTCATTCTTTTTATCGATCCTGGTCAGCAGAAAGCCGGCGAATCCGGTCACGAGGATCCCTGTCAGAAACCCCTTCAGGGCATGTGATTCCCCGCAGACCAGAGCGATAAGCATGGGAATGATCAGGATGATTCCTTCGAGAACAAGTATATTCCCGACTGTATGAAAAACTGTACGATAATTCATTGATCAAGTCACTTCACTATATCTTCAAGAGTATCGATCTGTCCCGTGGTGATAACGACTGTCCTGTCTCCCGGCCGGAACATATCTCCTCCCCGTGGAATGATAATCTCACGGTTTCTGCCGATCAGACCGACAAGCACATTCTTTTTGAATTCCAGATCACGGAATTTCTTATTTACCAGGCTGCAGCCCGATCCGACCGTAAACTCCAGAGCCTCGGCCTTTTCGTCGGCAATTCTGAAAAGCGCTTCGACTTCCGAAGATTCGTAGGAATTCTTCATGGCGCGTATAAAGCGGAGTATCTGCTCTGACGCCGAGATATAAGGATAGAACACACTCCCCAGATCCAGATCAGGAAGGAGAGTAGAAAAAGGATTGTTCGAAATCTTTGTAATCAGTTTCGCCTTTGAAATCGACCGGATGTACATGCTCAGCATGATATTCTGCTCATCGATTCCGGTGAGAGATGCGAAGGCATCGGCCTTCGCGACCCCCTCTTCTCTCAGAAACTGCTGATCCGTACCGTCTCCGCAGACGATCGCCGCTCCGGGCAGGGCCTCAGCAAGCCTCAGACACCGTTCCCGGTCCTTTTCAATAATCTTGACATGCATGCCAAGATCCAGCAGTGCCCGGGACAGATAATAAGAGATCCTGTCCCCGCCTACAATCACGATATTCCGGATCCTGTCGAATTTCACTCCGATCGTATTAAAAAACTGGAGGACTTCAGACCGTTTTCCGGCGATTTCCAGCCGGTCGGATTCTTCGATGACATAGCTGCCTGACGGGATCAGGACCCGTCCGTCTTTTTTCATGACTGCGCAGACCAGAATCTCCGGATTAATTTTCCAGAGATTTTCCAGCACAACGCCGACCAGAGGACTGCTGTCAGGCACAGCGAATTCCAGCATTTCCGCCCGGCCTCCCACGAATTGGTCCACCTTGATCATCGAAGGAAACTTCAGAACCCTGACCATTTCCTCCGCGCAGGCAGCGTCCGGATTGAAAGACATGCTCAGTCCCAGGTCCGTCTTGATAAGGGGCAGAACATCGCTGTATTCAGGACTTCTCACTCTGGCGATGGTATTGCCTGCCCCCAGTTTCCTTCCTGTCAGACAGGAAAGAATATTCAGTTCATCGGATTCTGTTGCCGCGATCAGAAGATCCGCGCGCTCGATTCCCGCACTCATCAGAGTCGGAACAGACGCCCCGTTGCCTCTGACGCCCATGACATCGGCTCTGTCCGTAATCGCCGATATTTTTTCTTCTGAAGTATCGATGATTGTGATATCATTTTCGTCTTCAGAGAGCTGTTCTGCCAGTGTCGTGCCGACACGGCCGCATCCAATAATTATGATTTTCATATCGATCCGCCGGTCACCTGGAAAGAATTGAGCCCAGTCCTATGAGAATGCCTGACAACATGATCAGCAGCCCCGTCACAGTAAAAGCGATCACACTCCAGGAGGGCAGTTTGGCCCGGGAAACCACTGTAAAAGCGACCAGTCCCGTTCCGAGAGCGATCCCGACCGCAGCCATAATCAGAATAGGATCCATCATTTTCTCCTTTTGAATTGATTTCTATCGGTTCATCAGAGCGCTCATACCACAGACAACCTTTGCTGCTTCCGCTCTCGTGGTATTGTGGGAAGGGTAGAAATAGACCACGTTCTCGTCCAGCACCCCGTTCATAATACCAAAAGCAATGATTTTATCGACACTGCCGACCGCCCATCCCGAGATCTTTGCGCTGTCCGGAAACCGGATCTGCCCGGTTTCTTCTTCACAGGTAATCCCGAAAAAGTCGCAGTAATTGCTGAGCATAACGGCCATCTCTTCTCTGGTGATATTCTCGTCCGGCGCGAAGATCGTCCGGCTTCTGCCGGAAACGATCCCAACTCCAGCGGCCCATTTAATATACGGCGTAAACCAGGAGCCCTCCGGAACATCTGTAAAGGAAATCTCTCCCAGGGAACTCAGATCCGCTCCGGCCTGGAGAGCGAGCATTTTCACAAACTGGGCTCTGGTTACAGGAGCATTCGGCCGGAAGGTTCCGTCTCCAATGCCGTTAATGATATTCTCGGATACCAGCTTCTCAATATAAGAAACAGCCCAGTGTCCTGAGATATCATACAGGCCCGACGCGGTCTGTGCATCTCTCGGGTTTGTATTGGCGCTCACACGGTTCGAAGCGTAAGCGTTTTTATACAAATTGAAGATGGACGTACTGCCGGCGCACGACTTGTAACGAAAATGAATTTCTCCGCGGATTTCCGGTATCGTATCGTTCAGCTGAAGCTGCCGGACCAGCTCATCCGTTCCTTTCCAGGCTCCGGATGTGGCATTGGCTCTGTAGTCTGCGATCCCGATATAGAGATCGACGCCCGTGCCTTTCACAACATCTGCCCACCAGTTCGCCAGGACTTTGTAGTCAGCAATCGAATAGCCGATATTCCAGTAAATCTGAGGCGCGATATAATCGACCCATCCATTTTTCACCCAATTATAGGAATCCGCGTACCGCTGTGAGTAGGATTCTCCTCCTCTCGTCGCCGAACCGAATGCGCTCGTCCCCGAATTCGCCCAGATTCCCATCGGGCTTACGCCGAACACACACTGATTATCTGCAGCGTGAACCGCGTCATTCACCTGCCGGATCAGCTTGTCTACGTTGCTTCTCCTCCATTGGGCTTTGCCCATACCTGCGCCGTACGCAGCATAGGCAGCAGAATCATCGTAGCTGCCGTCAGGATAAAAATAATCGTCAAAATGAATCCCGTCGACATCGTAATTTCGAACGATCTCTACCGCCGCGTCGGTAATCAGATCTCTGACCGCCGGTTCTCCCGGATTAAAATAATACTTGCCTGAGCAGCTCATTACATAATTGTTATAGGCCCCTTTGGCCGGATTATTCCACGAGAGCAGGTTCCAGTCGTTATTAGCCTGAGTAATGCGAAACGGATTGATCCAGGCATGCAGTTCAATCCCTTTTGAATGCGCCTTTTCCACCCAGTAGGCCAGAGGATCGAAATCGTCTGCCGGCGCGGTTCCCTGTGTCCCTGTCAGATATCTGCTCCAGGGATAATAAGAGGATTTATACAGAGCATCCGCTGCAGGTCTGACCTGGAAAAAAATCGCATTCATTCCCATATCATAACAGTCATTGATAATTGTATCCGCCTCCGCTTTCAGTGCGGCTGCTGAAGTCGTCGGTTTGGTGGGATAATCGAGATTGGCAGTCGTCGCCACCCAGATTCCCCTCATCTCTGAATTTGCGGAAGCAGCCGACTGTGCCGATACAGCAGCATAGGATCCGCTTTCCTCTGTTTCTTCCGCAAAAACCATAATAGATCCCGCAACGGTCCAGATCAAAAAAATCCCCGCCAGAATGATGCAGACGATCGCGATCATTTTCTTTCGTCGCGCCTCGTAGGCGCTTTTCGTCTGATTCGTTTTCTTTTTTGTCATTTCCAGTTCCCCCTGTAAAAAAAGTTACATTATCAGTCATACTTCCAGATAGACCGCGTCTTTCAGCATTTCTCTGCCAAAAGCGTCGATCCTGTCTATTATCTCATCAGAGCATACTTCTCTGAGTCGATCAATGGCCATGCCCAGATCCGGCTGTCTCCACTCGGGACTGTGACA
>JAEIGA010016079.1_pt1 | contig 11390 bp, 7 predicted proteins | sample 9270691 | NCBI WGS metagenome assembly JAEIGA01 (sample SAMN17057246, study PRJNA624740) | gut metagenome | biome: biome; isolation source: fecal sample | host: Bos grunniens | place: China: Xizang | collected 2019
ACTTGAACCAGTTGCTTCATTAATTACTGTATCTTTATGCTCTGGTAAAGTTATTGTTCTATCAACAACAGAAGTTATTCTACCTTTAGCATCAACAGTTACTTGTGGTACTTTAAATGTTTCTTTATAATCTGGAGCTGTATCACCTGTTGGTCCATAAGTTCCAACTGTTACTCCAGAATTTGATAGTGTTAAATTTAAATCTTTGTCTGCTGAACCATCAAATGAAACTGAACCACTAGCATCCCCTTTAACAGTTATTGTTCTAGCTGCTGCTAATTTATTGGCTGTTCCAGCGTTTCCAGTTACATCTGTTTGTAATGGATGAACATGATCTTCTCTAGCAACTTTACCAGAAGTACCAATTGCTGCAACTCCAGGAGCTAATGGAGTTATTGTTGCATAAGTAACGTGAGTACCATGTGTTGAAGGTGCTGCTCCAATATTTTCAGGTTTAACTTCGGCCCAAGTATTATCATTTCTTAAAAATACTTTATTATTAACAGATTGTGTTTCTGGTACGTGATTACCATGTTCTTTATTAGCCTTTCCAGCTAATCCAGTCGCTAACGCTTCACCAGCTGTTTTAATTGCATCAGCCTCAGCTTGATCAGCATAAGCTTTTAAATTTGTTTCAAGAGCACTAATATCATTTGCTCCTCCAGTTTCAAACTTAGCTATTCTATTACTTAAAGCAGTATCAGCATTATTTCTTAATGTAGCTTCAGCAGCAACATCTGAATCTATTTCTGAAGAAATTGTTGTATGTAATGCAGTATCTTGAGCATCTGCATAAGTTTTAGCACTTTGTAAAGCTGCATCTGCTTTTGATTGAGCACCACTAGTTGTTTCTTTTGCATCCCAAGCATCTTTTTGAGCTTTAGTTACATGAATATCATTATTACTAGTGTGAGCAGTTAAGTCTGCTTTATCAGCTTTTCCACTTATATCTTGATGTGAAGTTAAATATTGACTATGAGTGTGTGTAGCTATATCTCCAACTAATTTTGCTTCTATTTCTTCTTTAGTAATATCTGAATTCTTTTGAGCATTAGATGGAGCATGATCAGAACTAGCGTGCTTTATTACTGGTTGTAAATCCACATCTGTCATATAACCAGAATCATTAGTTAGTTCAGATGTTTTACTAGGAATTGTTGGTTTATTTGTTAAACTATTATAATTTCCGTCGAATTCACTCTTAGCATTCCATGCGGTTCTTTCAGCTTCAGTTATATGAATTTCTTTATCGCTAGCATGAGAATTTAAATCAGAAGCATTTTTAGCTATAGCTGTATCTTGTTCTGAATTTTTAGTTTCAACAGTTGTAAGTCTAGCACCAATACTTCCATCACCGGATGTTATTTTAGCAATTTCTTCATTAGTATAAGTTTTAGCATCAGCTAAAGCTTGATTAACTTGAGAAACTTCAGCTTTAGCTGCATATCCTGCAGCTTCAGTTTCAGATATTAATCTAGAACCTGTAACTTTATCAAATTTTTTAGCTAATTCAGTATCAACATAGGTAATATCTGCTTTTTTACCAATTTCAGTAGCTATTGTTGTTGAAAAATTAGCATCATCTTTTAAGGCGTTTGCTAATTCATTTAAAGTATCTAAAGCTTCTGGAGCTCCATCAATTAAATCAGCAATAGCATTATCAGTATATACATTTGCTCTTTTTTCAGCATCCGCAATATCTTTTTTTAATCCAGATCCGTTAACTGTTTCACTTGGAGCTACTCCAACCGCTTTTACTATTTCAGAATCAGTATAATCTTTAGCTTGTTTTAAAATACCATTATCAATGTCATTTATAGCATCTATAGCTTCTTTATTAGCTTTAACTTGGGATCCTAAAACACCAGTTTCACCTATATTTGAATTAATTGTATTAATTTGTCCTTGTAAATCGCTATCAGCTTCCGCTCTACTAGTAGCTTCATTTTCAATATTACTTTGTACACTTTCAATTGCACCATTTAATTCAGCTTTTAAATTATTAATTTTAGTAACAGCATCAGCTTTTGCATCGGCTTCAGCTTGATCTATAGCTGCTTGTACTGTTTCTTTTTTAAGACCAGTTAATTTTGCTTCATTAGCTTCAACTCTAGCTTCTAATTCAACCATTGATCCATTTTCACCAATAATTGAATCTATAGCTTCTTGTAATTCTTTATCAGCATCTTCTCTTGATTTAGCTTCATCGCTAATAGCATCAGCTAATTCTGTATCTTTAGATTCTAGAGCATCAAGTCTATCACTTATGCTGCTTCCTTCAGTGCTTTCACCTAAACCTAATTGACTTTCGATATTAATTAATTTATCATTAATATCGCCTAATAATTCGACCCATTCGCCATTGATAAGTTGATACAATTTTTTATCGTCATCGACAAATACTATCATACCTTCATATGCTCTATTTTCTGCCACATGAGCATCTCTTTCAGCTATTGTATTAACAGCAATTCTTGAATCAAGAGGTTTTTGTGCGCCAAGGTCAAAACCAGCAGCAAGACCTATACCTTTACCAAATTGATTATCTATAGCCATTGTTTTATTCCTCCTTGTCTATCTATATTAATATTTAAACGTATATTTAAATCCAGAACCGGTAAATGCTCCACTTACATATACATAATAAGCCTGAGTTGTACCATCTAATCCGGTTATATTTATTTCGTGTCTTGTAAATGCGCTTATATTTTCAAACGCATTAGGGTCTAATGCAGATTTTAATACACCATATGCTTTAGGATAAGCTATTACAGCACATTGATTATTTGGTGAATATGTATAAGCTTTTTCTCCTTTAGATTTAATATCTTTAGTTAATCCTTCAACTAAAGCTTCATTTACTATTGCACCAGCATCACATATTCCATAATAATATGGATATACGAAGGTAAATGCTCCTGTGGTACCTGTTACAACAGAACCATTTTCATCTGTAGCTCTAAATGTTAATTGCACATTAGTAGAAGATACGGAAACAGATAAACCAGTAAATGTAAACGTCCCACCATTTTTAACTTCATCGCCTTCTTTAGTAGCTAATACTGTAGAACCTTGTAGTATTTCAACTTTAGTAATTGGTTTAGATTTTTTAGTTACAGTACCTTTAACTTGAGTTATAGTTTGAGTGTTACCTTTTTCAAATGTTCCACCATTTGGTGTTCCTGATACACTACTTACAGTTTGCTTTACATATGGGAATAACAACATATCCAATATTTCAAGAACAGATTTGTTATCCAAACTTGTTCCAGCAGCTATTCCGCCCAAAGCATTAACAGTTTTAATACCATTGTTAAATGTTGATTTTTCATCTGTATATGTTTTTGCTTCTTCCAACATGTTTGATGATGATAACATTTTAACTTCTTCATCAACTTTTGCATATAAATTTGAATTATATAAATATATTTTTCCCTCTACAGTGTTATTAACTGTAGGTTCTTCAAGAGCAATAACAAATTGTTCATCTACTGCAACATATTCGTCTTCTTTAATAGCTCTATATAATCTTTGCACATCTTCGCAAAAATAAAGAGCTCCAACTGTTAATTTGCCACCGTCAGAATTTTTTAAAGTGTCTAAATTTGCTTTTGGACCAGATAAAAATTTTACTTGTGCCATTATAAATTCCTCCCAAAAAAATATTTTTCGTATCTATAATGCTGTTATGTTATATAAATATTGTAATACACATAATAGTTATATTAAAATACTTCTATTATTTAAAAAATAATATTTAAATAAGTATTTATTTTATAAAATCAATATATTATTACATAGTAAAAGACTCTCTATAAAAGAGAGTCTTTTTAAAAATTAACTCCAAGGAATATTTTTTAGTTTATCAGCAAAAGATTCTATTCTTCCAGTAGATGTTCTTTGATTTTTTTCTTTAACTATATAAGACATATCTTTTTTAACTTCTGATTTTCTAATTATTGGAGTAGAACTTGATCTACTCGCTATTTTTTCTAATATTTTCGCTTCTGGATCTGCCCCTTCAACAACCAAACTGTCTTCAAAAAATTCAATATCTCTATTATCTTCAAATACAGGTAATCCATTATAAGTAGATCCTTTATAATATAAAATATGATCACAAAATTCATCTTCAGTAACCGCTTTATTTCCGCATATTGAACAAATTGAACAACCACAACGACATCCCATACTCGTATCGTGAATATACCCTTGCTGCACAGCCCTCGCTAATTCTGGGTATGCTTTTTTATCAACTGCTTTTAATAATTCAACATATTTTCCTCTATCGTTCCAAACTGCATCTATAATAATTCCTCTAGCATTTTCAACGTTTTCATTTTGGTGATCAACAAATACTGACTTACCAATAAATGTTTTATATTTTTTCTTTAATTCTTCTTCACTAAAGAAATCTCCATTAGAATTTGCATTTCTGCAAATTTTAGAATATTTTTCAAAATCTTTATAATATTCATCAATTGGAACTGAAATTGCTGATCCATCTGGTTGTGGAATAACATTACCAGCCGAAACAGCTCTATTTCTAATATATAAAAAATCTTCTTCTTTTGGAGCTATTGTAACAGTTTTTGCTGTTTTATACATTGGTTTTATTTTTAACGTTTCAGAATATTTTAATAACTCTGTATTGGTTTTTTCATTTGTAGTTTTTATTTTAGAACCATTTGTATTTATGATAAACAAATTTATCACCTCACAATTTAGTTTAATTTTTCAAATTTTTCATATTCTAATGGATCTGTATTATAATCATCTAAAAATATATCGAATCCTGGGTAATTTTTTTCAACAGCATCAACAACTTCATTTATTGTTATGTTTACTGCTGAATAACCTTCTATATAAATATATTTAACTTGTTCATTTGTAATTTTATTTTCTAATACTTTATTTAAACAACAAAATGGAATATTTTTTAAAATTCTATTTTGTTCTATTTCCATATCTAAATAATCTCGATTGGGAGATCCGCCATTATATTTTCTTATTAATTTAGAAGATTTCGTAAATTCAGTTAAAGCTTCATTATGCGTTTCTCCCTCATAAAATTCACCATTAATATAAACTATTGCACATTCTCTATCTTGTGTATCATGATAAGCTTTTTTTTTAAGTTTAGCTAATTTTTCATATTTTTCATATTCAAATGGTTCAAATGTATTATTTTCGGCAAATATTTCATACCCTGGAAAATTTTCTTGAATAGCTTTTATTAATTGATTTATATCTATATTATTTACAGTATCAACTTCTAAAAATATAGCTCCTTGTCTTCTATTTTTGGTTATTCTATTTCTATATAAGTTAAAATTAATAAAACTATTTTCATTCATGTATTTATCTAAAGCTTTGTCAAACATATCTTTATGGATTTGATGCATACATGCGAAGGGAAGTTGATCTAAATCTTTATTATTTTCTAATTCTAGCTCCATATTGCCTCTATTTTTATTATCTTCATCACTATAATTTCTATCAACATTATTATCATTTAAATATTGTTGTAATGCTTCATTATGTGAATATCCTGTATAAAATTTACCATCTATATATATTACTGCAAAATTTCTACAATCATCATCATGATAAGCTAATTTTCTTAATCTATTATTTTTATTAGCTAATAGTTTATATTTATCATATTCATAATTTTTTATATCTTCATCATCTTCATAAATATTGTAATCTGGATAATGATTTTTTATTATTTTAGCTACACTATTGATATCTATATTTTGAACCGTTTCAGGTTCTATATAGATAGACCATTCTTCTCCACTATCCCCATCATCAGTAATTAAATGCATACAAGCAAAAGGAAGATGATCTAAATTTTCATTCATAGTAATTTCCGTGTTAACATTCATTCTATCTGTATCTGTATTACTATATTCTCTATCTATATTGTGTTTATCTAAATAATATTGAAGAGCTTCATTATGAGTATCTGCTGTACATATTTCAGATCCAATTAAAATTAAAGCACAATCTCTACATTCATCATCATGATAAGCTAATTTTTTTAATCTTCTATTATTTTTTCCTAAAATTCCACGCTGATTTAAAAGTTGTTTACATTTTTGTTTCCATTTTTCCCAATTTTTATTTGGATCTCCACAATTATTGTATAATCCAGCTTGTATATCTTGAATTATAGATTGTATTAAACAACCCGTTGGAACTAATGGAATATCTGAATATAATTTAGTTGCTATTTCTTTAGGTGTCATATTATAATAAAATCCCTTTATCTTTAAAAATTTGTAATGTTCTTTCTTTCCATTCTTTATAATGATCAGCAGCGGGACCTAAATCTGAATATTCTCCTTTATCTATAGAAGACATTATTGTTAAAATATTTTCTGAAGTTGGTGTGATTATCACATCTGCAGCTAATTTACGCGCCGTTAAATAAGAATCAGATGATTCTCTTCTTTTAGATCTGTTTCCATCTATAACATTTAAAGTTACATCTTCATGTGAAATTGGACCAACATGATTTGCTAATTTTCTTAATCGAGTTCCTATTTCTATTCCAGCCGAAGTTATTTTTATGCTATATCCAGCAACATCTAATAATTTTGCAGCAACGTCTATAGATACATGTTTATTTCCTTCATTTGAAATTCTTGAAATCCAAGCTTTCGATACTCCAGCAGCTTTAGCATATTGTCCCATTGATATATCATTAGCATCACAAAAATTTTGTATTATTTGTAACATTTGATTTATATAAGCTTTATCATTAATATCCGCAGTACGGTTCATAATTATTTTGGCCATTTTTATAAAACCTCCTCATAATTTTATTAAAAAAATAAAACATAATTAATTTCATATAACATATTTTTAAATTCTATAATTTTATTAATTTATAAAATTATTCAATAACAATTTTATAATGTTGTCTATACAATCTCTATTTAATTCTATATATGGTTATTAATTTTATTTATTAATAAAATTAAAATTAATCTAAGACCATTCTAGATAAAATTAAAAAGGACTATTACTAGTCCCTTTTTTATTTATTAAAAAAATGTTCTCCATTATTTAAAATATCATCGCATTGATCTTTTTCTATTAAGTTTTCATCTACAATATCTTCAACTGTAGATTCTACAATATTTTCTTTAGTTATTTCTTCTTCAGCTTCTCTTACCATTTCATCTTCCATACTAGCTCCCGTTGGCGGTGCTACTGGAGTAGGCCCTGTCATTGGATTAGGCGGTTGAGCACCTGGTCTAGTTGGTACTCCTGGATTTCCAGGTCTATCTCCATTTTGTGCTGGAGAATTTCCATTTCCAGGTAATGGACCTGTTTTTGGTGCATTTGGATCAAATACAGTTCCTCTTTCTTTTTCAAGATTTTTCTTTTCGGTTTCTGGATCAAGTCCAATAATAGGTAAAATAGTAGACATAGAAATAAGACCTTTTGATTGCATTTGTTGCATGAAGCTCATTATAGATTGATTTGATGTAAAATCTTGTAAATCCCATCTTATTTCAGGTATCACTAATTGCCTATCTTTTCTATTGGCTATTCTATATCCTCCATTAATTTCTGAAGGAATTGGTTTATAAAACCCTTGAATTTCAGCTATTGGTTTTAATACTTTTTGTCTCATCCAATTTTCTAATCTTAATCTATAAGACATATATCTTTTTCCTAAAGCATCCATTCCAACTTGTGCATTTGCGTATGTTGGACCTTCTCCATTTAATAATGCTTGATTAATTCCTAATCCATTCATTAATTCTTTTTGTATAAAATCAAATTCTTGATTTAATGGCAATAATTTACCCGATGAACCAACATAATCAAATTGTAATGCATAATGATATACTAAAAAATAATTAGGATCCATATCTGCATCTAATAAAACATCTCTAAAATCATCTATATCTTGTTGAGATGGCATTGGTTCTCCAGGGGCACCTATCTTAGCAACTCTTAATGGAAATATGTGTCTTGTTGCTATTGCATCTTGTGCTTGTCTCAATTTATCTTTATATATTAATGTTTTAAAACAACGCATCATAATTGGAGTTCCCCAAATTTCATATGGTGAAGCTTTATGAGCTATATGGGTTACTAATCTATTATCTAATTTTATATTTTTTCCTTGTTTTACTGATCTAATAATATCTTCTGGTAATTGTCTATAAACATCTCCATACTCACCTCTTGGTCCAGAAGATACTATCATTTTTATTTGTTCATCTGGTATTAATTCTATCATTGGATCTGGAACCATTGAAGAAGTTTGTATATTAATATAATCGGGATTTAACATTGTAAATGAATCCCATAGTCCTTCATTTTCATTTAATTGACCAAATGGAAAAATATCTCCAATTTTCCAATATTCTAACCCCATATTTAATAATACATCATTTATATTGATTCTATCAAACATCATATATTCAAAAAATTCTTTAATATGTTCATCTGGACACATTAAATTAAAATTAGATATTGGAAATTCAGTATGCATATCTAAAGCAGTAGCAACTACTGGATCAGTTCTATAAAAATGTCTACACCACTCATTACGTTCTCTTCTATCTCTTGGAAGCATCATGTTTGTTGATTGGAATAATGGGTGATAGAATGAAGGATTACCTAATTTACTATTTACACCTACACCTGATGCCATTTTTCTTTGTACATTTTTAGGAAGACTATCTTTTTCAATAATAGCAGTTTTTCCCATTGTAACACCTGTAGGATTTTTAGCCAATCTGGCTCCTAAACCTTTATTAGGTGGATTACCAGCTTTAGCATTTTTAAATTCTTCATTTAAATTGGTGGTAATAATTCTTGCCACTAGCTAACACTCTCCCTTCCATTTAATTTATACTTAATAACATAAAAAATTAACTTAGACCAATGAAGATCTAAGTTAATTATATTTAATTATCTTATATAAATTCTTTCATCATTTAAATTAACTTTATATTTAGTGTTACATGAACCACATGAAATATTTAAAAATTCTCCATCTTTACTTTCAGTATTTAATTTATTCGCACAAAATGGACATGTAGCTGTTTTAAACATTTCAGCATCTGAGCCAACTATTTCTTCTTCATCTTTCATATTCGCTTGAACGTTTTGTATGTTATCTTGCTGTTCTTGCATTTCTTGTTGTGGATCTTTAGGCACTTGAGGCTCTTCTGGTTGAGATTGTTCACTAGGATTATAATCTTCTATATTGGCAGGATTCATTCCATCATCTTCTGCTGTCTTTTCAGATCTTAAATCTTTAACATTTTTATGTTTTCTAAATTTATTTAAATATTTTTTTGGATCTTCTACTGATGCTTCTTGTTCCATTTCATCTTCATCATCATTTAAATTATCTGTCATAGATTTTTCTTCTATTTCTTCATTAATTTTTTCATCTTCTATATCTAAATCTCTATTTAAATCTTCGTCTAAATCAATTTTTGGTTCATCTTTCTCGATTGGAGACTCTATTATTAAACCTTCATTTTCTTCATCATTTTCTTCAATATCATTTAAATCATCCATTATAGGTTCTTCCATATCTTCTTCCATATAGAGTTCTTCATCTTCTAGTTCATCATTATCATAATTTTTAAAGAATCCTTCCGGAGTAGTTCTATCTGCATCATTTTCATTATTTATCATTTCCATAGTATCATTAGCTGATTTATCATATTGCTGTTTTTCTATATCTTTTATATCTTGAGAATTAAATATATCTAATTCAGCTAATCCTTCAGTTACTTTAGCCAATACTTGTTCTACCATAAAATCTATTTTAGATTCAATCATTGCACTTATTTTTTCATCTAAAGAATCACTTAATTGTTCTTCTATTTCCGCTACTTTTTTATTTAATATTTTTGAAGCTTTAATTTCAAATTTTTTAATTACAGTTGCCATTTTTTCTTTTTCTTCATCTTGTTTGTCTATAATAATTTCTGGCTCTTCAATTATATCAGCTTTTTTAGTAATTATAATTTCAGGTTCTTCAACAATAATTTGTTCTTCTGAAGCTATTTTATTAAACTCTGGATCTTCTATATATTTCATAGCTTTATTTATTTCTTCTTCAATTTCATTTGGTATTTCAATAGAAGAATTTACAACTATTTGTTTCTCAGATAATCTTTGATTAACTTCTTCTAAAGTTTTAACTCCTTCTAAAGTGGTTACTGTATTTCCAAATTCGTTAATTATATTAGCTCCATTTTCATCAAACATTACTCTATATTTTTCTTCATTCCAAATTATTTCATCTAAATCGTCTATATTTATATCGGCTTCTACAACTAATTCTTCTTCTTCATTTTCATTTCTAATATCATTTGAAGCTGTTTTAGATAAAGCAGTTACAAACTCTTCTATCCATCCAGCAAATTTTCCATTCTGTGAAATTGACATTATTAATCACACTCCATTTTTTATTTTTAATTTTAAAATATAATAAATTTGTAAAATTATAAATTTGTTTTATATTGATGTTTTTTACTTTGTAATGTCCATTCTGGATAATCTAGGGGACGTTCAAATTGCCATTCTTTATTTAAAGTTGGGACATATTGAACATTTGTTATATTATCATTTTCAATCCATTTCCAATCATCTTCAAAATATATTGTATTTATATCTACTGAATTATCTTCAGCTAATTTACGAAGTCTATGCATTAAAAATTGCACCTCCCTATACAATCATTTTAAAAATAAATAAAATTAAAAACTCATTTTAAAATAAAAAAATAGGTTAATATAAAATATTAACCTATTTTTATAATATTAAACTTTTTTATAAAACATTTGTGAGAAAAGGTGCATCCTTTAGGATGGATCAGCTTCATATTTCCATAATATATTTTTAATTATTTTAAAATTGTTACACTATTGTAAGATATAATTATTTTTGATAAATTTCTTTTATTTATTCATTTGAATGCATGAATTTAAAATTCATGCATTCAGTTTCTACATCTCTTTCAATAATTACTTTTCTAAGATTTACTGTTGACTATAGTATTTCTATTCTACAATTTGCTAATTCACTTGCACTCGTAGCTCCAGTTGTATTTCTTACTAAAGATAATACTATTATTTGATGTGCAGTTTCTGCCTCACCATTTGGAACTGTGAATGTATAAGAGCCATTGCCATTATCTGTACAAATACTATTAAGTGGATCTACTTTTGAAACAGCTTCATAATCTGAACTTGTTACTATATTGGCAATAGAGCCTCTTGAGCCTCCTCCAGCAGCTTGTGTTACACTGAATCCAGTTATCTTGATTTGTTTTCCTAATACTACAGACATAGGTATTTGTATAGCTACCATACCATTTTCAGCAGTATAATTTTTAC
>JAEIGA010016080.1_pt1 | contig 11390 bp, 10 predicted proteins | sample 9270691 | NCBI WGS metagenome assembly JAEIGA01 (sample SAMN17057246, study PRJNA624740) | gut metagenome | biome: biome; isolation source: fecal sample | host: Bos grunniens | place: China: Xizang | collected 2019
AGAATCATGTAATTTTTGATGTGAAGGGTACGTTGAACAGAGATATTGTAGATGGGCGTCTTTAGTCTGTTACATGCAATATGATAGGTTGATGCTATAGCTGTATAACCTATATAACCATGGTATTAGAATAATACTAATCAATACTCGCAGTAACAATGGTAGTTTAATTTGAGACTATAACTTGAATAGCCGTTTGTATTGATTGTTCTATTATAATAGTTTGCAAAGTAGTTAACTGCTAATGTCGGTTATAAAATTATCATAAATTGAGGTGAATAAGTATTCTTTGATAATTGTACTAGGGTTTTTAATATCGTGCTCGCCAGAAATTATAGGAAATTTCGATTCGGAGACTGATATTCATGCAAGTTCACAAGAGGGGATTTCGAGTAATGATAAGTATGGAGTAAAAGAACTGTTTTGTAGAGTATATCAGGGTGAGAATGATGAGATTGAGCGTAGGAATCAGTCAATAGCTGTTGCTAATAATCGATTATTTGTTTTTGGTGACAATAATTATGTTTTCAAAGATGGTAATCATATGACAGATAATGTAAGAATATATGACTTAAATACATTTTCTGAGATTGCAACTGCATATACAGGTGTCGAAAATACTCATCATAACAATGCTCAATTTTTAAATGTGTATTATAGTGAGGATGATGTATATCCATTATTACTGTTATCAAGAGGAGACTATGCTGATATAGGTTCATCATATGAAGAATTCTATGTAATGCGCATAGTTGAATCTGATGGTGTATATACGTTTCAAAGAATTAAAACGTTGACATGTAGTATAGAGCAAGTTAAATATAATGGTTCTTGGGTATATAGTCCCAGTGGATATCTGTTCCTCTATACATATACAAACGGCACATGGAGACTTACAGAAGATAATAATCTGTGCTTAATTGCATTTCCAATTACAAAAGAACAGTTAAAGTCATCAGACATATTGCAATATGAAAATTGTGATATAGAATTTACTCATAATCTTCCATATGCGATTATGCAGGGGGCTTCTTGTGTTGATGGAGTTATATATATGGCTCTCCAAGGTCTAGGTAATATAAACGGTAAAGTCAATGATATTGGATATAATTTGCTAGTAGGCGTTAATGAGAGAACAGGATATATCGACAGTGTGATGAAGATGGATAAGCAAAATATTGAACCAGAAGGGATTGCTATATATGATAAAGCCTTATATGTTAGCTATCATGATGGATTGGCTAGCGAGGGTAGTGTGTGTATGTTAATAGAGAAGTACTTCCTTTTATAGAACTATAAGTATATTGAACGAATCAATACGGAGTTATTATTTTTTGCATTATTAAGAGTTGTATATATAAAATGAAGAGAATTATAACCTACGGCACATACGATCTTCTTCATCAAGGTCATATCAACTTACTTCGTAGAGCTAAGGAGTTGGGTGACTATCTCATTGTCGGTGTCACCAGCGACTCTTTTGACAGAGGCAGAGGTAAACTCAATGTGCGCAACAATGTGCTTGAACGTGTGGAAGCGGTCAAGGCAACTGGCTATGCGGATGAAGTAATCATTGAGGATTATGTAGGGCAAAAGATTGATGATATTCAGAAGTATAATGTAGATATCTTTGCCATTGGTTCTGACTGGGAGGGTAAGTTTGACTATCTTAATGAGTTTACCAAAGTAGTTTATTTACCAAGAACAGAAGGTATCAGTTCTACTATGCTTCGTTCTGAGACGACAATTGATGTTCGTGTAGGTCTCATTGGTTGTGGTCGTGTTGCAAAACGATTCCCAGATGAAGCGGAAGTTGTAAACGGCTTGAAGATTGTGGCTACTTACGATTCAAATCAATTAAAAGCAAAAGATTTAGCGTCTAGCATTGAAGGAGCAAGGGTTTGTAGTTCTGTAGAGGAATTGTACGAATCTGTTGATGCTGTATATATAGCGACTCCCCACCTGTCGCACTATCAATATATAAAAGAGTCAATACTAGCAGGTAAGCATGTCCTTTGTGAGACTCCTATGGTGCTGAAAGGGGAAGATGCAAAAGAACTTTTTGCTTTAGCTGAGGAGAAAGGAGTCATTCTGATGGAGGCCAACAAGACTGCTCATTGCCCTGCTTTTAATCACTTAGTGGTGATGATTAAGTCGGGTGTAATAGGTGAGGTAGTGGATATAGAAGCTTCTCTTTCTAAACTTTGGAATGATCAGAAGACACTTCGTGAGTTTGACCCTGAGCAGGCTGGTGGCTCATTCTATGAGTTGGGCAGTTATCCTTTGCTTCCAATAGTCAGATTGCTTGGATGCCAATATGAGAATCTGAACCTTTACTCTCGCATGAAGGATGGGGTGGACTTGTACACTAAAGGTGTGGTGCGCTATCCTCATGCAGTTTGCTCGTTTAAAGTAGGCTTGGGTGTGAAAACTGAAGGTAATCTTGTAATTTCTGGAACAAAAGGATATGCTTATGTTCCAGCTCCTTGGTGGAAGACAGATTATTTTGAGCTTCGTTATGAAGATCAGAACAAAAACCAGAAATTCTTCTACAAATGGGATGGTGCTGGTTTGCGTTATGAGATTCAGGAATTTATTTCTTGCATCTTGAATAAGCGTTTCTCTACCTCTCGCCTCAGAAGAAGAGAGTCTATCTGTATGGCTGAGATGATGGAGCAGTTTACTAACAAAAAAAACTTTTTCGAGTTATGAAGAATGCCTTAGTGGTTGGTGGGGCTAATGGTATTGGACTTAGTATAGCTACAGAGTTAGCAAATAGGTCTGATATTGAGAAGGTCTATATTGTGGATAAAGCTTCTTTGTTAGAGGAGTATGCCAACAATAAGTTTGAAATATATCAGTTTGATCTTACACAAGAGGATTATTCCATCTTTGACAAGTTTCAAGATATTGATACTTTAATGATAACAGCTGGCTTTGGTCGGTTAGAGTTGTTTAAAGATGTGGATGAGAGTATGATTTCGCTAAGTTTCAATGTAAATACCATCCCAGTGATGCGCTTGATAAAGAGATTTTATCATAAACTTGAATCTCAACAAGACTTCTATTGTGGGGTAATGGTGAGCATTGCTGGCTTTATGTCTTCACCATTCTTTAGTGTCTATGCTGCCACTAAGGCTGCATTAAAGGTGTTTATTGAGAGTGTAAATGTGGAGTTGCTTAAGGCAGGAAGTAATAATCAGATATTGAATGTGAGTCCCGGCTCATTGAAGGGAACAAGTTTTACCAATGGTAAGACGAATTTATCAATAACAGCTCCTATGGCTCAAGCTATAATTGCAGAAATGGAGAAAAAGAATGATCTTTTTATTCCACAGTACGATGAGGTCTTTAAGACTGTACTCCAGAGGTATCAAGATGATTTCAGAAAAGAAGGTGAACATTCATATGATTATAAGTTGGCGAGGCTTAGTTCAGGAAAATAAAGCACTTTAGAATATGGCTGAAAAGAAAATGCGCGGATTTCGTGCCAGGTTAGATTATATCTTAAAGCACAACTATCTCGTAAATAGAGTATTCAATTTTACAGTTAGCACTATAATGAAACTTATCGGCTTGTTTGTAAAGATGGACGATAAGTTGGTGATTTTCAGTGGCCACTCAAGACGCTATAATGATAGCCCCCGTGCTATATATGAATATATGCTAGCTCATCCAGAACAGTACGGATCGTATAAATATGTTTGGGCACTTGAAGATGTAGATTTTGCAGATATTCCAGGAAATCCTATTAAGGTCAAGGCTGATACTTTAAAGTATTTTATTTTGACTCTTAAAGCAAAGTATTGGGTAGCATGTGTTAATATAGAGAGAAGCCTTCATTATAAGAAGAAAGGGTGCATGTACTTGAATACATGGCATGGTATTCCTTTTAAATGTGTTGGAAATGATGCAGGAGGGCGTAAGGACTATAGCTTTGACACATTAGATTATTTCTGCTATTCAGGAGAGTACGAGGCGGAAATTTATGCTCGTGCATTTAATGTGAGACGAGATGTCATGATTCCTTCTGGATTGCCAAGAAACGACGAACTTTACCATGTTTCAGATGAGGAGAAAACTGCCTTGAAGAAGAAACTGGGATTGCCAGATGATAAAAAGGTAATCATGTATGCACCTACCTGGAGAGATAGTGTTGATAATGGAAAGTCTTGCTCTTTGTGTCCGCCAGTGGATGTAGTTAAATGGGAGAAAGAATTAGGGGGTGAGTATGTTATTCTATTTAGAATGCATGCATACACTAATAAGTTGATGGGACTTGAATTTAATGAGGTAATCAGAGATTTCTCATCTTATCCAGCAATCAATGATTTATTTAAAGTCGCTGATTTATTTATTTCAGATTATTCGGCGGCAATTTTTGACTATGCAATATTGGAACGTCCTATTGTAAGTTTTGCATATGACTATGAAGAATATAGAGATCTTCGTGGTTTATATATAGATATGGAAAAGGAGATGCCGAATGGAATATGCAGAACTCAGGATGAGGTAATCTCGCATATCAAGACAATGGATTATGCAGAAGAGTGTCGTAAGACCAAAACGATGATTAAAGATAAGTATCTTGAGTACGGCGGCAATGCTACCAAGATATGTGTGGAACACTTATTCAATTATCAATAGAAAGCATTATAATGAAAAAATATATATCCATATTAGGATTTTTAATTGTTTGTTCATGTACTATGGGGGTGCCAAATGATGAAATAGTTGATGAGCCGGAAGACGCGATAGTACCTACTCGAATTCAATGGACATCTTTTAAGACATATCAATGTTATAATGTAGAGGAGTTTATTGTACATGAGGAATTATGGGGCAAAGGTAATTCTATTCGTCTAAATCAATCCATGTGTATTTTTAATGATGTTGCTTTTGCTTTTAATGATGGAAGGGAATGTCGTGCTTTCAATATAAATACATCGGAATCTCTACGTACATCTGAACTACCTGATTATAGTCATCATAATAATGCCCAATTCTTAGATTTTGATATTGAAGGAGAAACCTTTCCAGTACTGTTGTTGTCTCGAGGAGACTATCCTCCAAGTCAAAATGAACTTTACGTTGTTCGTATTCTGGAGGTTGAGTCAGTGCTGACATTCTCTATTATTAAGACTATTAAAAATGAAATTCCTGCAGCAAGAAATAATGGTAGTTGGGTAGCTGATACAAAAAATAATAGATTGTTTTTGTATTGCATGTCAAAGTCGGATTGGCAAACTGTTGAAGATAATGTTTTTTGCATTTATGAGTTTGATTTACCCAATCTTAAAGATGCGTCAGATTGTACTTTAACTATGGCTGACGTGCGAAATTATTGGGAATATAAGTATTTAATCCATCAAGGAGGGACTTATTATAATGGTTATTTATTCTTTAATGTTCAATCATTATATTCTATCAACGATTATGGTACAATTGACCATATGAATGTTTTAGCAATTAATGCAGATAATGGTAAGGTGGAAGCTATTTTGCCATTAAAACGCAACCTTGAGACTGAGGGTATATGTGTGTATGATAGAGATTTATACATTAGTTTCAAAGATGGGAATCCTATTCAAGAACAGAATAATATAACATTTCAATTAATAAGATATACTTTGCCGGAACAACTTTTTGAGTAGTGTAGGAAACATACTTTGGTATTAGATTCAAAAAGTTGGCTTATTTTATCAATCATTTGTAACTCTAAAGATTGATGAGATATAAAGTGGTATAACAAACAAAGCGGTTACTAATGATTAATTTATTATTTACCGGTGGTACAGGTTTTCTTGGTAAAAACGTGATGCCCCTTCTTCAGCAACATTATGAAGTTACGACTTGTGGCATTACCCAGGACGATATGATCAAGGTGAATTTGGCTAATGCTGTACCTGAACTTCATAAGCATTTTGATGTAGTTTTACATGCATGCGGAAAAGCGCATGTGGTGCCTAAGACAGAAGAAGAGAAGCAACAGTTTTTTGATATTAACTATCAGGGTACGGTGAATCTTTGCAAGGCTCTCGAGAAGGTTGGTGTGCCTAAGGCTTTGGTGTTTATCTCTACAGTGGCTGTATATGGTTGTGAGTATGGAGAGATGATTACTGAGGACCATCCTTTGAATGGTGAAACTCCGTATGCTAAGAGTAAGATTATGGCTGAGGAATACTTAACTAAGTGGTGTTCTGAGCATGGAGTGACATTGGGCATCTTGCGTCCGTCATTGTTGGCAGGCAAGAATGCTCCTGGTAATCTGGGTGCTATGGTAAATGGTGTGCGTAAGGGATTCTATATGAATATTGCTGGCGGTAAGGTGACTAAGAGTGTGCTGATGGCTGAGGATATCGCTCGTATATTACCTTTGGTTGCTGAAAAAGGTGGTGTTTATAATGTGTGCGATACTCGACAGCCTTCATTCGGAGAACTTTCTATATCGGTGGCTCGCCAATTGGGTAAACGTAAACCTATCTCTATTCCGTATTGGATGGCCTGGTGCATGGCAATGGTGGGTAATCTGCTGGGATCAAAGGCTCCGATCAATTCATATAAGCTGGAGAAGATGACACAGAGCTTGACTTTCAGTAATGAGAAAGCTCGTAAGGAACTTGGATGGGAACCGCTTGACGTTTTGGAGAATTATAAGATTTGACAATTTTGAAGTTGTAACTTTTAAACAATTTGCAGTTATGGAAGTAGGAATGATAGATAATATGGAAGAAATAGTATTTGAGGATGTTGAGAGACAGGTCGATGTTGAGATTCCTCATGATGTTCGTAAATTAACTACACAGGCCTACGATAAGAGTGTAAGTGATGTGGTAAGGATGATTAGTGAGAAAGAACTAATCCTAGATCCAGATTATCAGCGTAATTATGTTTGGGATAATAAGAAGGCTTCTAAATTGATTGAGTCGATTATTCTTAATGTGCCTATTCCTGTGATTTATGTGTCGGAGGAGCAAGATAGCTCATGGAGTGTTATTGACGGACTTCAACGTCTAAACTCACTTAAGAGATTTTTTGATGGTAAATTTAAGCTTTCTGGTCTAGAGATTCTGCATGAACTAAATAAGTGTGATTTCAAAACACTACCATCTAAGTCGTTAAGAATGCTGAAGAATGGTTTGTTGAGGATTATAATGGTTACGGCAGATTCCAACGATGATATTAAGTACGATATTTTTATGCGCTTGAATACTGGTTCTGTTCATTTGAATGAGCAAGAACTTAGGAATTGTTTATATCGGGGAAAACTGAATACATTTCTTCTGGATGAGTCAAAAAATCCAAAATGGCTTGAAATGCTTGGACTTCAGGAACCTCATAAGAGGATGTCTGACAGAGAGTTGTTGTTGAGATTTATTGCTCTTGGTACTTCATGGAATAGATTGGAGAAAAAGGTGATAGGATATAAAGGTAATATGAAGTCTTTTCTGAATAGCTTTATGAAACAACATCAGAATGATGTGGCAAACCTTAACTATTACAAAACTCTATGTGAAGATACCATAGATAAGGTATATGAGATCTATGGGGAGCTTGCTTTCAGGCGCTTAAATGAAGACGGATCTGTAACACCGGTTAATAGGGCAATAATGGATGCTGTTCTGATTTCGTCGATTCCTTATTCTTTAGATAAATTAAAGGGAAAGAAAAAGGAAATATTAGAACGATTCTTCAATGATTTAAACAGAAATTCTGATTTCCGAGGAAGCACTCTCAATTCAACCTCTGATACAAAGGTGTTAAATTTCCGTATCTCGTACTGGTGTGAAGTTCTAGACGACCTAATGCAATGATTGATAGCGTAGATGCCTTTAAGGAACGTATCAAAGAGATTGATATCCTCTTAACTTATGCTCGTAATAATCAGCGCACGCTTGATAAATACAAACTCTTCAATAAGACTGCCGTAGTGCTTTTATGTACGCATTTTGAGGTCTTTGTTGAATCATTTATTGCGGATCATGTTGATGCCTTGAAACGTTGTTATAAGAGTGATACAATGCCACAGTATATGAAGGATAACTATATTGATGATACTATCAAGTCAATAAAAGATCTTGCTTTCCCTTCTAAAAAAGTAAAGCCTCTTAAAGCACTTTTTCGTTTGCATGACAGCAAGGTTTTTGATATGAGTGCCATACCTAACTTGAAAATAGATATGAAATACTCTTTTGGAAAACATGGTCAAGAGGATACAGAAAGATTGTTTTGCAAATTCGGATTTACAACTTTTGTTGATAGCCCATCATTCAAAGACCCATTCAGGAATATTAACTCAGCAATAAATATCCGAAATAATATTATACATGAAGGCAGTGCGCCTAACCTCAGCCACAATGATGTAATCATGTATAAGAATGATTTTCTTAAGTTTGCTACTGATTTGGAATTACATGTTTTAGCAAATCAAGAGAAATATTATGGCAAGGTGTATTATGCTTAGAAACTCCGATAATGGATTTATAATAGAATAGTATTTTAAAACGACAGAGATGTCTTCAGTTTGGCACCTATACTCTTAATATGAAGCTACATTGTAAAGATATTACTATAGAAGTACGAAAAGTTGTTGAGTATAAGGAATTCTTTGTTGGTGAAGAACCGATTGATATAGGTGCTACCCTTAGACTCTTTAGTCGTAATACTCTTGTAAGGATGGCCGCTATACTTAGCCTTCATTACGGAAATATGTGTTGGCCAGATAGTGAAAGCACTTTATTCTCTGAAATTTCTAAACAGCATCTTCCTTATTTGAACAGACTGTTCAATGCTTATTATGAAAGACATTCTCTTGCTAATGGTCAGAAGGTTGAAATTCTCACGTACAGAACAAGTTTAGAACTCTGGAGAAGCATATTCGCTATCCGTGCTGAAGAGTTTACTAATGTTATAGAAGCTGTAGATGCAGAGATACTTTTATTTAGGGTTATACTGTCGATTAATGAGAAAATTTTACAATTTGCAGAAAAGGATGGTCTGTATGAGTTGGATGAACTTGTATTCTTAAATGCATTTTTGACTAATGATAGCAATAATTATGACTTCAAAGCTATACTCCAACCACAATTGTATTACTTTTACCAATTGATAGATTACATCCCATCAAATGAAGTCCTAACAAAATCATCTAACGCTTTATTTGAAAAATGGGGAATTAATGACTGGAAACAATACTATACAACCCTAATAGGTGTCGCTTACCAAACTGACAAGTATATTAAGGATAAAGCTTATGGCGTGCCAATTATTACTCAGGAATGGATTCAAAACAACTCGGATTTTATCTCTGCTACACTATTAGAGAGCCTATATATAGATGAAGAAGAATACATTCCATATGAAGAAGAGATTATTAGGAAAGAACAGAATAATATTGATTATAGAAGATTCCGTGCTAAGCCATTTATAAAACTTAAGGATGGATCTGGTTATGTTGTAATCAATAATCAAATTGTCTGTGAACGTTTATATAATAGTTTGTTCTTTGATTTTGCACCACTCATTAATGGAAAGGAAGGCAGTTATGGAATCTTTGACTACAATAAGGAATTCGTCGAAAAAGTGCTCTTTCGGAAAACATTCTTAAGTTGTTTGATGTCAGACTGGTATACATTCCCTGCCAAGACTGTTAAAACTCTTGAGAAAGCCAATGAACCAGATTTTTATGTGCGAACAAAAAGGTCTGAATTAATAGTAGTTGAATGTAAGGCCATAAAGATGAATGGCGAGTGTCGCGATAACGGAGATTATAAAAGACTTCTTGACGAATTGCATGAAAAGATTGTATTAAAGACTCGCAATCTTGATAAAACTCGGAAAGCACATAAAGGTGAGCCTGAACCGATAGGAGTAGGTCAACTAGTCCGTCATATAGATTCTATAGAAGCAGATACCTTCGAATGGGATAAAAACATCCCGGATCAGGTTAGTTATTATCCTCTCTTAGTTTTTGAGGATATAAAATTAGTTCAGAAGGGCATTTTATCAATTATAAATCGTTGGTTCTATGAGGAAGTTCGAAAAGAGAAAGAACTGTCTATGGCTGATATAGATTGTAGCCCTATTATGGTTGTCTCTATCAATACCCTATTCTTGTATAATAATCTGTTAAGGAAGAAAGGATTTGTACGTTATATTGACGATTTTGTTAAGAAGTATATGTCAAGGAATGCCAAAACAGGAGAATATGATATACCTGTTATAGCAGATTTCGATGAGTATCTCAGGAAGAATAGATTCAATAAAAGTGCAGAGGTAAATAAGTGGAACCAAAAGATTATGGGTATCTGATGTTAAGAAAACGATAACATACATGAGATAAGTTGCTCTTCATGCTATAAAAAATAAATTTTGATATGATGAATCCAATTGCGGCGTATTATGATGGCGCACTTAAGGCTGCGTTTAGTGTATTTCTGTTTAGTGGAGTTGTCCGTGAGCAGCACATAGATGGTGCTAAAGAGTTCATTTCAAGGTTTAAGGAATCGGAAATAGATAGTATGTCAGTTTCTCAAAATCAGAAAGATGAGATGAAAAAACAATGGAAGCAATACCTTGAGTTATATGTCCAGGGTGTTAAGGATGAGTTAAAGCGAGAAAAAAGGTTGATTTGAGATTGTTGCGTCAATAAATTTGCCTTTCTGGTATTTTAATTGTTATTTTTGTAAAAGTTTTGCAAATATTGGATTGAGATGGTAATTGAAATTAGAATAAGTAACTTCTTTTCTGTAATGGATGAGGTGGCTTTGGATATGCGTGCTGCGAATATCCAGACCAAGAAGTCTAAAGAACTTGAGGAGAATACCTTTTCTTATCAGAAGGGTAGATTGTTGAAGACAGTTGCTATTTATGGAGCAAATGCATCAGGAAAGAGTAGTATTGTCAAAGCTATCAGAGCATGTGTGGGGATGATTATCAATTCTCATAATCATAATGAGAATACTGTGTTCTCGTTTGCTCCATTCAAGTTTGGTGGTGCGGATAAGTTGAGTTCTTTCTTTATCCGTTTCAATACAGATGGAGTGGAGTATGAGTATTCTTTTAAGATGACTCATGCTCAGATAGTGAATGAGGATTTATATTATTATCCTAATGGTCGTAGGTCAAAGGTATTCAGTAGGGATGAGTCTTTAGGGCCAGATAAGAAGAATATTTATGACTTTAGGGATGCCATAGCGCGTCCTATGGATGTTGTGGCAAATACATCTAAGAAGACTCTGTTTGTTTCTCGTGCCAGTCAGATGGGACGAGAAGTGGCTCAGAAGGTGTTCCGCTTTTTTTATGAGACTTTTATTCTGGACTTCTATAATTATAATCCACTTCTTTTAGGTAGATTGTTGGAGGAGAATAAGGAGCAGTTGTTAAGTGTG
>JAEIGA010016081.1_pt1 | contig 11389 bp, 10 predicted proteins | sample 9270691 | NCBI WGS metagenome assembly JAEIGA01 (sample SAMN17057246, study PRJNA624740) | gut metagenome | biome: biome; isolation source: fecal sample | host: Bos grunniens | place: China: Xizang | collected 2019
AAACATCTCACTTGCGAGCTCACTTGAAATACCACGAGCTTCACAACCGGAAATAAAGGCATCTTTTTCAGCTTCCATAGCATATGTCTGCTTTTTAGACATAGCTCGTCTCACAATATCGGCGCGAGCGTAAGAATATCCCGCCAGAAGCCTGCATATCTGCATTACCTGCTCTTGATATACGATACAACCATAGGTAACGTCAAGTATGGATTTCAACTCGGGAATCTTGTAAACAGTCTTTTCCCGCCCATGTTTTCTGGCGATAAAGGTATCTATTGAATCCATAGGACCGGGACGGTACAAAGCGATACAAGCGATAATGTCCTCCAGACAATTCGGAGCAAGTTTCATCAAAACCTGTTTCATGCCGCCGGACTCAAGCTGAAATACGCCATCGGTTTTCGCATCACGCAGAAGCCTGAATGTTAACTCGTCGTTAAGCGGAATCTTGTCCACCGAAAAATCCGGAGCGCGTTCCCTTATGGCCTGCTCAGCATCGTGAATAACAGTAAGATAACGGAGTCCAAGAAAGTCGAATTTAACAAGTCCGAGTTTTGCATCAGTAGTCATATCAAACTGTGTAACTACACCTGTACCACTATAAGAAAGAGGCACGTATTCGCAAGTAGGCTTTTCCGTAATAACAACACCTGCCGCATGGGTGGAGGCGTGTCTTGGCATTCCTTCAACCGCCATACTCATATCAAGCAGCTTCTGAACATCCTCGTTCTCGTAGTAGAGTTTCTTCAATTCTTTGCTCTCGAGCGCGGATGCAACAGTTACATTCATCTCGCGTGGAATAAGCTTCGCTACCATGTCAACTCTGCTATAAGGCATTCCAAGGGCTCGTCCCACATCACGAACTGCCGCTCTTGCAGCCAAAGTACCGAAGGTAACAATCTGCGCGACCTTATCATCTCCGTACCGACGCTTAACATACTCTATAACTTCCTCGCGCCTTGTATAGCAAAAATCAATATCGAAATCGGGCATTGAAACACGTTCGGGGTTAAGAAAACGCTCAAACAGAAGATCGAAAACTATCGGATCTACATCAGTGATACCGATACAAAAGGCAACTAAACTGCCGGCACCGGAACCACGGCCCGGTCCAACAGGTATATCCTGGGATTTAGCATAAGCCACGAAATCCGCAACTATCAGAAAGTAGGCGTTGAAGCCCATTTTGTCAATTACCGAAAGTTCGTACTCAATACGCGAGAGATATTCCTCCTTTGTATGAGACGAAAAATCAAATCGACCTTCGGAAATTTTCTTCTCAAAGCCAAGATATGCATCCTTGCGAAGTTTCTCCGCATGTGTAAGATCGTCCTCGGACCTGAAGTCCGGTAAATGCAACTCGTTAAACTTAAAATCGAAATCACACTTCTCTGCTATTTTTACGGTATTCTCGATAGCTCCTTCGAATCCAACGAAGAGCGAAGACATTTCATCCGTGCTCTTGAAATAGAATTCATCGTTTTCAAAGCCAAAAGGAACGCCATCTGTTATAACGTTGCCAGTTTGTATGCACAACAGCGTAGCCTGAAGCTCCGCATCACTCTTTTCAAGATAATGAACGTCATTGGTAGCGACCATAGGAATACCGAGCTTACGACTAATAAGGCGAAGGCCATACGCAACTTTTCTTTCGTCCTCAATACTATGATTCTGAACCTCAAGGTAAAAGTCATCGGCAAAGATATCATACAGTTCGTCCGCTGCGCGTTCCGCCTCCTCCATACTACCTGCAAGTATGAGCTGCGGTATTTTCCCCGCAAGACATCCTGACAAGCAGACGAGCCCCTCGTGGCGATCACGGAGAAGCTCCATATCGACACGGGGCTTGGAGTAAAAGCCATTTATAAAACTTTCTGAAACCATATAGCAGAGGTTTCTGTATCCAACCTCATTTTTACAAAGGAGTATCAAGTGATGTCCTGAAATATCCTGCTTACCTTCCTTTGAAAGCCTTCCGCGAGCCGCGACGTACACTTCACAGCCGATAATCGGCTTCACTCCCTTGGCGCGAAGAGCGTTGTAGAACTCAACGACGCCATACATAGTGCCGTGATCAGTGATAGCAACCGCGGACTGACCTAAAGCTAGTGCCTTATCCGCTATAGAAGAAATGCGTGTAGCTCCGTCAAGCAGACTATATTCAGTATGAAGATGCAAATGAACAAAACCGCTCATAACGCGCTCCTTTCCTAAAGTTTAAATTTTATCGTTATCGGCGATAAGGGCTTCAGCAAGCGCCGTCAACTTTTTGAGTCTGTGCGACAGACCGGATTTTGAAATAGGTGGACTCATTAAAAGAGCCAATTGTGAGAGCGACATATCCTCATATCTCACCCTCATTTTAGCCGTAAGAAGAAGCTCCTCGGGGAGCGAGCCCAGAATATTGCGGCGCTCAAGTTCCTTTATAAGTGCTACCTGGCGACTGGCGGCATCAACCGCCTTGCTTATATTGTTGGTCTCACAATTTGAGACTCTGTTTGCATTGTTACGGACTTCGCTATTGATTTTAGAGTTCATAAGCTTGAAGACGGTATTATTCATACCGGCTAAAGCAAAGAAGTCCTCGATCGTGTCGCTTCGTCTTGAATATAATACTCGCTCACCCGCTCTGTTAGCAATTGAAAGATCAAGTCCAAGTATGGCAAAATAGTTACAAAATGCTTCAATTCTATCAGAAAGAACCGCGAGTTCAAAATGATGCTGCTTGGTTGGATCTGCAAGCCTTCCTGATGCAAGGTATACCCCTCGCAAAAACGCCGCTGTGCACGACGCGCATTTAGGCTCAAAAAAATCGTTATTTTTCAAATTCGCTACATATTTAGTGGCAGACTTTGAATCAAAGCGTATCATCTTGCCACGTCCGCCGTTTTCCCTATGCACGAATTCTGGAATTTTAGTATAAAACTCCTGTATCAATGCTGAAACGTAAGAAACGGTAGCCTCGCCATCAAGAGTAAGATTCAAAAATTCGCCGTCTGAGTACGCCTTTGCCGCAATTACCCCAAGTAATGTTGCACGACGGCAGCATGCGCTTTTGTCGATTACTAAAAGAATCTCAGTCTTTTGTTCTTTCGCAAAGGACATTTTCGTCTCCTTAAACTAAATAATTTATCTCTTCTTCGAGGTCTATTCCATATGTATCGTAAACCTTAATTTTTATACTATTTATCAAGTCTTTGACATCGGATGCCGTGGCATCGCCGTTATTTACTATAAACCCCGCATGAAGTTGCGAAACTTCAGCACCGCCTATACGAAACCCTTTCAAACCTAGTGATTCAATAAGCCTCGGTGCATAATCTCCCACAGGATGCTTAAAAATGCTGCCAAGGCTTGGCAATGAAAGTGGTTGCCTTTGTCTTCGAGCTTTTGTAAATTGGGAGATGTTAGCTAATATTTCAGCTTTATCCGCCGTAAATCCCCTAAGTTTGGCGGACAAAATAAGATAACGGCATTCATGCTTAAATAAACTGTCACGATAACCATAATCAATGTCATTTACTGTAAGTTTCGTTTTTTTGTCCTCGAGCACGTCATACACATCGACCTCGACTACAATATCAGCCATTGTTCGCCCATGGGCACCCGCATTTCCGTAAAGAGCGCCACCAAGGGTACCCGGAATACCAACGAGCTCTGAAAAGCCGCCAACGCCTGCGTTCGCCGCAGCAAGCACGATAGAACCTAGCGAAGCTCCACAGGTGGCGTACACTTCATTATTTTCCGTAAAACTAACAGAATCTATGCGCACAGTTCTGACTATAACACCGGTGAATACTCCATCGGCAACAAGCGTATTCGTCATTCCGCCCATAATTCGAACCGGCGCTCCCATACGTCTTGCCTCACGCACAGCGAAAATTAGTTGTGCTTCATCAACAGGCTCGACGAGAACCAAAGCCCTACCGCCTATTCGCATAGAGTTTAGCTTTCTCAAATCCGCAAGCTCATTAAATTTAATATTCTTCGCCGAAAAGAGCTGCAAAAGCTCGTCTTTCCACATAAAACCTCACATGATTTTACGAGAGCTCGGATTTCTCCCTTATCATATCAACAGCGGCTCTACGCTGCGAGTCGGTCACAGCGATTCCACCAAGAATACGCGATACCTCGCCAACTCTTCCCTCGTAATCGAGGACGCGAAGTTCTGTTTGTACACCGCTGTCAAGCTCTCTCTTTTTAATTAGCATATGCGTATCTGCCAGAGAGGCTATTTGAGCGCTATGAGTAACGCAGATCAGCTGTGCTGTTTTGGAAAGTTCGAGCATTTTTACACCGATTTTTCTTGCCGTCTTGCCCGAGACACCGGCATCTATCTCGTCGTATATCACCGTTCCCACGCCGTCCTTATCCGCAAGAGCCGATTTTAGCGCCAGCATAATTCTAGCAAGTTCTCCGCCTGATGCGATTTTTGACATCGGCATCGCTTCTGCGCCCTTGTTAGCGCTGATGTAAAACTCGGCGGTTTCATAACCCGTCGCGGTCAACTTGTGTTGCCCGTCGGTAAATAGCTCTCGAAACGACGCGTAGAATACTACGTTCGGCATATCAAGAAAATCAAGAGTTTCCTTGACTTTTTTCTCAAGTTCTTCAGACGCTGTCACACGCCTTTCATGTAACTTCAAAGCAAGCTCGTGCGCATGTTGATAAAGCTCCGCCTGCTCGCTTTTAAGGCGTCGCTCTACATCATCTGAATTATCAATCAATTCGAGATCGCGAGTACATTTTTCTCTAAACTCAAGAATTGACGAAATTGTAAGACCGTACTTTCTCTTTAGTTTGGATATTTTGTCAAGGCGAGACTCAATTGCATTGAGTGCCTCGGTGGGATCGTCTGTGATATTATCGGTGATTGCAGCAACATCTTCTGCTATCTCTTCTATCCTATAAAGCATATCACGCATAGACTCGGCATATTCCGCGCATTCGGGAACAACATCCGATATCTGCCTAAGCGACGAAATGCTACGATCTATAAGAACAGCCACGCTTCCCTTTTCGCTACCGCGAAGTGCCTTATAAACGAAGTCTGCGTGCTTGTGAAGTTTCTCACTGTTCTTTATCTTCAGTTTCTTATCAACGAGCTCCTCTTCCTCACCGTCATGCAGGCCCATTGAATCAATTTCCTTGATCTGATAAGCAAGAAGATCTCTGATTCGAGCCCCTTCGGCCTTTTTTTCAAGTAGCTCTGTCAGTTCTCTTCCGAGGCGCGAATACTGCTCATAAAGACAATTGTACTCGCACAAAAGATCTGCGTTTTTGGCATAAGTGTCTATGAGGGCTATGTGGCTCTCCGCGTCTGATAGAACATTAGTCTCGTTCTGTCCGTGTATAGTAATTAATGAGGGCATCAGGTTCTTTAAAATACCAATACCCGCCGCACGACCATTAATCTTTATCTGACTTTTACCATCGCGATTCAGCGAACGTTGTACAAGCAACGCCCCCTCCTCATCAACGGTAAATCCGTGTTCCGAGATCGCCTCAACCGCCGTCGCAGTAATATCAGTTATGAAGGCACTTACCATTGCCGTGCTTTCGCCGTGCCTTATCAAGTCCTTATCGAATTTCCCGCCAAGAAGCAGTTTGATACTCTCAATTATAACAGATTTTCCTGCACCCGTTTCACCCGAAAACACCGTGAAGCCGGAATGAAGGTCAATGTCCGCCGATTTAACTACGGCAATATTTTCTATATGCAATGAAGCAAGCATACGTTTCTCCGGAAAAATTTACTTCAGGGAAAAAATATTCTCTAGCTCAGATTCCAACGCCTTTGCGAGTTCAGCGGTCTTTACAACGATAAGCATGGTATCATCACCAGCAACTGAACCGACGATGCACTCCTCCTGCAGAGAATCTATGCAAACGCCAATGGCATTTGCCATACCCGGCAATGTTTTTACGACGACGATATTTTCTGCCGCCTCGATTTTAATAACAGAATCCGTTAGAGCCGAATTGAGCACAGGTGCGCCTCCGATACTTTTAACCTCGGGCAGAATGTACTTATACGCGCCCTTGTGCGTCATTCCTTTAACCAACTTGAGCTGTTTTATGTCGCGAGATACGGTTGTCTGTGTGGCCTGGAACCCTACCTCAGCCAAACGATCGATGAGAGTTTCTTGTGTATCAATATCGTATTTACGAATAAGCTCAAGTATCATTTGTTGACGGGCATTTTTCATTTTACATCCTCCATGATGCGCATTTTTTTGAACAACGTAGCGAACATATTGTCTTTAGAAAAAGTCAACACTTTAAGTCTTTTGCGTGAAACGGAAACAGTGCATTCTTCTCCATACAATAAAGTAGCAATACGTCTTCCGTCTATACTTACATTTAACTCTGCATTACCGTTGTTCGTTATAGAAATTTTCTCACTTGAATTAAAGAGGATAGATCTGTTGAAGAAGGAGTGCGAACATACGGGCGTTACAAGTATGCTATCTACGTCAGGCGAAACAATTGGACCTCCCGCAGAAAGCGAGTAAGCCGTCGATCCCGAGGGTGTAGCAAGAATTATTCCGTCCGCGCGATACTTTAAACTTTCGCCGCGAGAGTTCGCCATTTTGAAGTCTGCAATTCCAAGATAGCTATCATGAGAAATTACTACGTCATTAACGGCGTATCTTGTTAATACGGAAACTTTCTCCCTTTTTTTCAACTCAACCGACAGAAGCATTCTCTCCTCCACGACATAGTTGCCATTTGTCAGTCCCGCGAAAACATCAAGATTATCGCGATCAACCTCACTAAGGTATCCAACCTTACCAAGATTAACACCTATTAAAGGGATGTCGGCCGCTATGGCATCAACGGATGCGTCAAGAAAAGATCCATCTCCGCCAATCACAATCGCAAGATCTATATCTGTGGGGAATTCGTCATAAGCTTGAATCTTATTAGAGAAAACACTAGCATATTTTAAAGCAGAATATATTTTAAAACCGAGTTCGTGCAGCTTATCAATTAAACGATCCGTAACCGCTTCTGCTATATCTTTATTCAAATTGGGGATCAGAACTATATTTTTCACAGATAGTCACTCCTTCCTCGCAATGAAATGAACGAGGTACTCAACGTTGCCATCTCCCCCCTTAATAGGAGAAAGACAGGATGATTTATATTCAAATCCGACAGCTATGGCAGACTCTATTACCTTTTCAAGAGCCGCTTTGCGCAATCGCTCATCTTTAACTATACCGCCTTTGCCAACGCCGGCGCGACCAACTTCAAACTGCGGCTTAACAAGACAGATAAAATCAGCTCCATTTGCCGCTACCTCAAAAATCGCAGGAATTATACAGGTTGCCGAGATGAAAGACACATCCATTACAACAACAGTAGGCGAATATTCAAAGTCTTCAGGCTTCGTGTACCTGGCGTTATAATTTTCTACAACAGTAACGCGATTGTCAGCTCTCAGCGACATAGCCATCTGTCCCGATCCCGAATCAACAGCAATCACGTGATTCGCGCCGTTTTGCAAAAGGCAATCCGTGAAGCCTCCGCTTGATGCTCCTACGTCAAGTGCAAGTGCACCGTTGACGGATATCCCGAATTTTTCAAGAGCGCCCTCCAGTTTAAAGCCACCGCGACTGACGAATCTATGCTCCGACGAATCTACCAAAACCTCATCGCTATCGGCAACATCATATGCCGGCTTTGCAACTGTAACGCCGTTTACCGACACCGCACCCTCGATTACCAATTTCTTTGCATCGGTTCGGCTGTTTGCGAGTCCGTGCTCAAAAATGTACAGATCAAGTCGCATCGTCGATCTTTACAAAGGGCTCGTCGCTAATGACGCCGTCTGCACCCTCAGTCAGTATTCTAACCTTCTGCTCTGCGCGCTCAAGTTCGGAATTGCAGAACTTAACAAGTTTGATCGCTTCTTCAAACGCACTGAGCGATTCGTCTAACGATAGCTCGCCGCTCTCCATTTTTTCAACTATATCTTCAAGCGAGGAGAAGGCTTCCTCAAAGCTCTTTTTCTTTGCCATAGCCAATTATCCTTTCGTCGTAATTCGCGCCGTAGCGACGCCATCTGAAAGTCTTAACGTGAAATCGTCATCCACATCAACATCTGTGATAGTTTTAATGACGTTTCCGTTTTTTATAGCAACAGCGAAACCGCGTCGCATTGTAGCTAGCGGACTAAGCGCATCCAGCTTTTGAGCAAGAGGATCGAGCTTACTGCCGCAGTTTTTTATATTGTTGCCTACGCAGATCAACGCCTGTTTTTCGAGATCTGCCAAAACTTTTCTTCTGTTTTCAAATATCTGGCGCGGATCTTTTAAGGTAGTGCGTTGCGAGATCAGCTCTAATGCATGCTTACGCATATCACAAGCGTGTGCGAGTGAGCCGTAAGCCTCATCAGTAAGCGCACCGATTCGCAGACAAATCTCGCGGACGTCAGGAACAGCCAGCTCCGCCGCAGCAGAAGGTGTAGGTGCTCTTAAATCCGCGACAAAATCGCAAATTGTAAAATCTGTCTCGTGTCCCACCGCAGAAATAATTGGCACCTGCGCATCAAATATTCGCCTCGCGAGAATCTCGCTGTTAAATGCCCAAAGATCCTCAAGAGATCCGCCGCCTCTACCGATAATTACCACATCGACAAGATTCGAATTATCGAAATAATCAACCGCCTCTACAAGATTTGCTGAAGCCTCATCGCCCTGCACGAGTGATGGATAAAGATAAACCGTCGCGAGCGGGAATCTACGTCCAAGCACGTTTATAATGTCTCTTATGGCGGCTCCGGTAGGTGATGTTATAACGCCAACACGCATTGGTATTTTAGGTATTGGCTTCTTATGCTCCGCGTTAAACAGTCCCTCGCGGTAAAGGCGCTCCTTCATCTGTTCATAAGCAAGATAGAGCGCTCCGATACCATCGGGTTGCATTTGATTTACATAAAGCTGCATCGAGCCATCTTTGGTATAAATATTCACACTGCCGTGGACCGTGACCTTCATGCCGTTTTCGGGCATAAATTTAAGTCGCGCCGCAGACGAGCGGAACATCACCGCTTTGATTTGACCATCCTCGTCTTTCAAGGAAAAGTACAAATGACCGCTTCTATGATATATGAAATTAGATATTTCTCCCTTGACAGCTACAGCGCCAAGAAGTCTATCGGATTCGAGAAGATTTTTGACGTAACCGTTCAGCTCGCTGACAGTCATAACCGAATTCGACCTTCGCTCTCTTAACGAAAGAATATCCATTCTTATCTCCGTTTGTTATTTTTTAGTCCATGCCCTCAATGCTAGTGCTGCAATGCCTACCGCGTTATCCGCGGACATCGCGGGCTCTGCAAAAACTCCGTTAAATCGCTTATGTAGTCGCTCTTTAATAATTGAGTTACACATGACTCCGCCCGCAAAGACGAAGGGCATCCGGCCTTGCTCCTCTAGAAACGCGTCGCAAGTCGGTTCTAACGCGCGTCCAATATAATCAAGAATAAAGGCAGCGGTCTGCGAAGCATCGCCGCTCTCTTCATATAGCTTTATCGCAAGGTTCTCGAGCCCCGAAAGATTGGCACACATTCCCCTAACTGGAGGCCTGCGGCGAGGAGGCTTTTCTGTGCATTTAAGCGCAAGCTCCTCAATATGCTTTCCGGAAGGGAAAGGTAGGCCCATATAAACGCCCACTCTGTCGATAATCTGTCCTGCATTAAGATCAGCCGTACCGCCAAGAAGCTCAGCCTTAAAGCCATCACCGTCACATGTAACCTTTAAAAGCTCTGTGGTTCCACCTGACACGTGATAAGCGGCAAAAGGGGCCTCAAGCAAGTCAAAGCGATCGGCAGAAAATACCGCCGCCATAATATGCCCGCACTGATGCGAGAATCGGTAAAGTGGCACATCGAGAACACATGCGAGGTTTTCCGCTACCGCGATACCCGCAAGGAAGCAAGGCATATATGAACCTTCAATATTTCTCGGCTTTTCGCTGACACCTATTGCAACTATCTCGCAATCCTCGAGGTATGATTTTGCCTCACTTGCCAAGTCTGGCAGATTTTTAACGTGCGTAAAAACGGCATCGGATTGACGAAGGCCTCGCTCCCCCACTTTAACAGGCAGCGGTCTCTTCAAGTTTGCAAGAAGCTCACCGTCAACGGAGATTATCGCATAAGACGTCGTGTAGTTGCTGGTATCAATACCGATTACTACTCTTCTTTTCATTTTCTGCCGAGCTTATCGGCAACGGCGTTAAGGACGCCGTTGACGAAACCGTAAGCTTTCTCATCGTCATACTTCTTCGAAAGCTCAATAGCCTCGTTTATGGAAACCTTAACAGGAATATCCTCCATAAACATCATCTCATAGGTAGCAAGCTTGAAGAGCGCTGTTGATACCGCTGACACTCTTTCCTTCTTCCAGCCCTGAAGCGATGCCTCAACAGTCTCGTCTATAATCTGTGCATTCTCGTACGCACCGAAGAACACACGTTTTACATAATCGTCATATTCGAACTCTCTGTATTCAACTGCTTTGGCGAATATTTCCTCTGCAGCTTCATCGATTTTGCAAGCCCCTTCAAAAAGAAGAATAAAAGCGTTTTCTCTTGCTGTTTTTCTGTTCATATCAAGATCGTCCTTTATAGATATTTATACAGATATATTATAACATTTTAAATATAAGGTTGTCAACCGATTTTTCAATTTATTCACGTGTTTTTGCATTTTTATGCACTAGTTGATCAATGTCACTTTGCGCACACTATCCATCGATATAATATTGCAAATTTTAATAAATAAAGCCGAGCAGAATCGAGTTCTGCTCGGCTTTGTGTATTTACTTAACAACGATATTGATAATCTTGCCCGGAACAACTATTTCTTTAACAATAGTCTTTCCTTCAAGAGCTGCTATGATTTTTTCGTCTGCCTTTACCGCAGCAAGCACTGCATCCTTATCAGCATCTACGGGAATAGAAACAACGGAACGAACCTTTCCATTGATCTGCACCGCCATCTCAATCTCGGAATCACGGCACTTCTCTTCATCGTAAACAGGCCAAGACTCATATGCGATAGTCTCATTATGTCCAAGCATCCGCCACAACTCTTCACCAACGTGGGGGGTAATACAGTACATCATCTTAATGAACCCTTCAGCATACTCCTTGGGGCAGGTGCCATTCTTGTAAACCTCGTTAACGAATACCATCATCTGCGCGATTGCAGTATTGAATCCAAGAGTCTCAAAGTCAGAGGTAACCTTCTTCACGGTCTGATGATAAATCTTTGTAAGATTACCGTCGTCAACTTCAACTATATTAGCAGGCTCGGTGAAGAAATTCCAAACACGGTTGATGAACTTTCTCGCGCCTGCAACACCAGATGCGC
>JAEIGA010016082.1_pt1 | contig 11389 bp, 12 predicted proteins | sample 9270691 | NCBI WGS metagenome assembly JAEIGA01 (sample SAMN17057246, study PRJNA624740) | gut metagenome | biome: biome; isolation source: fecal sample | host: Bos grunniens | place: China: Xizang | collected 2019
CAGAGACTCAGAGACTCAAAATTCCATTTCCTCATGCCGTCAGGCATCTCCCTCTCTCCTCTCTGTGCCTCCGTGCCTCTCTGCCTCTGTGTTAAAACTACTCTGTGTTAAAATCTTCCTCCTGATATTCCTAAAATACCTCCACTTCCCCCTCGCGAACTCATACCCCGCCTTACCATCCAAAAACCCCCTCTTCAAAAAGTAACACGCACAGAAATACGCGAACCCAAACCACCACTTCTTAATAAGATTGTATTTCGTCCTCTGCCTATCCGTCAGCTTTGAAAAATCCCCCTTCAGCGCCTTATAACGATTCGCCTCCCAATTCGCATATTCCTCATGCTTCGCATAATAATTCTCTAAACTACGCTTATCATGATGCTCAAGCCGCGCCCTAATCTCATCAATCCTACCCTTAACATGAAGATGCTCATGAATCTCCATATCAAGCTTCGACCAATTATTCTCCTCAATGCGCTCATACTCGCCACACCCAACGCGAAGAATCGCCGTCTTGCGCATAACATCGCCATACCTAAGCATCCTATCCATAAACCAATTGTCATAATAACAAATAAACGCATCAACATCACTCGGCGCAGCCCTAAGCTTATCCTCAGCCTCCTTAAGCCACCCTTCCGTAATGCGCTCATCCGCATCAAGAAACATAACCCAAGGCGTCTTAAACTCATAATTCCGCAAAACCCAATTCCGCTTCTTAGGGAATTGCCCATTCCACTTAAACTGCACAACTTCACGCCCAAATTCCGCGGCAATCCCAAGCGTCCGATCAGTACTACCCGAATCAACAATGATAACATTCCCAAACGCCTTGATATTCTCAAGACACCCAGGGAGATTCTTTTCCTCGTTCTTAACAGGAATAACAATAGTTAATAAATCATTCATATTCATGTATCATCCGGCCTTCTTCAATCATATCTGCCGCGATAAAATCGCGCCTTAAGGAGAAATCCAATAAAATATTTAAACTTCTACATCCACGGCGAGGCACTATAGCATTTTTATTCTACAGCAACAAATATTTGACGTTGTTTTTATTAATTCACAACTCATAAAACGAATTGCGCGCCTTCAGCCACACCAGAAGATCCTTCCCTTTATTCATGACGGCATGCCAGATGGGCGACTTGTTTAACCGCGTTAATCGGCTGTTCTATAGACTGTAAAATCCGTATGCAATAAGCTGTTTTTGCCTGTAGTCAGAATATGCGTAGTATCATGATGGAAACCCACATCGGCAGTATCATTGCAAACTGGCTGGTGCTCAAATATCATAGCGGCTTCGCAAATATCTAAAGACCTTACCCCCAAATGAGCGCGAGAGTAGCAAAGTTTCTCACCAGACAGCAACTGAGCGTTCCACTCAGACTTCTTATTATGATTCTGATGTCGCACATTGAAATCTTCCGCTTGACCAATATACAGAAGCCGCCTTATTCTAACAGTGTTCTCAACAGGATTGTATGTGCATGCGTAAACGCAATATATGCCAGAATCATGCTCGAAAGTATTTTCATTCCCTTCGAGCTTATATCCTTTGAACTCAAGCGTGTATTCATGTGCATTCATAGATGGCTCCTTTAGATTGCGCGCTTCCCCTTGAGAATTATCTCATAACGATCCCGCGAAAGCGGACATCTGACCAAATCAGCAAATTCGGCCTTATTCAATTTGCATTGCGTCGCCATCGCTGAAATAAGAAACTTATCTACATCAGTTGCCGAATGGCTTATTTTGGTCTGTATAGTCGTATCACGACCGTCCAAGGTCTGATAGATAAAGAAACGATGATCCCCACCCTTCTTTACAAAACCCTTCTTGCATAACGCCTTCTCAACATCATTCGCCTTAAAAACCATATCATGCCTCCACAAACGAACCCAGTATGGACTTCTTCAAGGCTACTGCAGCAGAAGTTAGGCAAGAATCATCTGCAAGCGCATAAGTTTCCCAATTGACTTGCAACTGTTCACTTGCCAATTCAACAAGCTCACTCCTCGTCCTTGCAAAAACATCCAAGCCCAAGTCAACATCCTTTAGAGTAAACAACTGGCCGTATTCTTCATCAAGCGATGGACGAAAGAGTTTTGTTCCTTCTTTTAGACGATAGTACTTGCCGCCAGATTCAAAACCAGATAAGGCAACAGGACTTAAATCCAGTGCACGGATCGTCACTTCACCGTCGCATGAGATAGGATCTTCGTCTTGATCAAAAGCGAACCGTCCAGTGACTTGAACACCAGCAGCAACTCCTTCACAAAGCAACGACTGAAGCGTTCCCTTACGGAAATTACATTCAACCTTTTTGCCAGAATACGGAATATCAAGAACAAACCTTCTCGCCGTGATGTCAATAGAGGAAATCCTACCAATTATTGATGTCATGCCGTCGTCGGAATCCAAGTCATTATCGGAGCTCAACAGCAAAGAGGCGCGACTGACAAACTCAGGCGAGAGTACAACCTCATTTTTCACTTCAGACTCTAAATCAAAGACAACTTTCCACGCATCACTCTTTTCTGGGGCAATCTGGCAAATTGCATTGGAAAGTCGCGCCTTACCCTCTCGATCTAGACGCCCCAATAAAGAATCATTTTTATCACCTGCGTTCAAAGCCAACAATACATTGAAAAGGCAAGTCATTATACGAGGAACATATATTCTGTTTTCATCCCTATTCGCTCTTAAACCTATCGGCAACACAAAACTACCAAACTCAGGAGATGCACATGTTATCTGAAACTCACGCTTAAATTCCGCCAATTCCAAAACCGAAACAGAAGAATCGTTCATCACTTGGCGCGAAACAAGATAGACAAGCCGCCCTATCCCATCCATAAAGCGCATAAGCAATTCCATCGGCACTTCATGCGAAGAGTCGTCCAAAGGATGAAAGTGGATTTTAAGTGCCTGTTTTCCCATAGGGAAGGTTATTATACCACATTTTTGGCTTGCAATCACTTACAAATGTTTTGATGCAACAAATTGCGCTCATGTTCAATATGGGCTTTCATGCCAGAAGAATCTTGGAACGGTCTCATCATGCTCATTCACATTGTATCATTCCAAACGCTCTCACCATACAGCCTACGAGCCAGTTTTACCCCCTGCAAGCCCCTTGACAACCTTTGCCGAATCGCCGTAATTACTCATCCACAACTCAACATTTTTTGTGAAACCAATTCAAGCGCCAGTACAACCTCTTCTCATTGCGCGTATGAATACCTACAGGCTTTTTCCCATTCTTTATATACTGTAACGAAGATATTATCTATCAAATCAAGAATAGCAAATCGTACCAAATAATTATGAAATGGGTAATCCGCACTTGCCACTACATCGATCAATGGGCTGTTTCTCTGATAACAAATTGTGTTATGGGCACATCTATTCCTATACTTATACACGGTCTCCTCATATGCATATCGCAAATCTATGTTGTTGTTTTTTGTGACTATACTCAAATTGTCACCCCTATCTTTCCCATAAAGTAGTTCTTTTGCCGTTATGTCTCCTTTATTCGCGCCAACCAATATATCATTAGGTTTTATTCGGCGCATAAACGACTTTGCGACCAAAAACTGCCGCGATAAATTCACGCCAGGAAGAACGGTTGAATATTATTCCCAATATCTCAAATATCCGTTTCATCCTTCAACATCTTTTTTTAATGAATCTCGCTGGATTTCTGCCAACGACAGTCCAAGGCTCAAGGTCTTCCGTTGCTGCAGTGCCTGTAGCTACTACCGCGTCCTCACCAATCGTCACTTCAGGCAGAATTACTGACCTGACAGCCGCCCCACACTGAAGAGACAATCACAATATGTTTAATAGGCTACTCCATTATTTTGAAATTATGCCATAGCCCACACTACCCAACATCAACCTTTGACTAACAGTCATCCGCGAATCATTAGGACAATAAATCATTACAAATTAAAATTTATTATCTAAAACCCACACAATCTCATCTGTTATGCCATCCTGTCATGGAATCTGAGGATAAACAGCCTAAAGGCTTAATTTGTGCATTACTATGATTGCCTATGTCATCATGTGCGATTGTATTCGCGGAGCTATCATTGGGAGTCTGCTTAGTGGAGACTTTATTATCACTATCTATCTTCCTATTTTCATTATCACCATGAATCATATAATTGCGGGGAATGCATACCATCTTATTGTTATCTTTAGTATCGCGCCTTTTAACACCCAACGCCATCTCCTTGTTACTTAAGGCCTTCTCAGCGACTGAATCATCCCTCTCCTTTTTGTTTAGTTCTCTAATATCCCGCAACACAATACCCTCTTCCCCAACATTGGAACTGTGATACAAAACGAACTTATCATTTCCATTCTTTCTATTTGCCTCCTTGAATGCCCGTGATATCTCAGTGCCCGCAAGGATTCCCGCATATAGCGCCCCTATGAAAGCTAGAATTACTTTATCTGCAACAACGCCTTTTGTGCCAATCGTCATCATGCCTTGATTATCCAACGCTATTGCTTCTGCGATTTTTGCAGAATGACAAGACGCTAGAATTACAAGTTTAACATAACCCTTTGCACTCTTAACCACCTTGCAAAGTTCTTGTGTCGATATTTTATCATCATGCACAAGAAGCTCACCATCTTCATTACCATGTCCGCCAAAATGAAAAACAGTAGGATGTGTTGATTTAATACGTTTCTCAAATTCTGACTTCCTGATATTGAAATGCTTCTTGTATTCTACACTTCCGTAAACCTTATTATATACACTGTCACATGCCAATTGTATTTGACGTTCTTCCTCCCCTGTGTTAAGGACAACATCTACTAAATCGCTCACGACAGCGCCAACAGCACACTTCAATTCCATCGACCGCACAGCTTCTATACTCGCATTTCGGATTTCATCAGTTTCACACTTGATGTCCATCTTATTCTGCCTCCCCAAGTATTCGTCGATTCGTTTCTTGGCTATTAACGCACCCCTTTTACGCATATGAGCCGGTGCGTCTGAAGCTACATACAATATTGTTACTTTGTGCCTACTTCCCTCGCCTTTCGATGTCACATTATGAGTCAGCGCACGCCCAGGCTCACCATTGCGCATTGTTAAGCTATTAATACGATATGGGATGTCCGCAAATAGGCATAGGTTATCCGTATTCTCGCCATCATATGCCGCCTGATTTAACACACGACCATACTTAAGCCAATTAACGCTATGCGGCTGCGCGACTTTTGATAATTCGCCTGCGTCTGTGACAGCAGAGTCCGAACAATTAACCTGACTTGGGAAATTCTGACAACAGTTTGCTTCATGATTCCTGCTGTCATCCTGAGATTGCTTACGCAACTTATCTTCTTGATCTTGAACAACTTCTTGCCCACAATCTAGTTCATGGTGTCGAGATATCAAATTTGAACTCCCTAACAAACGTTCCGCCCCCATCTCTTTTATGTAAAAATCATGCATGGCAAGTTCCACAATGTAAATTTGCGTCCATAATATAGCATAGTAGGCACATCGAGACGCCTATGTATCACTTTCGCGCAAGCCAATCATATCACATTATATATATTTCTTAAGCAGCGATTCTACGGACTTATTAGTTTGAACCAGATCAAAAAAGCCATCTACATGCATTTTGATCATCATTACAGGGAAATGCAGTAAATATTCCATCGCACTCTTGCAATCATGCACCAGAGACTCTCCAAAACGTATAACACGATAGCGGACTTCACCGTCGGAGAAGTCCAATTCAAATGCACCACATTTAAGAACATAATTCAATCTCACAATAAACTCAGCCGCCCTTATCCGCTTGTCTTCTGGAATGGAAAACGGCAATGTGGAAAAAGACTGCACAAGATCGTTTTCAACCCACAGTGTAAATGAAAATGTTCTAAATAACCCCTTCCCACTGCCAATAAAACCAGAAAGAACTCTTCTGTCTCCTCCCTTGCCTTTTGGCTCCGAATAATGCCAATCATGCGTATTCAGATATTCTTTAACCCTATGATAATTCGTAGCCATAGATATCCTGTACGCATTTAATGTTTTTGATGGCATTACTGCCTTTTCTTTTGTCCGTTTATTCATTATCGCTTCCTTTCTTGATTCATCATAATAAAGCATCTTAATGGGGAATGAAGCAAAACTTGATTTCCCAAATTGCTTGTTTGCAGCACAAAAGATTTAACTTTAACCAGCATCTACTGTTTACACACCTTATTACATGACGATACCCACAAGCACTATTTGATGCATGGTTTCTCGTGTTTCATGGAAATTATGACGGTCACATCAGTCATCCCTTCAACACCCGCTGCTTGATGAACTTGGCTGGGCTCCCCCCGACGACAGTCCAAGGCTCAACATCTTTCACCACTACCGCACCCGCGGCAACTACAGCGCCCTCTCCAATCTTCACGCCTGGCATCACTATTGACCACGCGGCAACCCAGGCATTCGCCCCAATTTCTATTGGAGCATAAGTCAATTCCATAATCTTTGAAGTAATATCATGCCCAGCCGTACAAAGTTTAACGCCTTGACTTACCGTTGCCTGTGCGCCAATCTTAATTTCATCAACGGTATAACAATCAACATTCTCGCTTAAGCAAGCATAAGCACCCATCGTCAAATTCCAAGGCTGCCAAATTCTGCAGCTCGGCAAAACATTACTCGACCATTCAACCTTAGCGCCAAAAAGCTTCAATAGCATAATGCGCCACGGTCTAAATAAATTGCCGCGCGGCGTCGTTCTAAAAAACAACAACCAAACAACATTCCACACCACTCGCCCAATCTTGCTCTTAAGCGAATGCCGATTCTTATAATTCTTTAAATCTAAGTTCATATTTAGTAGCCAGGGGTTAGGAGTTAGGGGTTAGTAAGAGAACGGATAAGTCCATTTAAAACTTTTCCTAATTCCGCAATTCCTTCAATGTCCATAGTTATGTCGTCAATAAAGCCTAATTCATTGGCAATTATCAATTGCGTTTCAACTTCAAAAAGTGAGCCGCGTGCCTGAGCCACAAAATGCGCAAAATCCTTATTGGTTGTTCGTCCAAATCCTTCAGCAATGTTTGATGGAACACTAACTGCTGCTCTCGTCAATTGATCAACTAGTCGATATTGCTCAACCTTAGGAAAATTTTTTGTCAGCGCATACACTCTCCGCACCAACTCCATTCCCTTCTGCCAAGCAACCAACTCTTTATAACTCTTAACCATATGTTTCCTCCTCTTTACTATCTCCTAACTCCTGACTCCTAACCCCTAGCTCCTGACTCCTAACCCCTAGCTCCTGACTCCTAACCCCTAGCTCCTGACTCCTAACCCCTATCCCCTAACACCTTCTTATACCCATCAACCATCGCCTTACAAACCGCTTCCCAAGTATACTTCTCTTCAACCAACTTTCTGCCGCGCTTACCCATTTCGCCGCGCTCCGCGTCTTTTTAAAGCCTGGGTTTTTATAGAAAAGATAGTCTATGTTTTCCGCATCATACCCCATTAACTGCAACTTCCGCTGCAATGCAAAAGCCTGCAAATCCGCACCGTAATTATTGCATTTCTGAATTGTTATAATGCCAACTTTCATTTCAAAAATTAAACCTTATCGGTATTTATATTTTCGTTCAGCAATATCGTATCAATAACAAAGCCACCTACAAAAGAAACCAACCACAACACTCCGCCCATCCCTCCAGGACTAAAAAATGTTGCTTCGCCAAAATTTGCCATAAAAAACACAGCAAACAACGTAATTGTAACAAAAAGTCGTCGTTTGACAGCGGTCACATAAAATGAGATTAGAAAGAAAACAAAACATATTGCGCCAACAATTCCGGTTTCGCCCAGTACCATTAACGGCAAGAGGCCTTTCTCAATAGGCGCAGACAAAATAAGCCCATCACTATGTTGCATCATATAAACATGATTTTCTGACACCTGAAACCCGCTCCCCAAAACGGGAGAGCGCTCAAATTCATACATACACTGCTCTACAAGCCCCATACGTGATTCCGTAAATGCTTCAGTAAAATCTCGCGAATCCCCTTCTACATCATTTGTCTTTCGCATCCATCGAGTAATTGTTTGTCCATTAATCTCCGCAACTATAGCTCCAATAATCATAAAAGCAAAAAAAACTGACATGATTCTTTTAATTCCATTTTGCAAATCAAACGGCAATTTTATTTTCTTTGCAGCATAAAAATAAATCACACATATTCCACTAACCAAGGTAACAAACGCCACCCTACTGCGCGTCATAAACAACAACGGCAATGCTGCCAGCATCAATCCTAGATGCAACCAACGAACTCTCTTCTCTACAAAAAGCATATCGCAAAAAACCCATGCAAATAAAAGAGCTACAACAGGTGCCAACGTTTGAGATTGATATGTAATCCCACAAAACAAAGCCTCATATCCTCCAGCGCTGCCAGATTTTATTGCCTCCTGCATTGAATGAGTAGCTTCCATTGCTGCAAACGCTCCATCTTCTCTATATGCTAACAACGCAGAAAGATACGACACATAAGGAAACGGTATTAACACAATACTCCCTGCTATAAAAAAGACCGCGAATGCCAAAAACAATGCCCTAATTTTAATAACGTCACTAGGCTTATCTGATAAATTCTGAACACCTAGCCAAATCCCCATGAGGAAAACAAAAAAATTCAATAACTTTACATAACTAATCTGCGGAACCCACCCATAAGAAGAAGAAATACAAGCTACAAACAGAAAAGGCAGCATCCCACCTAAAGGAATGCGATGCGATCCTTGATTACGAAATGACATGAGTACCAAAGCCAACCCAATAAACAGAGGCCCAAAACGCAATGACAATGCCCACATGTAACCTTCTTTCGGTAAAACAATTGGATTTATTATCAGCATTGAAAATAATAATGCATAATGGCAAATCGCCCACCCTACTTTCCTTGCAAGCGCAAAGCAAACACCCAAGAAGGTTAATACGATGCCATAATAGCCATTAGTAACCTTCATTAATGCCATGGAGAACAGCATCCAACATAACATGCCAAAGGCTTTTTTGTAAATTTCCATTGTTAACCGTAATTATAAGAATTTATTACCTGTTACAGATCTTAGCATACCCTTTTACCATCGCGCTACAAACAGCCTCCCACGTATACTTCTCTTCCACCAACTTCTTGCCGCGCTTACCCATTTCGCTGCGCTCCGCGTCACGCATCGACATAATGCTAGCTAAAGCTTCATCGAGCGCTTCCCAGTCCGAGAGATTTGAACCCTCAGCCGGCAAATCAATCCATTTACCACATTTATACTCTTCCAATTCAGACCAAGGCGTACCCTTAGTCGTAATAACCGGCACTCTCGCCCAAAGAGCTTCAGCTACTACAATACCAAAGTTCTCACTATAAGTAGGAAGAACGAATAAGTCAGCTCTATCATACGCATCCCACTTCGCATCATCATTCAAAGGTCCAGTGAAAATGAAATGAGGTGAAGATGAACGGTGAAGGTGAACATCGGAATTTGAAGATTTTTCTATATTAGGCTTATGAATAGAACCATCAGTATCTTGATAGGACATACCAAGCTCAAGAACCCTCGCCTTAACCTTAGCCTCATACTCCCGCTCAAACTCCCCATTCAACGTATACACCAACTCTACAACCCAATCCCTAACTCCTAACTCCTGACTCGGCCTCGCGGTCGCTCGGCTTGCTCGCGTCCCTATGGGTTGCGAGCACCCACAAGGGGCGGATACCCTAACCCCTAATCGTCCCCACGCTTCCACCAACTCCAACACCCCCTTCTTCGGATGCATCCTACTAACAAACAACACCCTTTTTCTCTCTCCATCTACACGTTCTGCACGTTCTACACGGTTAAAATTCCCCGGCACATTAACACCATTCGGCGAGATAACAACCGGATTCCTAAACCCAAGCTTCCTAAACTGCTCTGCCTCGCTCTCCGCTGTTGCATGAAGAGCCGCGGCACATTTAAGATCCTTATCCTGATACAAAAATCTCGCAATGCGCTTCTTAAGCCACTTCTGTTTAAGCGACCATGGCTCTAACATTCCTCGCGGCGCTATTATGTACGGAACTTTAGCAGCGCGGCACATCTTAGCTACATTATGTAACCTCGGATCCCAAATTCCATGAATATGAACTAAATCAAACCCCTTCAAATCCTCAACCCCCAACTCTAAACTATCCTCCCCCTGACCCCTAACTCCTAACTCCTGACCCCCACTCTGAACTCTAAACTCTAAACTCTTAACTCTAAACTTCCGCACACCCTCTATCCATGGCTCAGCGCCATCGAAAGGATAAATCCAAGCGTCAACTCCAGCGCAACATTCCGCGGCAACTAACCCCTGCGACGAGCGCGAAGGACCGCCCGAAGAACGTGAAATACCGGAAATAACATGAAGAATTTTCATAATATTAAACCTCCCTAACTACAAAACGCAACTTGCCGCGATCGTGAGAAATTGCATCTACAAATTTACATTTAACAGCCACTTCCCCACCAAGTTTCTCCCCAAAATCCTTAACTATTGTTTCAATCTCGGTCTCATATTCTCTTGCGCTTGGAATACATTCAACAGTAATTGACATATCCTTATGCTGAACAACTCTGAAACCACGAACAATATCAGGCGTTCCATCAAAAATCGTCGTTAAAAACTCACCGTTTATAGTTTTTCCGCTCGGAATCTTAAAACTCTCAACCTCACGACCTTTTACCGAATCAATACACGGCAACGAGCAACCACATTCACAAGTCTCGGGCAACCAGCGCCCTCGGTCATTGTTTTCATAACGGATTAACGGAAAAACAGTGTCCTCTAAATTAGTCAGCAATGTCCTACCATACTCCCCTTTAGGAACAGGCTTATTGCTATCGTCCACAAATTCAATGTGCACATGCTCTACATTGACATGCAACCCCTTGCCGACTGGGCACTGAGAAGCAATCCACCTTAATTCGCAACTTCCATACTCGTCACATACCGGAGCACCAAATGCCTTCTGGATTAACTGCCGTTGAACAGGAGGCAACGGGGCGCTTGTAGTCCATACTACTTTTGGCGACCACATTGTCATTTTGTGATCTAAAACATACTGAGCCACTTGAGAAACCGCACCAACATAACCTTGTAATAGCGCTGGCTTAAGTTTATTAAATTTATATAAAAATTCCTCAATCGCTTCATCCGTTAAAAAGCTCGCATCCAATTTTAGATGCTTCGTCGGCCACCACATCGCAGCATTTTTAAACTTAGCCAATTTACTCTTACGAGTATCGCGCCAAATATAAGCATGATCATCCCAAGGATTAACACCAAAA
>JAEIGA010016083.1_pt1 | contig 11388 bp, 8 predicted proteins | sample 9270691 | NCBI WGS metagenome assembly JAEIGA01 (sample SAMN17057246, study PRJNA624740) | gut metagenome | biome: biome; isolation source: fecal sample | host: Bos grunniens | place: China: Xizang | collected 2019
ATGGCAGACGCCCCCCTGGATATGCGTATGAACAACGAAGATCCTCTGACGGCCCACGATGTGGTGAACACCTGGCCCTACGAGGAGCTGAAGCGGATCCTCTATGATTACGGCGAGGAGCGCTATGCTCCCCAGATCGCCGCCGCCATCTGCCGCAAGCGGGAAATGAAACCCATTGAAACCACACTGGAGCTGGTGGATGTAATCCGCAGCGCCATGCCTCCGGCGGCACTGCGGGAAAAGCAGCATCCTGCCAAGCGTTCCTTCCAGGCCATTCGCATTGCGGTCAATGACGAGCTGGGCAGTGTGGAGAAGGTCATGCGTGACGCCATCCCCTGCTTGAATCAGGGAGGACGGCTGGCGGTGATCACCTTCCATTCCCTGGAGGACCGGATCGTGAAAAACGGGATGGTTGCCGCCTCCAAGGGCTGCACCTGTCCGCCCAATTTCCCGGTGTGCGTCTGCGGCAAAAAGCCGAAGGTGAAGCTGATTTCTAAAAAGCCCGTTGTTTCCACCCAGGAGGAGCTGGACAGAAATCCCCGTGCCCGCAGCGCCAAGCTTCGTGTGTGTGAAAAACTGTAACTATGATTTGATATAAAAGGAGGTGGGACCATGCAAAAGGGTAACCGGATCTTGTTATATACCGATGGCAGCAGCGCATTGCAGCCGGAGCTGCAGTTGCCTGAAAAGCGCAAGTCCCGCCTGCCCAGACGTCGTGGCCAGACACAGACGCAGCCGGTGCTGTATTATGATCCGGTGGCGCTGATGAGCCTGGTGGTGACGGTGGTCATGCTGGTGCTGCTGGTGGCGGGAGTGACCGCCCTCTGGCAGGCAAAGACGGAGGCTGCCGTGCTCCAAAGCCGTGTGACACAGCTTCAGCAGGACAATGCGCAGCTTCGGAAGGAATATGAAGCAGGTTTCGATTTGAGCCAGATCCGTGAGGATGCCCTGGCGATGGGGTTGGTACCCCAGTCCCAGGTGGAAACGATCACCATTACCGTGGAGCTTCCGCAGGAGGAGGCGGCAGAGCTTTCTCTTTGGGAGCAGGTGTGGACATTCCTCACAGGGCTGTTTGCATAAAGGCGGTCCCGGCTAATAAGATTAGGATAGCAGCATGGGCAGCAGGATTTCCTTGCTGCCCATGAAAACCTAATCGGAGGGGCGGCTATGAAAAATCAGCGGAAGGAATACCGACGGGTGCGGCTGGACAGCGGCCAGCACTTGCGGATTCGCATCGTGGCAGGTCTTTTGGGACTGACGGCGTTTGTGCCCATCGGTCTGCGGTTGTATGGTCTGATGGTGCGGGATTATGGCTACTACGCAAATCTTGCCCTGCGCAACCAGACCAGAACCACCCAGGTTACTGCCGATCGCGGGGATATTTTTGACCGGAATATGAATGTGCTGGCTTCTTCGCGGACGGTGGAGAATGTGTATCTGGATCCCCATGAGCTGAAGCAGGCGAAGGAGGATATTCCCGCCATTTCCCAAGTCTTGGGGGAGATCCTGGCACTGGATCCCGGCTGGATCGAGAAGCAGGCGGGGGATCGTACCCGGCGGTATAAGCAGATCGCAGCCCGGGTAGAGGAGGAAACCGCCGCCAGGATCCGCAAGTACATCAATGAAAATGATATTTCCGGCATCCATCTGGAGCCGAATTCCCTTCGTACTTATCCCTTTGGTACCTTAGCCGCCCAGGTCATTGGCTTTACCAATGCCTCCAACGACGGCTGTGAGGGGATAGAAGCCGCCTATAACAGCTTTCTTTCCGGCAGCGCCGGAAAGGTTATCACCACCAAGGGCAACAACGAGATGGATATGCCCTTTTCTTATGAAAACTTCCTGCGCAGCAAACAGGGGTGCAGTGTGATCCTGACCCTGGATTGCGTGGTGCAGCAGGCTCTGGAGCGGCAGATGGAAGCGGCTATGGCACGCTACGATGTGCAAAACGGTGCTTTTGGTCTGGTAATGGACGTGGACACCGGAGAGATCCTTGCCATGGCCACGTTGGGCAGCTATGACCCAAACAATTACCTGGAGATCGCTGATCCCCAGACGGCCTTGCAGGTGGAGCAGCTTCGGCTGCAATATCTGGCAGAGCCGGAGGGCACGGATGCCCGTGACCGGAAAAAGGAAGCCTTTCAAAATACACTGCAATCAGCCCGGCTGAAGCAATGGCGAAACCGGGTGCTGTCCGATGGCTATGAGCCTGGTTCTACCTTTAAGGTGCTGACCATGGCGGCGGCGCTGGACTGCGGTGCCATAACTCTGGATACGCCGTTCCATTGTGGCGGCGCGGAGCAGATCCCCGGTCGTGCCCAGCTTCTGCATTGCTGGCGGCATCAGGGACACGGCGCGCAGAAAACGCCCCAGGCGCTGCAGAATTCCTGCAATCTGGCCTTTGCCCATATTGCCCTGAAGCTGGGCGGGGAACGGTTTTATGATTATGTGCAGCGGTTCGGTGTGTTGGAAAAGACGGGCATCGACCTGAACGGAGAAAGCAAGGGCGTGTTTTTTGACAAGCAGCTAGTGGTGAACACGGATAAATGGGGCACAGCTTCGCTGACCTCCGGTTCCTTTGGGCAGACCTTTAAGCTGACACCACTGCAGCTTGTCCGGGCTATTTCCTCCGTGGTTAACGGCGGCAGGCTCATGGAGCCATATATTGTGGCAGAGGTGGTGGACAGCGACGGCAATACGGTGTTGAAGCAGGAGCCTGTTTTTGTGCGGCAGACCGTCAGTCAGGAAACTTCCGAAACCATGTGCGCCCTGCTGGAATCTGTGGTTACCCAGGGAACGGCGAAAAATGCCCAGGTAGCGGGCTTTTCCATCGGCGGAAAAACCGGCACCAGCGAGAAGATCGACGTATTTGATGAAAACGGACAGCGGGTTCTTGATAAGATCGTGTCCTTTGTAGGCGTTGCTCCCATGAATGACCCCAGGTATATCGTTTTGGTGGCTCTGGATACCCCCTCACGCCAGACTGGGATCTATATTTCAGGCGGAGTCATGGCGGCTCCCACAGTGGGGGCGGTGATGGCGGATATCCTGCCCTATTTGGGAGTGAAACAGTCCTTTACAGAGGAGGATCTGGCAGGAAAGGCCGTTGTTGTGGAAGATTTTACAGATATGGAAGTAAAAAATGCGGAAAAGTTACTGAAAAATCAGAATCTTTCTGCTAGAATAATAGGGACCGGTGAGTTTGTCACCGCCCAGATCCCAGCGCCGGGAGAAACGGTTCCCGGCGGCAGTGAGGTTCTGCTGTATCTGGGAGAGGTACCGGAAGAAACACCGGTGAAGGTACCGGATTTTCTGGGAATGAACCGCCAGCAGGCCGCCGACGCGGCTGGGGAGCTGGGATTGTATATTCTGGTGAGCGGCAATCAGGCGGCAGCACCCAATGTGGTGGTCACCGCCCAGTCCATCTCCGGCGGAGCTGAGGTTCCCATGGGGACCACCATTCGGCTGGAATTTGCGGACACCACCGCCAGAGATTAGAGATCTTACGTGGAAATCATATTTGAATACCGAAGCAAAGGAGTATTCCAATGAAGCTGAGAGAATTATTGAAAAATGTGGATGTACTGGCTGCGTCTGTGGATATGGATTTGGAGATCGGGGCGGTTGCCTACGATTCCAGAAAGGTAACCCCCGGCAGCTTGTTTGTGGCGATCACCGGCTTCGCCTCCGACGGCAACCGGTTCATTCCCATGGCGCTGGAGAAGGGGGCCGCGGTGATCGTCACCGCAAAGCAGCCCCAGGAGGATATTCCCTATGTTCTGGTCAAGTCCGACCGGATGGCGCTGGCAATGATCGGCACCAATTTCTATGGCGAGCCTGCAAGCTCCATGACCATGATCGGCATTACCGGCACCAATGGCAAAACCTCCGTCACTCTGCTTTTGAAGCATTTGCTGGAAACGGTGCTGGGGGCAAAGGTGGGACTGATCGGCACCATGGAGAATTTGGTGGGTGACGAGGTGATCCCCACAGAGCGCACCACCCCGGAGAGCTTTGAGCTGCAGGGGCTGTTTGCCCGGATGCGTGATGCCGGCTGTACCCATGTGGTCATGGAGGTGTCGAGCCATGCCATTACCCTGGACCGGGTGGGAGGCGTTTTCTATGATGTGGCGGCATTTACCAACCTGACGGAGGATCATCTGGATTTCCACAAGACCATGGATGCCTATTGCGATGCCAAGGCGGAGCTGTTCCGCCGCTGCGGCAAGGGCGTCATCAACCGGGACGACAGCTATGCCCAGCGGTTTCTGGATACTGCCACCTGCCAGGTGCTGACCACTTCCCGCAGTCAGGGAGATCTGTATGCCCGGGATGTGGAGCTGCTGGCAGAGGGTGTCCGGTTCACTGCGGTGTGCGGTGAGGAACAGGCTCAGATCGAACTGCCGATTCCCGGCGGCTTCACCGTGTATAACGCCCTGACGGTGCTGGGCGTTGCCAGGCAGCTTGGCATTTCTCTGGCACAGAGCGCCCAGGCTTTGCGCACGGCCCAGGGTGTCAAGGGCCGGGTGGAGGTGGTTCCGACTCCCTCCGTTCCTTACACGGTGCTGATCGACTATGCCCACACGCCTGACGGTTTGGAAAATGTGCTTTCCTCTGTCCGGGGCTTCTGCAAAGGCAGGCTGATCGCGGTGTTTGGCTGCGGTGGTGACCGCGACCCCATCAAGCGGCCCATTATGGGCAAAATCGGCGTGGAGCTGGCGGATCTCGCCATCATCACCTCCGACAATCCCCGTACCGAAGATCCCATGACCATCATCTCTCATATAGAAAAAGGCGCACAGGAAGTGGGCAGACCATATAAAATCATCGAAAATCGTGTATCCGCCATTCATTATGCTATGGACATTGCGGAAAATGATGATATAATTGTACTCGCAGGAAAAGGCCACGAAACCTACCAGGAGATCCACGGTGTGAAGCACCATCTGGACGAGCGGGAGGTGGTGGCAGACTACCTGACGGAAACGAGGGAATAACATGGGAAGAATTACCCTTGCCCAGGCTGCCCAATGGTGCGGCGGGCAAATCGATCCGAAGTATGCGGATGTTGCGTTCTTCGGTGCCAATAACGATACAAGAAAACTGGAAAAAGGTCAGCTTTTCCTGGCACTTCAGGGTGCCCGGGACGGGCATGACTATATCCCCGCCGCACTGGAAAAGGGTGCCGCGGCGGTGCTGTGCAGCCACTGTGATGGGGATTATCCCGCCATTGTGGTGCCGGATGTGCGGCTGGCACTGGGTGATATTGCCCGGCAGGAGCGCAAGCGCATCGGCATGAAGGTGGTGGCAGTCACCGGCTCCGTGGGCAAGAGTACCACCAAGGAAATGATCGCCTGCGCCTTGCAGAGCACCTATCGGGTGGGCAAAACCCCGGTCAACCATAATAACGACATTGGCATGCCCATGGCAATTCTGGGTATGCGGGAGGACACCCAGGTGGCGGTGCTGGAGATGGGCATGAACCACTTCCGGGAGATCGCCTACCTCAGCTCCATTGCGCTGCCGGATATTGCCGTGATCATCAACATCGGAACCATGCACATCGAGCACCTGGGTTCCCAGGAGGGTATCCTTCAGGCAAAGATGGAGATCCTGGAGGGTATGCGTGAGGACGGAAAGCTGATCCTCAATGGCGATGACCGGCTGCTGTGGGGCGAGAAGGGAAAGACACCCCTGAAAACCATCTATTTCGGCATAAACAATCCCCGGTGCAGTGTCCGCGGCGGTGATATCAGCGACGAGGACCGGATCCTGCGCTTCCATGTGGTCAGCGCAAATCTGACTTATCCTGTGGAGCTGGCGCTGGAGGGACTGCACTATGTGTCCGATGCCCTGGCTGCGGTCAGCGTGGGTATGGAGCTGGGGGTGAATCCCTCCAAGATCCAGGAGAATCTGTCCCGGTTCCAGAATATGGCGGGCAGACAGGAGATCTTCCAGGCAAGAGGCTGCACGATCATCAAGGACTGCTACAACGCCGGACCTGAGTCCATGGCAGCCGCTTTGAATGTGCTGGGTAAGCGTCAGGGACGCAGAATTGCCGTGCTGGGCGATATGCTGGAGCTGGGCGTGTGCACCCATGCGGAGCACTACCGGGTAGGCCGGATCGCCGCGGAAAAGGCGGATCTGGTCTATGCTTATGGCCCCAATGCCGGACGGATCATTGACGGCGCGCTGACCGGCGGTATTCCCAGTGCCAGAGCAAGAGCTTTTGACGACCATGGTGAGCTTGCCACCGCCCTGAGGCGGACGGTAAAAGAGGGCGACGTGATGCTGGTCAAGGGCAGCCGGGGTATGCACATGGAGATCGCCCTGGAAAAATTCCTGCAAGATTAACCGGAGGATATACCATGAATATCACAAGATTACTGATCACAGCGGTGGCGGGACTGATCCTGTCCGGTGCCATTGGCTACGTACTGATTCCCGTGCTTCGCACCCTGAAGGCAGGTCAGTCCATCCGTGAGGTTGGCCCTACCTGGCATAACAACAAGGCGGGAACCCCCATGATGGGCGGACTGATGTTTATTCTGGCAGTGATCATCTGCCTGGTGTGCAACATACCTTTTATGGTGGACTATTCCGCTTTCTTTGTCCTTGGCATGAGCCTGTGCTTTGGCGCTGTGGGCTTTGCCGACGATTTCTGCAAAATGAAGTACAAGCGGAATCTGGGTTTGACCTCCATGCAGAAAATGCTGCTGCAGATGGCGGTTTCCGCACTGTTTTTGTACCTGATGTGGAAAACCGGTGGAATGTCCACTGCCCTGTATATCCCCTTTGTGGGTGTAAGCATTGAGGTGCACCCGCTGGTGTACATCTTCTTTGCCATGTTTATCATGGTGGGCTGCGACAATGCGGTGAACCTGACCGATGGCGTGGACGGACTGTCCAGCTCTGTGACGCTGCCGGTGATGGCGTTCTTCACCGCCGCTGCCATCGCAATGGGCAAGTGGGATCTGGCACTGCTGCCGGCTTCCCTGCTGGCAGGTCTGGTTGCCTATCTGTGCTATAACTGGCATCCTGCCAAGGTGTTTATGGGCGATACAGGCTCGCTGTTTTTGGGCGGTGTGGTCTGCGGACTGGCATTTGCTCTGGATATGCCCCTGGTGCTCATTATGGTGGGCTTTGTGTACATCATGGAAACCGTGTCCGTGATCCTGCAGGTGGGCTATTTCAAGCTGACCCACGGAAAGCGGCTGTTCAAGATGGCTCCCATCCACCACCATTTTGAAATGTGTGGCTGGAAGGAAGAAAGAATCGTGCTGAGCTTTGCCGGTGTGTCCGCTGTCATGTGCATCATCGCCTGGTTCAGTATTTCCGGCCTGATCGGCTGAGATCACCCGACCGTTGCGATCCGTTTGGACGATTTCGGCGCAGGTGGATCCGTGGTGACAACAAGATCCTGAAAGGAGCCTTTTATGGCATGGAAGCGGTTGCTTTATGCCAAAGAGGATCGCCGCCGGGAACTTTTTCCGGCGGGTGAAACAGTTGATATTCCATTTTTGATGCTGCTTCTGGTGTTGCTGGGAGTGGGGCTGACTATGCTCTACTCCGCCAGCTTCGCCCAGAGTATGTATGACACCGGTTACACCATCTCTACCCGCTACCTGCAAAAGCAGGGAGTCTGTGCCGTGCTGGGATTGATCGCTATGGTGTGCCTGAGCCGAATCCCTGCGGAGCTCTGGCACCGTAGCGCCTGGTGGCTTTATGGTGTCAGTATTTTGCTGCTGCTGTCGGTGCTGCTGTTTGGGCAGAGCGTCAACGGCGCGAAGCGGTGGATCAGCATTGCGGGGCTGCAGTTTCAGCCTTCGGAGGTGGCGAAATTCACCATGATATTGCTTTTTGCCCGGCTGACCAAATCCTATGGCGGCAGAGCAAAGGAATTTCGCTACGGTGTGCTGGGCTTTGGCACGGCACTGCTGGGGATTCTGGTGCCACTGGCACTGGAAAAGCATTTGTCTGCCATTATGCTTATGGGCATGGTGGCGGTGGTGATGATGTATGTGGCGGGCACCAGTCCCAAATGGCTGCTGGCAGGATTTGGGGCAGCAGTGGTGTTCGTCATCGTCTATGTCAGTTTTATGGGCTACGCCGGTGATCGGATCACCGCCTGGCTCCATCCGGAGCTGGATCCCGGTGATACGGGCTACCAGATCCTCCAGTCCCTCTACGCCATTGGTTCCGGCGGGATTTTAGGGCTGGGATTGGGAAAAAGCAGACAGAAATACCTCTATCTGCCTTTTCAGTACAACGATTATATTTTTGCCATTATCTGCGAGGAACTGGGATTTGTGGGTGCGCTGCTGATCGCCGCCCTGTTCGCGGCCCTGATCCTGCGGGGATATTGGATCGCCTTGCACGCCAGGGACCGGTTTTCCACCATCCTTTGTGCGGGGCTTGTGACCCTCATTGCGGTACAGACGGTGCTGAATCTGGGGGTCGTGACCAATTTGCTGCCCTCTACGGGCATTGCCTTGCCGTTTTTCTCCTATGGCGGCACGGCACTGGCGGTGAATCTGGGGGAAATGGGCATCGTCCTGGGGATCTCCCGCTACCGAAACCACCCCAAACGACAGGAGGAAGATATATGAACGTGATTTTTACCTGCGGCGGCACCGGCGGACATATCAACCCCGCTATCGCCGTGGCGAATATATTGAAAGAGCGCCATCCTGACTGCAACATCCTCTTTATCGGCGGTCAGGGACAGATGGAGGAGGAGCTGGTGCCCAAAGCCGGTTACCGCCTGGTGACATTGCCAGCCTCTGGTATGTCCCGGAAGCTGAACTGGAATGGGATCAAGCACAATGTCCGCGCCGTAAAGCGGATCCTGGGCGGGGTAGGTGCCTGTAAGAAGATCCTTCGGGAGTTTGATGCCGATGTGATCATCGGTACCGGCGGTTATGTCAGCTTTAACGCCATCATGGCAGGAAAGCTCCTGAAGATCCCCACCTGCGTCCATGAAAGCAATGCGATGCCGGGATTGACCACCCGGTTGGTAGCGGATCTGGTGGACCGGGTGCTGATCTGCTTCCCGGAAAGCGCCAGACACTACCGCCATCCGGAAAAGGCGGAGGTGGTGGGTATGCCTGTCCGCCGGGAATTCATCTTCACGGAAAAAGAAGCGGCAAGGAAGGAACTGGGGCTGGATGAACGGCCTGTGGTGGTGTCCGTATTCGGCAGTCAGGGCGCAAGGGCCATGAATCTTGCCACAGCGGAGCTGTTCCGGATGGAACAGGACGCGTCCTTCCCGTTTCAGCATATTCACGCCGTCGGTAAGTACGGCTGGGACTGGATGCCCGCAGAGGTTGCCTCCAAGGGGGTGGATCTGGATAAGGCCAGCTCCATCGATATGCGCCAGTACATTTACAATATGCCCACAGTGATGGCGGCGGCTGACGTGGTCATTGCCCGGGCCGGTGCGGCTACCTGCAATGAGATCGCCGCCACGGGAACTCCCTGTATTCTGATCCCGTCCCCCAATGTGACGGACAATCACCAGGAGAAAAATGCCCGGGCGCTGGAAGCTGCCGGCGGCGCGGTGGTGGTGCTGGAATCTGAGTGCACAGCCCAGCGCCTTATGGAGGAGCTGACGGCACTGCTTGGGGACGAAAACCGCTGCCGGCAGATGCACAAGGCACTGCAGAATATGGCTGTACCGGATTCTGCTGAAAAAATCTGCGATATCCTCACCGCCCTTGCATCAAAGCGGGCAAAGGAGTAAACACTATGGAAACCAAAGAAACCAGAAGCAGCGGAAAAGCAAAAACGTCTGCTGCCGGAAAAAAATCCCCGCCTGCCAAAAAGCCCACCCGGGAAGAAGCAAAACAGGCGAAGCTGAAGGCGGAATCCCGGGAACGTGCCAAACGACGTGCGGACAGAAAGGCGAAGGAGCGGGAGGAACGTTCCCGCCGTATTGAAGCCGGACGCCGGCGCAGTGCTGAGCGCAGCCAACGCCGTCAGGTGGAGAAGAAACGCAGCGCCAAGCGTCCGATCTTGCCGGATGTGGTTTATACCGCGCCCAAGCCCTTTAACCGCAGTGGTTTCCTGCTGCGGCTGGCTACCGTGGTGGCAGTGGTGTTTGCACTGACTTTTTGTATCTCCATCTTTTTCAAAGTGGAGCAGGTCAACGTGTCCGGCACCGGTATCTACACTCCCTGGGATGTGATGCAGGCATCCGGCATTAAGGTCGGTGATAATCTGCTGGGTCTTGCCAAGGCAAAAGCCAGCGGACGGATTACCGCCGGGCTGAAATATGTGGAAAGTGTCCGCATCGGCATCCAGCTTCCCAATACGGTGAACATTGAAATTACCGAATCCGAGGTGCTCTATGCCATTGCTGACCGTGTGGATCAGTGGTGGCTCATTACCGCCCAGGGCCGGGTGGTGGATCAGGCAGCCCCGGAGGGGGAAGGTTATACAAAGATCCTGGGAGTCAAGCTGGATGAACCGGTGGTGGGAGAGCAGGCAAAGGCGGCAGAGCTGACACCGCTGGACGATGTGATCCGGGACAGTGACCGCTTTACACTGGCGTTGACCATTGCCCGGGAGCTGGAACGCAACGGCATCATCGGCGGAGCAGCCACCATCGAAACGGGAAATACCGGAGATATGCGGCTGTGGTATGGTGACCAATATCTGGTGAAGCTGGGCGATTCCAGCAACCTGGAATACAAGCTGGCATCCATGAAATCTGCCATCGACCAGATGGAGGACTACCGCAGCGGTGTGCTGGATATCAGTTTTACCACCTGGACAGATCAGCTCGCATTTACCCCCTTTATTGAGGAATAAGTCTATTTTGTAAATTCTTTGACGAAATATGAGATTTTCTATTGACCAAATCAAAATTTCAGGATAGAATAGAAAAGTAAATCCAACAATAGGACCATAGGGCTTTTCCTATGGTGACACGATACATAGGAGGAAAATTATTATGTCCGAAGCTTATCAGGATCGCGTTGTTAAAATCAAAGTGATCGGTGTCGGCGGCGCCGGCAACAATGTTATCAACCGCATGATCGAGGGCGGCGTTGGCGGTGTTGACTTTATCGTTATCAATACCGACAAGCAGGACCTCAATAAGTCTATCTGCAAGAATAAGCTCCAGATCGGTGAGAAGCTCACCGGCGGTATGGGCGCAGGCTCCAAGCCCGACATCGGCAAGAAGTCCGCTGAGGAAAGCCGTGCAGCCATCGCCAAGATCCTGGAGAATACCGATATGGTCTTTATCACCGCCGGTATGGGCGGCGGCACCGGCACCGGCGCAGCTCCCATTGTGGCTGACCTGGCTCACGAGGCCGGCATCCTCACCGTTGGCGTTGTGACCAAGCCCTTCAAGTTTGAGGGTGCCAACCGTATGCGTCAGGC
>JAEIGA010016084.1_pt1 | contig 11388 bp, 12 predicted proteins | sample 9270691 | NCBI WGS metagenome assembly JAEIGA01 (sample SAMN17057246, study PRJNA624740) | gut metagenome | biome: biome; isolation source: fecal sample | host: Bos grunniens | place: China: Xizang | collected 2019
CGTGCTTAAGTATGTGCCTACGCTACACGACTCGGTTGTTGCTACGCAGTTTATGGCGCAGTACACCGATGTTGACGGTGTTATCATCGTGGCCCCCAAGGCGCAACTTATGGAGACGCTACCTTTGATGAATGGTATTATTCAGATTCAGGTGCAGTGGACTATGGTTGTGGAGATTGGCGGTGCTGAGTGCGCGAAGAATATTGTGTCGATGATATCGCTACAAAACGAGATGGAGCTTGCCTCAGGCGTTAGCCGTGCTGAGCGCTCCGACCTCTGCTAATAACATACTATCTCTTTCAAAGCTAAGGCGTATCCTTTTTGGATGCGCCTTTTTTGTTGTGCATCACCCCCGAGAGTGCTTGGAACTTAAGAGAGAATTAGTAGTGAGAAATTAGTAATGGTTAAAAGGCGTTGCCTTTTTGGGGCTTTTGGCTGGGGATTGTGAGTAGTATGAGTATTATGGGTAGTCAGGGGAAAGCCCCAGTATCCCCAGTTTACTCAGTCGTCCCCAGTCTATTCAGAATAAAATTTTATGAGTTCAGATGAGTTTCATAGTAACCCATAAAAAACATTTTACCTTATTAATAAGTCTCTGTCTAAGATTGTCTGTTTGGTCTATATTGGAAAATGTATGTTCCAAAATTTGCTTGTTTCGGGGAAATTGTTTAATTTTGTTTTAATATTACAAACCTAAATTAATTATTAACTCTTAAACTTTTACAACTATGAAGAAATGGTTTCTTATTTTGGCTGTTTGCATAGCATCTGTATCGTGCCAGTGGTATCACGAGAATATCAGCAGTCCTGATAAATGTGCAGAGTGGTATTTTGAGCAGTTGTATGATGCTGCTGATGATGGCGATGTTAGCAAGTTTAGATCGCTTGTACAGGATCTTAACGAGTGGGAGGCTGGTCTATCTTACTCTGAGCTCGAGGAGTCTACAAAGGGCGGATATAACTATGGCGTAGAAAATCCTTATAAGGTTCAAAAGGTCTTTACGTTTGCAATTAACCATAATATCTCATTTTATTAGACGAGATTAGCTATTATTGATAAGGGTGTCCGATTGGACACCCTTTGTTGTTGAAATGCTATGATGTGTGGTATATGCGACGCGTGTTTTATAAAGTGAAAAGTGGAAAGAATTTATGGGTTTCTATGAAACTCATCTGAACCCATCGTAACTCATCTGAATCCATAAAATTTTATTCTGAGTAGACTGGGGACGACTGAGTAAACTGGGGATACTGGGGTTTTCCCCAGACTACCCATAATACTCATACTACCCACAATCCCCAGCCAAAAGCCCCAAAAAGCCAAAGGCTTTTAACCATTACTAATTACTAATTACTCACTGCTCATTACTCATTGCTAATTGTATACATCAAGTGTTCCAGCTCGCGGATAAGGTTGCGCTGTGAGTCCTCGGGAGCGTAGATTGCGAACATTATCACGGTGGCGATATTGGTTGTGCTGTCCACGTTTACGAACGCGACCATAGGACCGCCCATAAAGTCGTTGGCTACCTCCCACCAGCAGCGAATCTCCATCCACTGGCGACCTGCAATCATCACCTCTGGGGTGAAGGTCATCGATGATGGCTCGTTGCTAAGGCGCATATATGAGTGCTCAGCCCCCTTGCTCGATATGGTTGCGAGCTTGTTGTCTATAGCCGACATCACCGAGAAGGCACGCATATCCTCTGGTAGTGAGCTATCTACGGGGATTGTAAAGGCGAAGATATAATCGGCGCGCTTAGGGAAGTCGCGTATATACCATAGTAGTTCGCTGTCGCGTGTTGTAGCCTTGTAGAAGTAGGCAGGAATGACCATATCGAGTCCTGTGTGCTCCTTGAAGTCCTCCATAAGCTTATCGGCAGGGCGTGCAGCGTTGTATGTGTTATTGGTGTTGCGCTCGCCCTTCTCGAACTCGGCGCGTAGGGTAGGCGTAGCCTCAGTGATAAAGGCTGTGGCGCTCTCGACGCTTGGCGCTGTTACGGTAATAAGTGTCTGCGGACGGGCGTAGGTGTTCTTCGATAGTGAGTAGGTCGCCTGCGAAACGGTAGGGTTAATGCTAATAATAAGCATATTAGGGTACTTGCGGTCGAGCTCTGTGGCCTTGGCTGGCTCTACCTGCTTTACGATATTGAAGTAGCCCTCGGGGCGTGTGAGACCTGGTGCTCGCTCCTCCAGCATATCGCATACGGCATAGCTAAGGTCGCCACGCCATACGTCGTCGTTGCACATAACCACCACATCGTACGCCTTACCCATGGTGTTCTTCTCGGGGAGTGCGCTCTTAGTGCGACAGCCTCCAGCTACTATTACTATTGCCAATAGTATGGCGCTAAATAGAACTCTCTTCATACCTTTATTATATATTATATGATGGCAAAGGTAGCTATATTTTTTAAAAATTAAAAATATTACTATCTTTGTGGTCTAAATAGGGTATAGCATGAGAATTAAACCAGGCAGATTTTTGAAGTGGATGTTCCCGCATGTCATCTGGAAGATGGATGACAAGGATGGTCTATTCCTCACCTTCGACGACGGTCCTACGCCTGGCGTTACGGAGTGGTTGCTCCAGACCTTGGATAAGTACGATGCCAAGGCTACCTTCTTCGTGTTGGGCAAGAATGTAGAGCTATACCCTGATCTATACCAACTTATCCTCGACAGGGGGCACAAAATCGGTAACCATACCTACTCGCACCAGAAGGGCTGGGAGCTCTCGTTGGAGCGCTATATCGAGGATGTGGACCTTGCAGGAGATATGCTTCATACTGAGCTTTTTCGTCCGCCATACGCACGTGTTAAGCGTAAGCAGTTGCACGCTATAGCTCAGCGCTATCGTATTGTGATGTGGAATGTCCTCTCTCGCGACTATAATACCGCCCTCTCGCCGCAGTTATGCCTTAAGGAGACCCTTCGTGGTCTGCGTGGTGGCGATATCGTATCGTTGCACGACAGCGCTAAGTCCTTCAAAAATACAAGTGTGGTGCTTCCAGCGCTCTTGGAGAGGGCTAAGGAGTTGGGCTTGAAGTGCAAAATCTTGGAGTTGTAGCCTATGAAAGTCATCGTTGCCATTACCGCCGCGAGTGGCGCTATCTATGCACGTCAGTGCGTGGAGCTACTTCTAAGAAGCGACTCGGTGGAACGTATTGCGATTATATATAGTAGTGAGGCTCAGGCTGTTGTGGGGTCTGAGAATGTGGTAATACCTACGGATAACCGTGTTGTGGTATATCGCAATGATGATATGTGGGCATCGCCTGCCAGTGGCTCAGCGCGCTGGGATAGTATGATTATCGTACCCTCTACGATGGGTACTATAGGTCGTATCGCCTCAGGAGTGTCACAAAGTCTTATTGAGCGCTCGGCAGATGTAATGCTAAAGGAGCGTCGTAGGCTTGTTATCGTAGCCCGCGAAGCTCCCTATTCACTTATTCACTTGCGTAATATGACCACCCTTACGGAGGCTGGTGCTATCATCATCCCAGCATCGCCCTCCTTCTACTTCAACCCTACGACCATAGAGGAGCTATGCCTCACCATATCGCAGCGTGCTGTGGAGTTGTTGGGTGTTGAGCTCTCGCACCGAGAGTGGGGTGAGTAATACCCTCTATTTTATCTATCGAATGCCTGTGCCTTGAGTGCAATGCCCTCGCCATCAGGTGTTACAAGCACCACGCCTGCCTCCTCGCGGGTGATATGACCAATCACATCCACCAAACCGAGCTTCATAATGCTCTCCTGTGCGCTTAGTGGCACGGTGAAGAGTAGTTCGTGGTCCTCGCCACCGTTGAGCGCTGCGATGACTGGGTCGATGCGCATCTCCTCGGCAAGGTCTGAGGTCTGACGTGCGATAGGAATACGCTCGAGGTAGATGCGAGCACCACACTTCGACGAACGGCATATCTGGCGTAGATCTGAAGCAAGACCATCCGAGAGGTCAATCATCGAGGTTGGCTTGATACCCTCCTCGCGTAGCGCTGCAAGTACGTTCTGGCGTGCTCGAGGCTTGAGGTAGCGCTCCAAGAGGTACTCATATCCCTGGAACTTAGGCTCTGGATTGTCTATATCCTTCAATACGCGCTTCTCGCGCTCCAAGAGGTGTAGACCCATATATGCGGCACCGAGGTTTGATGTGATGCAGATTAGGTCGTGCTCCTGAGCCCCCGAGCGGTAAACAACATCCTCCTTCTTGGCGCGACCAGTAGCCGTGATGGTGATGATAAGACCATTCATCGACGATGTAGTGTCGCCACCAACGATATCCACACCAAGCTCCTCGCAAGCACGCTCCATACCCTCGTACAAGGCATCCAATGCCTCGACAGAGATCTTTGCCGATACGCCCAATGCTACGGTCACCTGCTCAGGCTTGCCGTTCATTGCGAGGATATCGTTCACACCGCGTACAATAGCCTTATAGCCAAGGTGTTGAAGTGGGAAGTAGCTGAGGTCGAAGTCGATGCCCTCGGTCATCATATCTGTTGTTAGGAGCATCACCTCCTCGCCGAGGTCTATGACCGCAGCGTCGTCACCAGCCACAGTTAGCGACGAGGCGTTACGCCTCTTAAGACGCGCTGTAAGGCGGTCGATAAGTCCATACTCACCCAATGATGCAATTTCAGTTACTCCCTTATTCATAATGCCTGTTGTTAAATTTTCTGCAAAAGTATTATATGGATTGGAATATTGCAAAAAAAAATATATCTTTGCCTCAAATTTTTTTTAAGACACCCATTGCGGGGTGCTAAATTGTAAAAACTTAATAGAAATGTTGAACATTATACTTTTTGGTGCGCCAGGATGTGGCAAGGGTACTCAGGCAGCGCGTTTGGCTGAGCACTATGATTTGTACCATATCTCTACAGGCGAGGTTATACGCTCAGAGATTAAGCGTGGTACAGAGTTGGGTAAGAGTATGGAGGGTTATATCTCGCGCGGTGAGCTTGCACCAGACTCTATCGTGGTGGAGATGGTGCGCGACTATATGCGTTCACACAACGATAAGGGTTGTATCTTCGATGGCTTCCCACGCACTACAGCGCAGGCAGAGATCTTCGATACATTGCTCTCAGAGATTGGCTCGAAGGTTGATGTGATGATCTATATGGATGTGCCAGAGGAGGAGCTTGTTAAGCGTATCTTGTTGCGCGGTAAGGACTCTGGTCGTGCCGATGATGCTTCGGAGGATGTTATCCGCAACCGCATCGAGGTATACCGCCAGCAGACCGCTATCGTAGCCGACCACTACACTAAGCAGGGTAAGTATTCTGAGGTTAACGGCTTGGGTACTTTCGATGAGGTGTTTGACCGCCTTGCCGAGGTTATCGACTCAAAGAGATAGCCGTTAGGCAAAAATAATCATACGCGGGCGGTTTCGATACAATAAATCGAGGTCGCCCGCGCTATTATATAAACTGAAAACTGAAAGGTGAAAAGTATAAAGTTAAGTCTGTTGAAGAGTATCGCAGTCTTTGCGCTCTGTCTCTCGGTGGTGGGTGTTGAGGCAAAGAGCTATCGCGTGCGTGATGTGCAGAATGTACAGCTTCGCGATAGTAGACGCTTTGTTGTCAACCCCGATGGCATACTCTCGCAGAGTGCTGTTGAGAGGCTTGATTCGATATGCTATGCCTTGAAGGCAAGTGGTATTGCTGAGGTTGCTATTGTGGCGTTGGATGATATCTCGCCGCGAGATATGTTTAGCTTCTCGCAGGAGCTCTTCACGCAGTGGGGTGTGGGCGACGAGGAGTTGGATAATGGTCTTGGTATCCTGCTTGTGGGCGATATGCGCGAGATACGCTTCCATACGGGTTATGGCTTGGAGGGTGTGCTTCCCGATGTGCTATGCTACCGCATACAGCAGGATTATATGGTGCCATACTTCCGCGAGGGTAACTACTCCGAGGGTATGGTTGAGGGTATGTTGGCTGTGGATAGTGTGTTGCAGGGTGGCGAGCTTCCGAAGGCTAAGGCTCGAGAGGACGAAAGCGCGAAGATTATGGCGCTCTTTATCGTGCTGATGCTCTGTATCCCTGTGCTGATGATAGTTGCGCAGTCGCGTAGGAATACGCGCTGTCCGCAGTGTGGTAAGCATACCTTGCGCCCTGTGCGTCGTCAGACGGTGCAGCTATCGGCTACCGAGACCCTTGTGACGACTATTTTGAAGTGTGATAACTGTGGCTCGGAGCATACGCGCACCGAGAATCAGAATAACAATCACCGTGGTGGCGGTGGCGGCATCTGGATAATGCCTATGGGAGGCTTTGGCGGTGGTCGTGGAGGCTTTGGCGGTCGTGGAGGCTTCGGAGGCGGTGGCTTTGGCGGAGGAAGCTTTGGTGGCGGAGGCTCGGGCTCAAGTTGGTAAGAATGTGTAAAACTAAAAATATCTAAAATTATGAAAAACAAATCGTTATGGATTATCCTCGGCATCGTTGCTGTGGTGTTGATTTGGGGTGTTAGCTCCTACAATGGCTTGGTTAAAAAGGATGAGGGTGTGTCGGCTGCGTGGGCAAATGTAGAGTCGGTATATCAGCGTCGTGCAGATCTTATTCCAAATCTTGTAAACACTGTCAAGGGTTATGCAGCTCACGAGAGCGAGACTCTTGCAGAGGTTACTGAGGCACGTACAAAGTCTACATCTATCACCGTGGACCCATCTACAGCTACGCCAGAGCAGATGGAGGCGTGGATGAAGTCTCAGGATGAGGTGGGAGCGGCACTTGGTCGCCTTATCGCTATATCGGAGAACTATCCAGATTTGAAGGCGAACCAGAACTTCTTGGATCTTCAGAAACAGTTGGAGGGTACGGAGAATCGTATTGCTACCGAGCGTATGAAGTACAACGAGAAGGTACGCGACTACAACACTAAGCTCCGTCGTTTCCCAACCAATATCATTGCAGGTATGTTTGGTTTCGAGAAGCACGTGATGTTCGAGTCTACTCAGGGTGCTGAGGTGGCTCCAGTGGTGGAGTTTTAAATAATTAGTAATTAGTAGAGAGTAATTAGTAATAGTTAAAAGGCTTTGCCTTTTTATTAGAGAATTTAGGGAGTTTAGAGAGTTTAGTGAGCTATGTATCAGGCGTACACTATACTCCCTAAATTCCTTAAATTCTCTAAACTCTTTATATTAATCTCGTGCGAAGCGTACCTTACTTTTCCATTTTCACTTTTCAGTTTGTTTTTTATTTTCAAGAAAAAATTGTATATTTGCCCATAATATATATTAGGACTATATGCTTTTTAGAGTTAGTACAATACTTCTGTTTACGTTGTTCTCGGTGGTGGCTGTGAGAGCACAGGTGGCTGAACCAGATAAGGATCAGGCGTTGGACCCTGTGGCTGAGTGGGTTAAGCTCACCCCCGAGGAGTATATCTATCGCTGGCGTGCTACGGCGGTGGATAATATGGAGGTCTACGGTATTCCTGCCAGTATCACTATGGCGCAGGCTATTCTTGAGTCTGGTTTTGGTAATGGCTACCTTGCGCGTGTTGCTAACAACCACTTCTGCATCAAGTGCAAGAAGTCGTGGACAGGTCGCACCATAACCCACGCCGACGACAACCCTGACGACTGCTTTAGGGTCTACGACTCTGTTGAGGAGTCCTTTGCTGACCACGCTGACTTCCTATGTAGCGGCAAGCGTTACGAGTTCCTCTTTGCCTACGATGTTACCGACTACGAGAGTTGGGCTAAGGGTCTTAAGCAGGCAGGATATGCCACTGCTCCGGACTATGCCGAGCGTCTTATAAGCCTTGTGGAGCGCTATAACCTCAGCCTCTTGGATCAAAAGAATGGTATAGCACTATATGACGAGTATCTTGCCGAGAAGTTTGGCATTAAGCCTACACCAGCTACTGAGGAGCAATCTGCAAACATCGAGCAGAGTGACAGTAGCCAGACCCTAAGCGAGGTTAAGGGTGGGGGAGCATCTCGTCCAGGTATTGCCTACTCGGATAAGGGTGTCGACCCAAATAACTATCGTGTAACGATAAACTCACACGCTGGGTATAATGTCTACCGTACAAATGGCACATACTATATAGTTGCTAATGAGGGCGATACATACGAGCGTATCGGCGAGTTGTTCGACGTAGCGCCACGCCTACTTCGCAAGTTCAACGATGTGAAGAAGCCTGCGCAGCCTGAGGTATATGATGTCCTCTATATTGAGCCAAAGATGGCTTGCTGGCAGGGCGAGGAGATGTTCCACACGGTAGCCGAGGGTGAGACTCTATACGCCATTTCGCAGATGTATGGCATTCGTCTTAAGGCTCTTAAGCGTCTGAATAAGGCGTACAAAGATAAGGAGTTGGTTGTGGGTCTGACCATACGCCTAAGATAGTAAACCGAAAAACTAAAAAACATTAGATATGAGCACATTACGTAATAAGATTTTGGAGACGATTGTTAAGAAATCGACGCTCAAGCAGCAGATTTTCGACAATACCTTCTCAACCTTTAACCTTTTGAAGGAGACTCTCTTTGAGATGGCTTCGGAGATAGATGACGAGTTGGATGGCAAGCTTGACCGCCGTGTGCGTATCGAGTACCGCGATAGAGGTAAGTTCGAGGCGCAGTTGCAGGTGGCAAGTGATATTCTTCTCTTCCAGATGCACACCGATGTCTTTGAGTTCGACTCAAACCATATCATCTGGCAGAATAGCTACGTGCAGGAGAATAAGGATAACTCCTACATAGGTGTTATCAACATCTACAACTTCCTCTCCGACTCGTTGAAGTACAACCGTAATGCCGACGAGGGCTACCTTATTGGTCGCATCTTCATCAATCGCGAGAAGGCATTTTTCGTGGAGGGCAAGCGCCAGACCCTTGTGCGCCCTATGGCTTTCGGCACACGTAAGATTGACCGCGAGGCATTGGTGGATGTTATCGAGATGTCTATCAACTACGCCATTAACTTCGACCTACTTATGCCGCCATACGACGAGAATATCCGCGTTACGGTTGATCAGTTCAACTCGAAGCTCGATAACTCGAAGTTTACTACAGGTAAGCGTCTAAGTTACGACTTTTCGATTGACGATATTTAATAAAATATCAACCATTCCAAGACAATAAAGATTACTAATTACTAATTCCTCATTACTCATTATGAAGAAGTTATTTTCAACAATAGCGATGTTAGTAATGGCATTTACAGCATCGGCGCAGGTGAGCTACTTGCAGATGGTGGAGGCGCGTAACCAGAGTGCTCCCGACTATGTAGCTCCTGCATCGCTAACTCCAGCCCTTGGCACCGACCAGTATATGGAGTTGGAGGGCAACAGCGTGAAACTCTACGACTACCACAAGAAGTCGGAGGGTACAACGGTATTTACTGCCGACAATGTTATTATGTCGTATGCGAAGTCTCCAGATGGCACTATGGCGTTGTTCGAGAAGTGGGATGGTGAGTCTCCACGTCAGGAGATCTACCGTCACTCCTTTATTTCGGACTACTATATTGCTTGCCCTGATGGCTCTACAATCCTTATCGAGGATGTTCGTGATATCAGTTTCTCGCCAGACTCTAAGCTCCTTGCTATGAGCTACAACAACGATATCTTCCTCTACGAGATTGCATCGAACAACATCTACAACATCACTGACGACGGTAAGTGGAATCATATCATCAACGGTACTACCGACTGGGTTTACGAGGAGGAGTATGGCTTTACTAAGGCATACGCATTCTCTCCTAATAGCCAGGAGATTGCATACCTAAAGTTCGACGAGAGCCTTGTTAACGAGTTCGAGATGATGCGCTACGACAACACGCTTTACAACACCGCTTACCGCTTTAAGTATCCTAAGGCTGGCGATGAGAACTCTATCGTAACACTCCACGTCTACAATATCGCTACTGGCGAGACTCGCAAGGTAGATACTGGCGAGGAGACAGACCAGTATATTCCACGCATCGGTTATACCCCTGCGGGTAACCTCTTCTACTACCGCGTCAACCGCCTTCAGAATCACTTTGAGGTGGTTATGGTCGATGCTGACGGCTCGCAGCGCGTTATCTACGACGAGCAGGATGACCGCTATGTGGAGCGTCCTAACGATAAGACTATCACCTTCGTTGACGGCGACAGATTTATTGTTCGCGAGGAGACCTCTGCAGGTTGGTTCCACCTCTATTTGCACTCTGTAGCGGAGGGTCGTATATGTGCCCTCACATCGGGTAACTGGGAGGTGACCGATATCGTAGGCATCTCACCAGATAAGAAGCTCGTTTACTATATGTCTACCGAGCAGTCGCCACTTGAGCGTCATTTATACTCTGTAACCCTCGACGGCAAGAAGAAGAACTGCATCCTATCTAAGCCTGGCTACTGGAGAGTCTATCCATCAGCAAATATGAAGTATTTTGCTGCCGAGCACTCTGCAACAAACTGCTATCCTACAGCTGCGGTATATAACGCTAAGGGTAAGATGCTTCGCTCGCTTATGACCGAGGACCCAGCAACTACCGAGCCTACATTCCAGCGTAACTATGCTACCTTCACCACCGAGCGTGGCGACGAGCTACAATACTACCTTATCTACCCAGAGAAGTTTGACCCTGCAAAGCAGTATCCAGTCCTTATGACCCAGTACTCAGGTCCTGGCTCTCAGGAGATTGCTAATCGCTGGACTACCGACTGGGAGGAGACCTTGGCGCGTAATGGCTATATCATCGCTTGCTGCGATGCTCGCGGTACTGGCTATCGTGGCGAGGAGTATAAGAAGGTTACCTACGGCAACCTCGGTCACTGCGAGGTTGAGGATCAGCTCTCATTTGCGCGCCACCTTGCTGCGCAGGAGTTTGTCGATGCCTCACGTATCGGTATCTACGGTTGGTCGTATGGTGGCTTTATGGCTCTCGGTTGCGCCCTTAAGGGTGACGGTATCTTCAAGATGGCTATAGCTGTAGCCCCTGTTACCTCATGGCGCTACTACGACTCTATCTACACCGAGATCTATAATGGTCTCCCACAGTACAACCCTGCAGGCTACGACGATAACTCGCCAATCAACTTTGCCGACCGTCTAAGCCTCGATACACGTCTACTTATCATCCACGGTACTGCCGACGACAACGTACACTTCCAGAACACTATGGAGATGTGTCGCGCTCTGAACAATGCTGGTAAGCAGTACGATATGATGGTCTATCCAGATCAGAACCACTCTATGCGTCCTACTGGTATGATTCATATTAGACAGAAGATGGTTGACTATTGCCTCGAAAACCTTTAATCTCTTAATTTCTTGTGATAAGGGGTCATCTTCGACTCTTCAGTCAAACTGGCGAATGGGAAATACGCTTAGTATGTCCCATCCGCCAGTTTTCGTGTCAGAGCCAAATCTAACCCCTTCTGACA
>JAEIGA010016085.1_pt1 | contig 11388 bp, 6 predicted proteins | sample 9270691 | NCBI WGS metagenome assembly JAEIGA01 (sample SAMN17057246, study PRJNA624740) | gut metagenome | biome: biome; isolation source: fecal sample | host: Bos grunniens | place: China: Xizang | collected 2019
GAGCCTCTACAACCAGTTCCGCTACAAGCAGAATACCCAGGCACTGTATGCCACATATTCGGGACGTCTGGGCAAGTTCGGCTATCAGCTTGGTTTGCGCGGAGAGTACTGGAACGTAAGGACACAGTCATACGGCTGGGCACAAGAGCAGAGCGGTCAAATTCCGGATTACACCTCAAAGGACTTCTTTAAACTGTTCCCCAGCGCCTTCATCAGTTACGAGATAACCGACGGACAGGAGATTCAGGTAAACTACACCCGCCGTCTGCGCCGCCCCTGGGGAGGACAACTCAACAATTTCCAGAACATCAGCGACTCAACGAACATATCGTTCGGTAACCCGGGCCTCACTCCCGAGTACTCAAACGCCTATGAACTCAACTACCTGAAGAACTGGGAGAACCACACTCTCTCACTCTCGGGCTACTACCGCACCACCGACGATGTCATTGAACGCATCAGTTACAGCAGCGACAACAGCAAAGTCATCTACACCACCTTTGAGAATGTAGCAAAGACACAGTCGGCCGGTCTGGAGATTGTAGGCAAGAACAAACTATTCAGGGTGCTCGACCTCACAACAACCGTCAACCTCTTCTATTATAAACTCGACGCCTTCAAGTACATAATCAACGGAGAGACAATTGTCAATGACGCCGATGAGAATTTCTCCTGGAATGCCCGAATGACAGCCAACGTAATGCTCCCCTGGGGTATATCATTGCAGGCTACCGGCCGTTACGATGCAAAGCGCATTGTGGCGCAGGGTTACCGCGAACCAAGCTATTCGCTCGACCTGGGACTGCGCAAGATGTTCAACCAACACTGGAGCCTCAGCATAAATGCACGCGACATCCTTGACTCACGCGGCAGAAAGACCATCACTGAGAACGACAGTTTCTACCGCTATTCAAAGAATTCACACGGTGGTCGCCGTTTCGGTTTCACGCTCACATACAGTTTTGGCAACATGAAGGCCAAAAAGCCTAACCGCAAGCAGATGCAGGAGATGCAAAACAGCGGTGGAGGATATGACGAAATGGGCGGAATGGGCGAGATGTAAAAACAGATATTCCGGATATTGTTAATGGCAGAAACGGCAAGTTTCTGCCATTTCTGTTTTTTGTTCACAAAATATTTCTTCATTTCATAAATGTTTACGAAATTTGACGGCAACAAAAACTTTTTTAAAAAGACCATAATATGGCAAATACAGGAAAAACACAGAAGGTTGACCAGATTGTAGTACGTTTCTCGGGTGACTCGGGCGACGGTATGCAGTTGGCCGGCAACATCTTCTCAACAATCTCAGCCACCGTCGGCAACGACATCTGTACATTCCCCGACTACCCCGCCGACATACGCGCCCCGCAAGGAGTGCTCACCGGCGTATCGGGCTTCCAGGTACACATCGGCGCCGACAAGGTTTTGACACCTGGTGACGAATGTGACATCTTAGTGGCAATGAACCCCGCAGCACTGAAAACGCAGTACAAGCACTGCAAACCAACAGGTGCAATAATCATAGACATTGACTCATTCACAGAGAAAGACCTTGCAAAGGCCGAGTTCAAGACCGGTGACCCCATTGCAGAACTTGGCATCACCTGCGAGGTTGTCCCCTGCCCTATCACATCACTTTGCCAGGCGACACTTGCCGACAGCGGCATGGACAACAAGAGCATACTGCGCTGCAAGAATATGCTTGCGCTTGGATTGGTTTGCTGGATATATGACCGCGACCTATCGCTCGCCGAGAACATGCTCCGCGCAAAATTCAAGAAGAAACCGGAGATAGCCGAAGCCAACATAAAGGTTTTGCGTGCCGGTTATGACATGGGACACAACACCCACACATCAATCTCACACACATACAGTGTTGAGAGCGACCGCGAGAAGAAGAGAGGCACATATATGGACATCAACGGCAACAAGGCCACAGCCTATGGTCTCATCGCAGCAGCCGAAAAGGCCGGGATGCAATTATTCCTAGGTTCATACCCCATCACCCCTGCAACCGACATTCTGCACGAACTTTCAAAGCACAAGTCTATGGGTGTCATCACCATGCAGGCCGAGGACGAGATTGCCGGCTGCGCATCGGCTGTTGGTGCTGCCTACGCCGGAGCACTGGCCTGCACATCGACATCAGGCCCCGGCATCTGTCTAAAGAGCGAGGCCATCAACCTTGCCGTCATCACCGAACTGCCGCTTGTCATCATTGATGTACAGCGCGGCGGTCCGTCAACCGGTCTTCCGACAAAGAGCGAGCAGACCGACCTTTTGCAGGCGCTATATGGCCGTAACGGCGAGAGCCCTATTCCTGTAATTGCAGCCACATCACCAACCGACTGCTTTGACGCCGCCTTCAATGCCTGCAAGATTGCAGTCGAGCGCATGACCCCCGTCATCCTGCTCACCGACGCCTTCATCGCAAACGGCTCGGCAGCATGGAAACTGCCCGACATCAGCCAATACCCGGCCATCGTTCCGCCTTACGTGAACGAAGAGATGAAGGATGGTTGGAGCCCATACAAGCGCAACCCCGAAACCGACGTACGCTATTGGGCTGTACCGGGAACACCTGGCTTCACACACCGCATCGGCGGCCTTGAGAAGAGCGCAGCAACAGGTGCCATCAGCAACGACCCCGCCAATCACCACAGCATGGTGGAGACACGTGCACGCAAGGTTGCAAAGATTGCCGAGAGCCTGCCACCATTGCAGGTTGAAGGATGCGAGGATGCCGACCTGCTCATCGTCGGTTTTGGCGGCACATACGGCCACTTGTGCGAGGCTATGCAGCAGATGAACGCCGAAGGCAAAAAGGTTGCATTGGCACATTTCCGCTACATCAACCCGCTACCGGCAAACACAGCAGACGTTCTGCGCCGTTACAAGAAGATTGTCGTTGCCGAGCAGAACATGGGACAGTTTGCAGGTTACCTACGCACACGTATCAGCGGCATTGAGCTGCTACAGTACAACGAGGTAAAGGGACAGCCATTCGTGGTTGCCGACCTTGTAAAGGAATTCACTAAAATAATGGAGAGATAAGAAACGGTCTGATTGTGTCATATCGAACGTACATGATATATCTATATATCGTTTTTTGAGTTCCCTCACACAAGGTTCGGGATGACAAGCAATATCTATTTGAATCTCTTTCAACATATAAAATACTTATTGATATGAGCGACTACACAGCACAAGATTATAAGTTCGGACAACCACGCTGGTGTCCCGGTTGCGGCGACCACTCTTTTCTGGGCGCACTGCACAAAGCAATGAGTGAACTGGGCGTTGCCCCACACGACATTGCGGTAATTTCGGGAATCGGCTGCTCATCGCGCCTGCCCTACTATATGAACACATACGGTTTCCACACCATACACGGGCGCTCGGCAGCCATTGCCACAGGAGCAAAGGTCGCCAACCCAAGCCTCACGGTATGGCAGATTTCAGGCGATGGCGACGGCCTTGCCATTGGCGGTAACCACTTCATCCACGCGGTAAGGCGTAACATCGACCTGAATATGATACTGCTCAACAACCGTATCTATGGTTTGACAAAAGGACAGTACTCACCTACCTCGGTACGTGGATTCGTGAGCAAATCATCACCCTACGGTACCGTTGAGGACCCTTTCCGCCCCGCCGAACTGTGCTTTGGCGCACGCGGCAACTTCTTTGCCCGTTGCGTTGCCACCGATATGCCGGCTGCAGTGGGATGCCTAAAGGCTGCTGCACAGCACAAGGGCGCATCGGTTGTCGAGGTATTGCAGAACTGCGTCATCTTCAACAACGGCACACACGAAAGTGTCTACACCAAAGAGGGACGAGCAAAGAATGCCATATACCTTGAACACGGCAAGCCAATGCTCTTTGGCGAGAACAAGGAGTATGGACTAATGCAAGAGGGCTTTGGACTGAAGGTTGTGAGGATTGGCGAAAACGGCATAACCGAGAACGACATCCTTGTCCACGACGCACACTGCAAGGATACTACCCTGCACCTTAAACTGGCATTGATGGAGGGGCCCGATTTCCCCATAGCACTTGGCGTGATACGCGATGTGGAGGCAATTACCTACAACGATGCCGTCCATGCGCAGATTCAGGATGTGAAGGCTGCAAAACCTTACCACACGTTCAACGAATTTCTCGCCACAAACGAGACGTGGGAGATAAAGTGAAGAAACATAGCAGAAAGGGGAGCCGGATCCGGCTCCCCTTTCTGCTATGTTTTTTTTACTTTTATTCATATAATTTTCACTTAAATGTTTTACAGCACAAAATATTTATATATTTTTGAGACTGATTAAGTGGGTAGAATCCACTCTTTTACTGACAAAATACTACTTTTTTTTGAGAAAAAATATTAATTTATAACTAGTGGGGAGCAAAAGCGTCATATATGTCGATTTAATCCTCAAAAATAAAAACAATATGAAACTACTGAAAACTGTTGGAAGGTCGCTTTTAGCGGCAACATTCCTGGGATTGTCACTGACTTTCGTTCCAGTCGAAGGTTGGGCAAAGACTGCAGCAATGCAGCAGAAGGACGGCACCGTCAAAGGTACTGTAGTTGATGAATTCGGCGAACCCATGTTCGGCGCCGTAGCCTTTGTGGTTGGAACAACCAACTCATCACCTATTGACTTCGACGGAAATTTTGAGTTGCGTAACGTTGAGAAGGGAGCCACCATCCGCGTTACACTTATGGGTTACAAGTGCGACGACCAAGTATGGAAAGGCGGCACACTCAAGTTCGTGATGAAAGAGGAGACTACAGCCCTCGACGAGGTGGTTGTCACAGCGATGGGTATCATGCGTAAGGAGAAATCACTTACCTATGCAACACAGCTCATCAAGGCCGACGAACTTTTGAAAGCGCCCGACGCCAACATTGCAAACTCACTCGAAGGCAAGATTTCGGGTATCACAATCACACCGAGTGCCGGTGGTGCCGGTGGTGCATCAAAGATTACCTTACGTGGTAATAAATCTATCATGGGTGACAACGCTCCTCTTATCGTTGTCGACGGCGTGCCCATCACCAACAGCATTCGTAGTCAAACCGGAGCCACAGATATGATGACCGGTTCCACAGCAGAGGGAGGCGACGCACTCTCTATGATAAACCCCGACGATATTGAATCAATGAACGTGCTCAAGGGCGCCAACGCAGCCGCGCTCTACGGTTCACGTGCCGCCAACGGTGTTGTCATGATTACCACCAAGAAAGGTAAAGAGGGCAAAATGGAGGTCACATTCACCTCAAACACCTCGTTCGACACACCTTTGACTATGCATAAATTGCAGAACAGTTATGGTGCTTACAATGCAACCAAAGGCGAACTTCGCGTTGACAGTTGGGGCGACAAACTCAGCGGCGAGGGTAAAAGGATTCACACATACAAGCCCAACGAGAAGTGGTTCCCACAGAACATAAAAGTCACAAACGAGGACGGCACTACCGGAGAAACCCCCAATATATTCAATGCATATCTGAGAAATTATGCAAACGATGATATCGCCGATTTCTATGAGACTGCCATAAACACAATCAACTCCGTTTCAGTATCAGGCGGTACCGAAAAGATACAGACCTACGTGTCATACTCAAATTCACAGTCTTGGGGTATGATTCCAAACAACAGTTATGAGCGCAACACATTTGCATTCCGCCAGACATACAATTTGTGGAACCGCCTCACCATCAATGCCAGTGTAAACTACAACCAGACAAAGACCAAAAACCGTCTTGGTGGTGGTACATTGGGTAACCCAATCTACCACATGTACAACACCCCACGCGACATTGATATGGAGTACTACAAGGAGAACTACAGCGCCCAGGGACAATGGCTCTCTTCTTCAGAAAAAGATCCTCAGGTTTATTGGGAAGATGTTGTAGGCGACGGTTCTGTATTGATGAAGAAGGAAGGAAACACAATATTGACCGGCCCGATGCAGCAGTATGCATATCAGGAGCCGGCATACAACAACCCATACTGGCTTACAAACCAGAATTCCGACGAGAGTAACGAAGACCGTTTCTCGGCAACATTCAGCGGAACACTCAAAATCATTGACGGACTTAACTTGCAGGGACGTGTGTCAATTGACAACTCAAGATTCTTGAACGAGGGTTGCACATACGCCTCAACATGGTATGATATAGAAATGTACCGTTACGGCCGATATTGGCTCAACAACAGCCGCACCAATGAAATCTACACCGACTACATGCTCACTTACAACAAGGAGTTTGCAAAGGATTGGTCTGTTTCGGCAACAGCCGGATATGTAGGTCACACACTCAAGGGCACCAGTCAGAACACTTACATTGCCGCAGCCACAAATTACCCCATAGACGGGACGACATACAACAACTTTATACCAACAGCCATCAACCAGTTTGAGCCGAACTATGGTGGCCCCGGTGTAACAACAAAGAGCAAGAGCAGCAACTGGGACCAGGCAGCGCTTGCAACAGCACAGATTGGTTGGAAAGACGTTGTGTTCATTGACGGTTCGTACCGCCACGACTGGTACCGCCCATTCCGTCAGTTCGCAGGACTTGGAACAAAGGAGAGTTATGGCTATTTTGGTTTTGGAGCAAACGCCATCCTCAGCGACATCATAAAGATGCCGGAATGGTTCACATACGCAAAATACCGCTTGAGTTATTCCGAGGTTGGTAACTCAATTCCAAATATTGTCTTCAACACCGTACAGCAGAACATTGAGAAAGGAACAGCAACCATTAATTACCTCAACAGTTTTACCCCGGTGCCGGAAAAGACAAAATCATTTGAGACCGGTCTTGAGATGCAGTTCCTCAACGATTGCCTGAACCTTGACATTACATACTACAACTCGGCAATGCACAATTCATATCTCATCATCAAGGGTACAAATGGAGCAGACCAGCCTATAAACAGTGGTGTAATCCGCAATCAGGGTTTCGAGTTATCAGTTGGATATGATTGGGAGATAACCAACAAACTGCGTTGGAAGACAAACGTAAACTTCTCTTACAACCACAACCGCATTGAGAAGATTTATCAGGACAAATTCGGTAATGACCGTGAAATCTCAACACTGTTTGGAGGAGGTAGATATCAGTTGCTCTACAAGAAGGGTGGCTCATACGGTGATATCTACATTGACGATTTTACCCGTTACAAAGACGATGTCTATAAGTACACAATCCTGGAAAGCGGTGAAGAGAATGGAGTCCCATACATAGACAGAGAAGTCACCAAATATACCAAAGATGCAACAGCACTCAACTATGACGGTACTGCTGCCGAACTGGTAAACAAAGCTGGCGACATTTACATCGAGAATGGCAAGCCCTCACACGGTGGTTATGTAACAGCGGCAAGTAACGGCAAGTTGCGCGTTTATGAAAAAACCAAGACATACCAGAAATTTGCCGGCAATGCCAACAGCCCATACCAACTCTCTTGGTCAAACACCTTTACCTATAAGGACTTCACTCTCTACTTCCTCATCAACGGACGTATTGGTGGTAAAGTTGTTTCATTGACCGAGGCCCACCTCGATATGTGGGGAGCATCGGAGCGCACAGGTGAGGCACGTCTCTATGCCGAGAAGAATGGTATCACTGTTACAAATGAATTCAACGAAGTGCGTCACGGTATGTACCTCAACGAAGGTCGCGACCTCGTTGCAATAGAAGATTACTACACCTATCTTGGCGATAAAGACGCTGCAAGTTATATGTATGATGCCACCAATTTCCGTTTGCGTGAATTGTCGCTCGGCTACACATTCCGTAATCTCTTTGGCAACTACAAGGACTTGAACCTCTCACTCGTTTGCCGCAACCTCTTCTTTATATACAAGGATGCCCCTGTTGACCCGGACATCTCATTATCTACAGGAAACGGCCTTGGTGGTATTGACGTATTCAACCATCCATCAGGAAGGTCATTCGGCTTGAATATCAAGGTTAACCTTTAATGAAAAATTCAACAACCTTACATAACGTATAAACACCGATATTATGAAAAAGAAATATATTTTGCTTGCAGGTTCACTATTGGCTGCAGCATTAACAATGAGTTCATGCCTTGACTTTGACGACCCCGGAGATGAACTTGGTCTCAACAACGTACAGACCGAAGGCACAAAACACACCGGTAATGTTGACACAATCTACTACCTCAACGATATCACATACGATGGAGCAAGGACTGCATACAAAGAGATTTATGGCAGTCAACTACTGCAAACAGCAACCGGCAGTATCTACTCAATACGAGGCAGCAAGGGTGGTAACCCTTCAGACGTCCACGCATACCAGATGCAGTACAGTCTTGGCACCGACGGCTATGCACAGTACTTTGTTGTGCCCCACAGCTATTTTCAGTACACCCCGGAGACTCAGACATCGACATACGACATTGCGTTGAAATTCAACGGTGGAGCACATGGTGTATACAGCGATGCAAAACTTGGTATGATGCCACTGCTCAACCACCCTGCAATAGACTCCATACCTGAAATAAAGGCTGTTTTCCTGCTCTATTACAGCATTGCAGCCCAGGAGATGGCAGACCTTTCAGGTCCGTTCACATACCTTGAGGACAAGAAAAACCTTGAGGAGGTAACAGAGTACAACGATGTCAAGACCATTTACTATGGGATTGAGAAAAATATCAATTCTATCGTAGAGTGTCTGAAACGCTTTGACGACCGCCCGCAGCAGTACAAGGCACTTGTAAAGAGCATTTTGATGAACCAGTGTCCAACCGAATATGCCGATAAGTACGAAAGTATGGATTCGTATATAAGGCTTGCAAACTCATTGAAACTGCGTATGGCCATACACATTTCAAAGGTTGAACCTGCAACAGCAAAGAAATGGGCCGAGGAGGCTGTTGCCGGTGGTGTAATTGAAGAAAAGGGACAGCAGCATGGTATCTTCTCCCGTAATTCTACGACTTTCACACACCCGCTTGCTACAATTGCCGGGTCGTGGAACGATGTCCGCATCTCGGCATCGTTCGAAAGCCTGCTGATGAGCCTTGACCACCCATATACAAAATATTTTGTATTGCCGAACAATGCCGAAATTACAAACAAAAAGACAGGCGAAGTAATGCCCGAAGGTACACGTATATGTGGTATCCGTTCGGGAACACTTGTCGACAGAGAACAAAATAACTATGACCTCAACAAACGTTTGGCATATTCTACCCTTAACTTAGACGCTCTCAAACGCAATTGTCCAAAATACTTCATCAAGTGGGCCGAGGTCGATTTTCTGCGTGCCGAGGGTATATTGCGTGGTTGGAACATGGGCGATAGTACAGCGCAGTTCTTCTATGAGCGTGGTATCGACAATGCCTTTATAGAAGAGCCCAGCAGCGGTTCAGAGTACTCTTCGTATGTAAATGACTACAAAAACCTTGAAGCACCAATAGACTATGTAAGCGTTGAACCATTGGGCGAAGGCAAAGATTGGCCAAGCGTAACAAAAATTGGTGTAAAATGGAATGATGGCGACGGCGAAGAAACAAAACTCGAAAAAATCATTACCCAAAAATACCTGGCACTCTTCCCACTCTCTAACGAGGCGTGGACAGAGTTGCGCCGCACCGGATATCCCAAACTGTTCCCAGTGTTGAACCCCGACGAGGGTGACGGAAGCCTTGAGGAAGGCGATATAATCCGCCGTATCCCCTGGGTTCCCACAGATGCTATAGGAATGAATATGGTTGAATTGAGCGGTATCCCTGCATTGGGCGGTCCCGACGAGCAGGCAACACGCCTTTGGTGGGATGTTGATGGGAAAAACCTCTAAAAGAGTGTTTGAACAATGAAAAAAGGTTCCCGAGCCACACGGCCGGGAACCTTTTTTTGCTGACAACATCTACAAAAAATATGTAATAAAAAGTTTGTTTTTTACGAAGAAATAACGATATTTGTTCTATCATAGCATTCGTGCACAGGGCGCCCAATAACATATTGCTACCCCATTTACACAAATGATTGAAATTAAACAGTTAGATTAAAACAAACAGAATATTTTATTTATAAACTAACCAAATCAACAACATTATGAAAAAGATTTACTTAATGTTCATCTCGCTGTTGTGCATCGTTTTCTCGGCACAGGCGCAGGTGGTGACCAATCTTGATCAGTTGAGCAACGACAAGGTGTATACCATAAAGTCGGCTCGCGCATTCTTGTTGTACAGCCCTAATTGTTCCAAGATTGCTTCAAGCACAGGTAAAAGTGTTGGCAATGTAGAATTTGACCCACAGGACCCCAACCAGCAGTTCAAAATTGAAAACGTAAACGGTAAATATTACCTTTACAGCGTTGGTGCACAAAAGTATGTTTACACCAATGGTGGATTCAACGCAACCAAGATTGCACCGTTGAACATCACAGCTTCAAACTCGGCAACCTATCGTTGGTTCCTGAAGATTGGTACCCAGGGTTTGAACTCACAGGAGCCCGACCAAACCAATGAAGGTGTGGTTGTTAACGATTGGGTAACAATGGACGAGGGTAACTGCTACAGCATCACCGAGGTTACTGACGGCGAAGGTGGTGGCAGCACAAGCGAGGAGATTTACGACTTCGCAGGCTTTGGCGTTGAGGATTTGCTTGAGCTCTTCAACAGCGCATTGGAGAAGGGTCGCAACTACCCCACAATGGAGGAGTTTGCAGCAGCCGGTATTCAGGCATCAGATATAGCATTCGTACGTTCACACGTTCGCCGCGCCAATATTATGAGCCGCGCCGACCGTGTACGCACCAACACATACGAGAACCGCAACCTCTTCCTTAATATCCCAATGGATTACGGTAAGGACGGCGGCGTTGGTTACCCACAGGCAAAGTTCAATGCCGATGTATTCTCAATGTGGCAGTACACTAACCTCTTTGGTTCTTGGAATCACGGTTTCTTCACCGCCCCGGGTGCATGGGTAGACGCAGCCCACCGCAACGGTACCGACATCATGAGTGGTATCGCATTCTTCGAGAGTTGGACAGGTGACGGCGACAAGAAGTTCAGCGCAATGATTACAAGAAAGAACAGCGACGGCACATACAAATATGTGAAGCCACTTATCAACATCCTCATGTTCTTTGGCTCTGACGGTATCAACTACAACTGGGAGGACAACAGTTGGAGTGACAGCGACATCGTTGCATTCCACAAGGCTCTTTGGGTTGAGGCAAAGAGAGTAGGTTTCGACAACTATCATAGCGCTATCTACACAAGTACATCATCATTAGCAGCAGGTTCAGCAAACATTGACTACTTATACGGCACAAAAGAGAACGGTAAGACACACGACCTTATGCTCAACTACCAAAATAATGACATTGCC
>JAEIGA010016086.1_pt1 | contig 11386 bp, 15 predicted proteins | sample 9270691 | NCBI WGS metagenome assembly JAEIGA01 (sample SAMN17057246, study PRJNA624740) | gut metagenome | biome: biome; isolation source: fecal sample | host: Bos grunniens | place: China: Xizang | collected 2019
ATGCTTGTGAAGTTTCCTCGGACATTGATTTCTTATTTTCGCTCGGTATAGTCCTTACACCTTATTGGTTAGTGCTGCGAAGGCACCCATATCCTTCTCTTAATGGGTTATTTACAGGAATACAAGTTACTATTTAGCCTACTTACAGGAAGCATCCAAGCTTGTATTAAGGATTTCCACCGAATACCACAAGCATCATACAGACTCGCAACACAGCCTTCTGAACTCCAACTCAAGTATTTCCATAGAAGCTATGTTGCCTCTCCTATAGCTTTCTTGAACCTAGGGTGTTTGTTTTTGGGGTGTCCGAAGAATTTCGAAATCTCAACCTCTAGTTTCACAGACTAGCGCTCTAACCCTTGAGCTACGGACACCATGTAAAAAATTAAACATCTGCACCATCTCGACCAATCCGTTTGAGTCTAAAGCCTTTGGGGTACTTTTCTTGAGAGCTCATCGATCATTGTACCCGGCAAGTTGTAAGTGATGTTATTGCGCAACGTAGGACCCTTACCCCTTATGCCTGCTTTCCCTATCGTCTAGGATATGATGTGTAATTTTTTTTATTTCAAAGAACTAGCGACCGTTTTAAATACTTCGTGGTCTATTCCTAACGTTTTGAGTCTATTGATAACTCTATTGTACATATCCACTGGCTCTTCATTGAACGGATCAAACAACCTGTAAACAATGTCGTGATCTGGTCTTGTGATAAATCCAAAGTTATATAGAACCTGACCGAATCTCAACTCCGGATATTTCTTTAACAAGCCGTGGAGGATTACTAACAATTCAGCGTTGTACTGACCTCTCATCTTAACCTTTTCAAAGTTTGTCATAGCTGTATGTTTTATATCTTATGTATATATATAACTAATGATATCTAAAACTTTAGTGATTTATCAAATAATTTTATAAAAAAATCCTACCCCGTTTCCAGAGTAGGATTAAATGCATTTATAAACAAACTTATCAAAACAAATGTTTCAAGCCATACTCCATAGTCAATCTTAACACCACAAAATGATGCTACACATGCGTTGTTGACTATGTTGTAAATTGTTTCTCATGAATATATAATAATACAGGTTCTTGGATTGTTAACAAAATACTAAAGAATTTTAATCTCCTCTTTCATTTTCGTACTTTTCGTCCACCCATTCTTTCATTGCACTTAAAACTGTGGTTGGGTGGAAGGTTGCAGATACACACATTCCGTAAAATGCATCTAAAAGTCCATACATATCAGCATCCCATGGCAATTCACTGGAATGTTTTTTGCCGTGATGCTCTAATGAAATAATTGTGGGTTTTACGTTATCCATATCTCTAAAATTTAATGTTTGATTAAATATAACAAATTATTACCAATACTTTTAACATTTGAATATTATATTATAAAAAATTGTAAGACATGATTTTAGGGACACATAATTCAGGAACAGGAGAGGAGTTAGTATGGTGGCAAAGACCATTTAGTGGTATATTTCATTTATTATCTCGTTGTCAATCTCGTACAATTAGAGAGCAGTTGGATAATGGTGTGAAGTTGTTTAATCTCCAAATAACATATTATAATAGCAAATGGCATTTTAGTCATGGATGCAGCATATATGAAATGGATTTGTTGGAAGCTTTAAAGCTTATGAAAAAGCATGCTAAACCAGAGAAACCTATATACTTTCAATTATATCTCGACAAGAATTTTTTTGTAGGTCAGAATGTAGAGAAGTTTGAGGAGTTGGTAGATATATTAAAAGATTATGGTAGAAATGTGAAGATGTTGTGTGCATGGGTGGAAGGTACTAATGATTATATATATAAAAGTGACATAAAGTTGGATGTTGCTGAACATTATTGGACAACTACTTGGGCTAAAGATAAGTCGTGGATCGACAAACTACCTCTACCAAAACGACATGCTAAAAAATATAATAAAGAATATCGACAAAACAACACCCACGAATATCTTATGTTAGACTTTTATGAATATAAATAAACTCATTTCATATGGATATTAAAAAGGCATTTAATAAAATTTCTGAACATGGCTTTAAGAATTATGCCAAGCATGTAGCTCTTGCAGTTAAAGACAATTGGGTATATAGATTTAAAAAAACCAAAAAGGTACAATCCGAACCATACGAGTTTAATTTCATATGCTCTAATTTAAGACGCGATGTATTAGAGGATGGTGAAAACAGTTGGCAAAAACGTAAGGATACCTATTTAAAATTCGTTGAACTAGAAAAGCCAACCATATTATGTATGCAAGAAGTACAACCTCATATGGCTCGTTATTTAGTTGCTAAATTAAACTATAAATACGATTTTTATGGTACTGAAAGATATAGTGGTATGAGATTAAATCGCACTATTAATGCTACGGGAGAAGGCCTTGCTATTATGTATGATCGTGATAGATATACATGTTTTGATAAAGGAACATTTTGGTTGTCTCGTACTCCAAAACGATCTTCAAAGTTGTGGGGAGTAGTAGCTGATAAGAGAATATGTGTTTATGTAGGATTACACGATAAGGTAACCAAAGAATCTTTTTATGTATTTAACGGACACTTCCATCACGCCTCAGATGAGATATTAAAGTTATCTGCAGACTTTACTGTTTCAAAGATTCAACAAATTACTGGAGGAATGAATTCGTTCTTCTGTGCTGACTTAAACGATTATTGGGATTCTCCTAATATGAAAGCTTTGGATGACTACTATGAACATAAGACTGGAGACTGTGGATATACGTTTAATTCGTTTAAAAAACCGTTTAAAACCATTGATGCTATATATTACAATGGAAACTATAAAATAAAGGTTTATAACGAAGATTATGGAAGACCATTATCTGACCATTATCCGTTAGGTATTAAATAAAAAAAGGAACCTTTAAAGGTTCCTTTTTATTTTAGTTATAAATCACACTAAATCTCCTATTATTATAAGACTTAATGTAGTCACAATATTCTTCTTTAGAAAATGTATTAATTGTACTTATTCCATCTTTAAACAATTCAGAAGATATATACTTTACTATTTTTGATAGATTTGGATACTCATCTTTAGGTATTATAAAGTCTCTTACCATAACTGTTGGTGCAGTTAATATAGATATTCTAATAAATACATCTTTTTCCTCAGAGGAAGCTACTGTTGGTTTAGCGGCAATTATATTAATAACAATAGTATCCGCATCATCACCCCACCCAGCCAATTTTAGGATGTTTGAGTTTTCTAAATATAGTCGACTGCGCCATCCCTGCAATTGAACTTTATGTGGTCCTAAATTCCGTTTTTGGTTACTATCATATTTTTTATAATTACCAACCTTGGTCAATGAATTTTTTATAACTTTTACTTCGTCATCAATATCTAAGTCTTGGTTTTTAGCAATAACATCAAAATCATCCATTAGGGATTCTTCTATATATTGTTTTAAATCAATCATATCATTTACTTTTACTTATTTCCATATAGAACAAGTCATATCTATCATAATTTTTTCTATAAACGGTTTAAAGCTTTCTGGAATTTCAAATATCTTATAATAGCCAATATAATATCCTTCTCGTCTATTTTGATAGAATCTTTCTGGCTCAGCTTCGGTTGGTCTATTACCATAACCTTGGTGTCCACCAACTCTATATTTAACCCATTTTTTTCGAACATCTTTACTCCAAGATGCTACCCATCCTTCTGTTTCAATTTCAATACCACGACCCATGGCTGAGCGATCTTTTTCTACCTTTTTAAAATCTTTGAAATACGACATATCTTCATATCTCTTACTATGATCAGAGTAAAACGGTCTACATAAAGTTACATAAGATTTGCCATTTTCCATAGCATCAAAATCTTTGACTTGTTTTGAATGTTTAGCAATATAATCTATAAGTCTTTGTGGTATTTCGTCAAATTCATCTCGAATTAACATTCCCATATCATACAATACATCTCGTTCTTCTGAAGATACATTCAAATCTACTGTAGAACCATTGATACTTAAGTAATCCACCTTTGTTTTAATTTTGCTTAAATCAAAAGAATTGTAATCTTCGGAGGTTTTAATAATTAGGCTTTTCAACTGTTTTGGCAAACAATCAAAATTAAATGACTCATCTATGCCCTCTAATCGCAAATACTCACAATTAGCTTTGCGCAAATCTAAGCCTGGACATTCACATCCATTTATTTCTAACTCTTTAATATTTTTTAACCCCACCAATAATGGTTTTTTCGATTTTACCTTACGCAATCTAAAACTAGACTTGGGGGCATCAATGGTTCCAAAATCATCACTTAATGTTACACCTTCTATACATGAATAATCTGAGTCTTTAGAAATTATATTTACATTTTTAGTTCCAGGCAATTTCACATTTGCTCCATCAAGGTGTAACCTCGATAAATTTAAATTAATATCACCAAAATCAATATCCTGTCTGAATATGTCAATCATCAATTCTCCAGACATACCATCAAGTTCTTTTGGGAGTTGATTTATTTCTGTATATTGTAATCTAAGTGTATATTCATGTTTCTTATCAATATTTTTACAAACAGCTGCAACATCTTCTTTTTTAGAGTAAGTCATCCAGATCCTATCCGGTTCAAACGCAGCGAAAGTAATACCATTTAATACGGGACATTTGATACTAATTCCTGTGTCAGGCAATGTAACTTCTCCAGTTTTTGAATCTATTTTAATTCTACCAGATTGTTTCGATACATTTGTTTTAACCCAATTCTTAACTTCTTGAATAAAGGCTTTATCTTGTTTTTTAGCTATTTCATCAATGCTATCTAATAAAGATTCTTTAACGTATTCTTTTAAACTCAACATATATAATTGCTTTAATTTGCATCATTACATATATAATAAAAAAAAGGAACCCTAAGGTTCCTTTTTCTAATACAAACAACACCCGAATTAGTTCGTCCTTTTCACCCGCAGCACGTACTCCCTGCATCTTATCTAATCCGATAGGTCAATCATATTTCAGTTTGACTAGTACGGAGAAATTTCCCATTGGGTAATGACAGGTTATTGAAATTTCCCTCAGCTTTTTTATTAACATATGTGCAATGCAATCTTCGTAAGCTTTGTTGCACCTACCCTCCTGTTTCTTACAATCATACCTAGCACAAGCATTTTCTCATATCTTTTGGCGTTGCGTTCAGTATCGACTACAGTCAGTTTCACATATCCCCTTTGTAAGCTCTCGTTTTAAGTTATTTGCTTATGATATAATATACTTAAAATCTCTAATAAATTTAAAGCAATTCCAACCATATTGGAAGTTGGATTATATACATGTTACCTCATTTCAATATTGCAAAATTGAAATAACTCCTCCTTCCAAAAAATTAGACCTCACATGTATATAACATCTCAAATATTCAACATCCTGTCCAATCAAGATTCTGACAAGATACTATGTACCTCAACCGGTTGCGAGATAACACACCACCTCTGCATTACTACACTTAAAGTCAGTGAATACCCTCGAAAATTGCTTTTAAAATTTAATTATTGATCCACATTCATAGTGTAAAAATTTATTTTTCACACCCATTAAACATGTATTTTTTATTGAATCATTTAAAATATAATCTACTGTTTGATATTCTTGGTTATTAAAATCTCCAACTTCACTAATAGAAATTATATTAATTTCTGATTCTTCTCCAAACTGTCTTGTTAATTCAATCTTAATTGCTTCTACATCTTTTTCATCAGATAATTTCATTGGAACTCCCCAAGAAAAACACATGATAATTAAACTCAAAATTATCACAAAAATACCAAATCCTAAAAAAACTTTTCCTTCTCCCATTTTTGTAATTAGTTTATTTTATATTTATTAATCTAAAAAATATTTATACAAAAATTGTTTTGTATTCGTCTTTCCGAATTGTCACTTCTGGTATAAGTCTCGTTGAAGTTACGTCATCACAGTTATACCCACCGTGTATAGACTTTGGCCGCATCTATACAAGTTCTCGGTTTAACGATGTTATTAGGCACATCACGCCGCCTCGAAGGAGTGACCCGTAACGGTAACGCTCCGTTTTCCCGATCTTAAAAGGATCGTGCATCACTTTAATGCTTACGGGTCTCACCTAATATCTCCTTTCGGAGCAGAATACTATAACAATTACTTTGCTCTACCAATTGAGCTAACTACCTGAGTAGTATTGGACTCGAACCAATAACACAAGTACCCAATATGTATTATAAACATTGCTGTTCGTATTCTTTATTTATAATTAATTCTTTGTAATACACATAATCCGCCTTTGTCTGTTTTCAAAAGAACTTCAAAAGTTCCAGTAGGAGTTTTAACTTTATATATCCTAAAACCTAAATTAGGATCGAAGTAAACTCTTTGGATAGAATATCCATCGGAAGGTGCTGATACAGTACCAGCATCTACTTTTACGCAAGAATTTAATCCTAATAACATACAAAGACCTAAAAATCCAATAAAAATCTTTTTCATAATAAAATAAATAAAATTATAGCACGAAGGCAAGGACTCGAACCCTGAACAACGGTTTTGGAGACCGTCATGTTACCAATTACACCACCGACGCATTTGTAGGGAAGGTGGGATTTGAACCCACGTGGAACCAGCTACTCTTTCAACTCCTTATCAGGGAGAGGAGATACATCCCTATTAAACAGAACACGGTCTAACTGCTGTAATTTAAAAGATTACTGTTAAATTAGATTTGCTGTATGTGTTCTTTAAATAAGAAATAAGTACGAATAAAAACGCTTCTAAATTATTCACATTTATTTCTTGTTACATCATAGATGCCCGTACATTTATTAGCTATGCCAAGCTACTGTTGCTTCTTGTTGAACAACTGTTAAAAAGTCACCACGCTTTATGGATACGTGGAATCCGAAGCATTAAAATTTAGTTGTCTTATACTTTCCGTACAAAGAAGGCTTTGCTTCAGGATTGTTGATGAAGTAGAAATAGTAACGACTGTAGTAATCACTGTGTGTGATAATAGTTCTACTTTCTACATCAATTTGAACGATAGGATTACCATCAAACTCATCACCAACTTTGAACATTGTGAATTTCTTATCACATTCAACACTGTCGTAGCTGAATCCGTGGAAATCATTGTGATGATATTCAACCCAAGCATCGTTAGCTTTTCTTTCCTCTTCTGTGGGATTCTCTGGGTCAGCGAAATACACACGAGGCATAGGATTTTTGTAACGTTCAATCTGTCTAACGAAGTTCTCAATGGTAAACTTATCACTATCCTTCTTAGCTAGATCAGCATCTTGTACATTACCATAGTAAGTACTATAGTTATACGTTTCTGTAGTAACATTGAAGAACTCTCTGTAATTGATAAATCCTTCGATACCATGAATGTTAACTTCATTCACAATAGACTTGAGAATGTCAATTGTAGAAATAGTTAAAGTATCAATGAAATCCATGATGTCTTTCTTAGCAGACTTATCTACAAGATTCTCATCAAGATACTCTTCTACAGTAGCTTTATCCAGATTGCCAAACTGCTTTACATAGCGAATACGAGAAGGTCTTCCAAGAAGATTGTCGTTAACATTCAACTCATTTGTTGTCAACAAGAAAATCTTACGGAACTCAGAGTTATAAACTCCATCCATCATTTGAAGAATTTCTTGATTTCCCTCAGCGAAGTTCTTCTCAAACTCATCCATAAAGATGATACAATCACAAGGCATTGTTGATACGTAATCAACTGCAGCCATTGTTTCATCTCCTATGTTTTTCAAAATGATGATAGGAAGTTGCAACATATTTGCTAATATCTTAGCACAAACAGTCTTACCAGTACCTTTAATACCGTTCATCAACACTCCAAGATTACCTGTAGTGTTCTCGTAAGTTTTGATTACGTGATTAATGAAATCAGTTTGTAGTCCGTAAATTTTATACGGGAATACAAATTCATTATTCACTTTTTCAAGATGTATTCCAAATCGAGTTACGATAATGTCATACACACCAACAGGAAGTTTGTTCTCTACTTTAAAATCAGAATTAACCTGTGATACAGAAGAACCCTGTATCATAAAAGCTTTTTTGCTCATAAATAATTAAAAATTTGATTTATAATGATCAATTAAATAAGGTATTCCTACTATCAGAAATATTACAGTATTTAAAATAGGAACATACACTACAGGGTGCATTTCTATTTCTGTTATAGCCTCAAACCAATCATAGTCTGAATCTATTTTAAATACCCAAGTAAATCCAAATATAGTAATAAAGTAAATTACTACTACGATAATTAATAAATTAAGCATTTCTTGGGTTTAGTTTTTCTATTATACTGTGTTTTATCGTTATACACTTTAGACATCATATTACGTCTAATTAACTGAGCTAACTCTCTTTCTTCATAAGTTCCATATTTTGTTGTTATTTTCATAATGTAATGTTTAAAGCGGAGGCTGTAGGATTCGAACCTACGGACCCTTTTACAGGTCTCCGGTTTTCAAGACCGGTGCAATCGACCAACTCTGCCAAACCTCCATGTTAATCACTGCTCCAATAAGAAGACCACTGTATTATCCCTACATAAGAAATGTTATCTATTGATTATATAGTCTCGTGAGGTGGTAATATATACAGAATCCGGAGTTAAGATTCTGAACTTAATAGGTTCTTTAAAAAGTTCACGATAGTAAGGTTTAGCATAGTTAATATGTAATGTACCATCGCAAACACGTATATTCAGGTATTTACTAATAGTAGTATCGGGAACATGAACTGATTGTATTGAATCGGTTCTAACAACTACACGACTAGGTATGTTTACTCTAATCGTTTTAAATGTGTCAATCTGTGTATAGGCAGTTAAGCTAAATACACATAACAAAAGTAATATAAATTTTCTCATATCCAAAGTTAAATAAAGTTAATAAAAATTATTTCTTATGGATAATCAGTGTAAGCACCCATTATGCTTAGTCTTCTGCGTCATTAGAGCCTCCTACCAGTTATGAACTGGTATTTTAATAGGACAATCCTATTTCGTTTTAACTATTAAACTAAGGAAGCATAATATTTTTCTCTATCTTTTCTACCATGTCCTAAATTAGCTCCTTTATATGTTGGAGTTAAAGAGTGACAATTAGGACAAAGAACTTGTAAATTTTCTTCAGAATTATTTAGATAATTTCCATCAATATGATCAATTTCTAAAGGTAGTGTTCCTGTATGTGGATTTATTTCTCCCCATCCACATTTACAACATTTATTGTTGTATTTTTCTAGTAAAAATCTACGTAAATACTTGGATATTCCGTATTTTCCAACAATACCAGATTCTTTACCTTGTTTCCATCGAATTACCCAATCTTTGTATTCCAAATCTCTTTGACATTTAATGGAACAATATAAAGTTTGACCTTTTTGTAATTCTTTTCCACAATGTTTACAAAATTTTAGTTCTTTATCAAACGTAATATTTTTATTAAAATGTTCAGTTTCGTTAATCTTTCGTCTTTTAGGTAGTTCTATTCCAAGTTTTTTAGCTTGTTTTTTAACATTAGCACCAGTACAGCCATATCTTCTACCTAATTCTTCATAGCTTATTTTATCTTCTAAAATAGCTTTCTGTAAATTTTCTTTTTCTAATTTCCAATTCATAATTATTAATTTTTAGTTATATACAAATATACTATAAAAATATATTCGAACCAAAAAATAATAATTAAAAAATTTTGATTTTGATCGAAAAGACGAACTAAATAAGAGGTCTCAGTCAGAATCGAACTGACACTACGATATTACAAGTATCGCATTCTAACCGTTAAATTATGAGACCAGTATATGTTCTGGCGGTGGGTAACGCTCCCACTTAGCTCGGCTTATGAGACCGAGTGGATTACTTAATCTCACCAGGATTTGTAAAGTTCTAATAAAACTGTATTTTGCCATCAATAAGTATCTCTATTAGAACTTTAGGTGTAAATTTGATTTTAAGACTCCTAAATTTACAAAACATACGGGCTTTAAGGACATACCAATCCCCTACGGTTTTAGATGTAGGCTCTACTGCCCCTATCGGTAGCAGCTCCCGGGCAAATGCACAAAATATAATGACTAAGATTATAAGTTGTGACTAACTAGTGGACCCGAAGGGAATCGAACCCTCCACTCTCTCCTTGCAAGGGAGAAACGCCAGCCTTGGTACATGCAAGCCCATAAATGAGCGAGAGACGGGACTCGAACCCGCAACTTTCTGCTTGGAAGGCAGACGCTCTAGCCATTGAGTTACTCTCGCATAAACAGAACACTTTTTATATTCGCAATACCTACTGTTCGCATAATAAAAATCACTTGCTGTATGTGTTCTTCTAATCGATGTATAAAGAGTGTTATTTTTGATATTTTGCTATTTCACAATATAATTTAGTCATAGTTTTTCTCAATTGTTTAATAGTTTCATTTGCTTTCTGTAATTGTTGTTGTAATTGTAATTTATTCGCAGTCACTATAGCAGTAATATCTTCCATATCAGACATCTTTTCTAAGTAACCCCTTGCGTGTAAAACTCTTAATTCTTGTGTTCGTGCTTCTAATTTTCTATTAAGCTCTTTTATTTTTTTAGCAGCACCTTCTTTACTTTCTAACTCCTCTATATAAGATTCTAGTTCTCCGATTTTGGTAGGTAATTCTGCATAATACTGCTTACGCTCTTTGTCATATTGCTTGAAATCAGAAATACACTTTTCTAATTGTTCAATTCTTTGTTTTTGCTTAATAATAATTAAATCTTTCTCATTAAATAAATCTTCATTTATCATAATCTAATACTTTTTAATTATGTGGGGCCGGTAGGACTCGAACCTACAGTCCATTAAGGAGCGGATTTACAGTCCGCGCGGCTACCATTTACCGGTTACGTCCCCAAAATACAGATGTGTTTTTGTTTTCTTATTCACTATAATTAGAAATAAAAACATTGCTGTAACACATCTTTAATAAACTTTTATACACAAAACAAAAACCTGTGGTACAAAGGATTGTGTATGTGGTAGATGAATTTGTTTAATAGGTCTAGTAAAACTACTACCATACGCTTTACTCAGGAGCCTATCTGCTGTACTCCCAACGGGATTTGAACCCGTGACTCCGCCGTGAAAGGGCGGTGACTTAGACCACTTGTCGATAGGAGCATTTACAGAAGACAGTGAAAGGAATTGAACCTTCTAATTAAAACATTTCCAACTTTTAATATTAACCAATAAAAATTGCTGTTAGTCTTCTTTATTGGGTGTCTAGTCGGGTACGATCCGACAACCACTGGAACCACAATCCAGTACTCTGCCAATTGAGCTATA
>JAEIGA010016087.1_pt1 | contig 11385 bp, 5 predicted proteins | sample 9270691 | NCBI WGS metagenome assembly JAEIGA01 (sample SAMN17057246, study PRJNA624740) | gut metagenome | biome: biome; isolation source: fecal sample | host: Bos grunniens | place: China: Xizang | collected 2019
AGTGTGTCGCTTAATTAAATATTTCTGCCATAGGGTCTTTTTTGTACTGTCCGCACAATTTGGGGCAGTACACATTGAGCTGCAGGTGTTTTTTTGCTGTTATTGTTGTTCCTGATATTTTTCTGCCTGAAGATTAAACATATAGGCGTATTTTCCGCCAAGAGCCATAAGCTCTTCGTGAGAGCCGCTTTCAACAATTTCACCGTTTTCAAGCATGTAAATTACGTCCGCCATAACTGTTGTTGAAAGTCTGTGAGAAATGAATATAACTGTTTTGTCTTTAGCTGCTCGTGACATAGCCTCGTTAAGTGCATATTCCGAAACAGGGTCAAGATTTGAGCTTGGTTCATCAAGAATTGCAAACGGACATTTTTTGTAGAATGCTCTTGCAACCGCAACCTTTTGGGCTTCGCCACCGGAAAGCGAGAGTCCGCTGTCATCGAATTCACGAAGCAACATTGTGTCTGTTCCGTTTTTCAGTTCCTTGGTGAAACTGCTTTCTTTGAGGGCGGCAACAACTCTTTCTTTAACAGGATTTGCGTTCATTGCAACGTTTTCTGCAACGGTAGCGCCAAAGAGGGAGAAATCCTGGAAAACAGCGGCATAGTTTGCATGGTAAGAGGGGATATCCCAATCTTTGACGTTAGTGCTGCCAACGGTTATTTCGCCTTCGGTGACGTCATAAAGACGAAGAATCAGATTTGTGAGGGTAGTTTTACCGGCACCGTTGTAACCAACAAGCGCAATTTTTTGATAAGGTTTGATTTCGAGATTAATGTTTTTGAGTGTCGGCTTATCACAGCCGGGATAGGTGAATGAAACGTTATTCAGCTTAATTGTTTCAGGTTTCTCAAAAACGGTTTTCACATCGCCGCTGATAATCTTTTCTTTGGCGTTCATGAATTTTCTGAATTTTTCAACGTAAAGTCCGGTTTCGCGAAGGCTGATTGCAAACCAGCTTGTAAGGTCAAAAACGCATCGGCTGACCGCATTTGCGCCGTTAAATGTTGCCGCAAAGTCACCGATTGTGATTTCCTTGGTAACGATAGCCTTATGACCCATATAAAGAGCAATTCCGAGATAAACAAGCAAAGTCATCGGAAGAGCTTCCTGGCAAAAATAGAGCTGCCATTGCTTGCGAAGGAAAGGAGCGATGGTTGTAAGTCTGTCGGTAATATTGAGTGAGTAACGTCTTTCGATCATTTTACCGGCCGGATTAAGCCTCAATTCCTTGGCGTAATCCTGAAGATAGAAAACTCGGCTGAAATAAAGATTTTTTCTGTCAAGCGGAGTCATAGCTTCAGTTCTTTTAACGTTAACTTTTGCAATCAATCTGCCTATGGGTATCATTATTCCCACGCAAAGGAAAATGAAAACGAGGCATAACGGGTCGATTGTTGCAATAACCGCCGAAATCGATATGATAGAGGTTAGAAGTCTGACGATATCCTGCGTGTTGGAAAGGACGGTTTCAACTCTTTCGTTCATCGAGTTCATTGCAAGAACAAGGTCATTATAATAAGCGGGATTGTCGTAGGATTCATAGTCCATTTTTGCCGCTTTTTCATAAATCTGCGAATAGAGTTTGTAGTGAAGTCTTTCCCTTTGTTTCGGCAAGAAGATTTCATAGAATACTGTGCTTCCGATGGTGCCGATAACGATAATAAGAGCGAATATAATGCAAGCCACACCGGCTCGGTAAAGATCAACACCGGACGTTACAACGTCGATTATGTATTTGAGAAGCACGATGTCAGAAAGAATCCAAGGTACGTTTGACAACACGTCAAAGAAAATATAGAAGAAAAGAAGAGCGGGGGCATTTTTGGCGATGAATCCGAGCATATACAGATTGTTTTTGAAGGTGTTTGCGTTTTCGCCTTTCTTTTTTGCTTTTTTATTCATTTTCTGCGCCCTCCTCTCTGTAACCTGATGCCTGAAGGGTGAACATGTTGCAGTATTCTCCGTCAAGAGCCATCAGTTCATCGTGATTACCCGATTCAATCAGATTGCCGTTTGCAAAAACAAGGATTTTGTCTGAACGGGTTGCGCTTGACAGACGGTGTGAAATATAAAAAACAGTTTTGCCTTTCGTACCTTCCATAAGTGAATCGTACATCTTGGTTTCCGCAATCGGGTCGAGTGCAGATGAAGGCTCATCAAGAATTGCAATTTCAAAATTCTTTGCAAACATTCTTGCTATTGTAACCTTCTGTGATTCGCCGCCTGAAAGGAGTGCGCCGTTGCTGTCGAATTCTCTTGTGAGCAAAGTGTTTTCTTTTTCAGGCAAGCTCTGTATTTTATCGTAAACACCGCTCTGCTTGAGTGCCTTGCTTGCAAGTTCAACATTGTTTTCGTCAACCTCATCAATAAGCACGTTTTCAGCAACGGACATTGCAAAGATTCTGTAATCCTGGAAAACACTTGCAAATTTATCTCTGTATTTAAGAAGGTCGTATTCTTTGATGTTGATTCCGTTATAAAGGATTTCACCTTCGCTGACGTCGTAAAGGCGCATAATCAGCTTTGAAAGAGTTGTTTTGCCGGCACCGTTATGACCAACAACAGCAAAGGTTTCGCCCTTGTTGATTTTAAATGAAACGTTGCTGAGCGTGTTTTTGTCGTTGCCTTCATAGCAGAAAGAAACGTTTTTGAATTCAAGGCTTTCGAATTCACCCGGTATTATATCTCCGCCTTTGAGCTGGGGCTCATAATTAAGAAAATCACGCAGATTCTGTACCCAAAGGCAGTGTTTTTGCTGCATAGCAAAATATCTTGCGAGCTGATTGAGTTTATTTCTCGTGTTTGTGATTGCGGAAATAAGAACGGAGAAATCAGAAATTTCAAGGTTTTCAAGCACTATAAGTCTGTAACATCCGTAACCGAATCCGCCGCCAACGGGGATGATTTCGCCGAGGAAATCAGCAACCGATTCAAGAATAGCAATTCTCCAGCCGTATTTTTTGATGGTTTCGATATTTTTGTCAACCGCATTCTTGAATCTTGTTTTAACAACTTCAAAAATGCCTGTTGTTTTGATTTCTTTTGCAAAATCTCGAAGAAGGATAGTTCTTCTGGTGTAGTCTTTTTGCCTTTCGTAAGGTGTTTTTTCTTTTTCAAGATCAAACTCAAGGTTGTTTTTCTTGATTCTGATAAGAATAACGATAATCGGGCAGAAAACAAAGAAAAGAAGAAATGGGTCTATTGAAATAAGATAAGCAACAAGGAAGATGATGCTCACAACTGAGCCGATAGTCCATGCAGAGCCTTCAATTATTCTTTTAAAGCCGCCTCTTTCAATAACCCAGGTTGCTCTGTTGTAGTTATCAAAAAAGTCGGGATTTTCGTAGCAACCGAGTTCAACCTCTTGAGCTTTTTTGAAAATAAGGCTGTTTATGTAGCTTTCGCATTTGATTTCAAACTTCGTTCTTACGGTATACATATCAATATATGCGAGCAAGTCAACAAACACCTTGCCGAAAACGATTATACACATTTTGATTGCGAATTCTTTGAAGGTGCCGTTACCCTCAATGATAGACAGCGCAGTTTGCAAAAACATAACGCTGATAACAACCGAATAATAAACGTTTTCAGCAATATATGATAAATAGATTATCAGCAGCGAAAGAGGAGCGCTCTTCCATGCACATTTGAGCATAAAAGCCGTGTTTTTGAAAATATGAGCTTTTTGCTTTGCGGATTTCTCTCTTTTCATAGTTCTCTCCTTCAGAAATATATACCAAACTCTATTATTATACATTAGTATATTGATTTTTGCAATAAAAATAATGCACACGGTTTTGTTGAAAAAATTATATACCGTATGATATAATAAACGGGAGGTGAACTCTATGAAAATGCAGGAAGTTTTTTCTTCAGCAGAATGGCTTTGCCAAAAGAATTATAACAGCGAAAAAATTTATATTTTAAGAGGCAGATTTTCTTCTTCAAAAGTAAAAAAAGCAACTCTTCGTGTGCTTGGACTCGGATTTTTTCATTGCTATATCAACGGCGAGAGAGTGGGCAACGATTTGTTTTTGCCGTTAAGCACGGATTTTGAAGCGAGAGAGAACTATCCTGTTAACGAAATAATCAGTGGTCATCGCATATATGTGCCTGAATATGATGTAACTTCCATGCTTCGTGATGGTGAAAACGTTATTGCGATTCATTTTGGCGGAGGCTGGTATTCATTTGTCAGAGATGGCGTTGCGTATGGCGACCCGAAAGCGATATGGAGAATTTTCGGCAACGACGAAAACGGAAGAATTGATTTTGTTTCTTCCGCAAAAGATAAAATCTCCGAAAGTTTTATTACCGAATATGATTTTACCGATTGCGAAGTACAGGATTTAACAAACTGTGTTGTTGATGCTTTTTTGCCGGAATTCGATGACAGCGAATGGCAGAATGCCGTTTTCGCCAAGCCACTCGATACCGAATATGAATTCAGCGATTGCCCCGCAGACCGAGTTTGCGAAGTTCTCGAAGTCAAGGAGATAAAGCACCAAGATGATTGCATAATTTACGATTGCGGCAAGAATATCAGCGGCTATCCCGTAATAAAGCTCAAAGGAGATAAGGGCGAAAAGGTAACGGTTGTTTTTTCGGAAGAGCTAAACATTGAAGGCGATATTGATTCAGGTTTTACTCAGGATCAGAGATGTGCCTTTATATGCGACGGCACGGAAAAATCCGTTGTGCCTTTATTCACCTGGTTTGCGTTCAGATATTTTGCGGTTTACGGAAATGCCACCGCCGAATGCGTTGAGGTTGTTCATTCAAACGTGGATATGGTTTCGCATTTTGAATCGGATAATGAGCTTCTGAACTGGATTCACGATACGTTTGTCAACACCCAGCTTTCTAATATGCATGCGGGAATTCCGTCGGATTGTCCTCATCTTGAACGTAGAGGTTACACAGGTGACGGTCAGCTTGCATGCCATGCTGTTATGGATATTTTTGATGCGGAGAAATTCTACCGCAAATGGATTAAGGATATTCAGGATTGCCAGGATGAACTATCGGGTCACATTCAGTATACTGCGCCCTATATCCGTTCGGGCGGCGGGCCAGGAGGTTGGGGCGGTGCGATTGTTGAGGTGCCCTATCAGCACTATAAACATTTCGGCGATGCTTCCGTTCTTGAAGAATGCTATCCCAATATGCTCCGCTATTTTGATTATCTTGAATCCCATTCCGTTTCCGATCTTGTTGTCGCCGATAAAGAGGGTGAATGGTGCCTCGGTGATTGGTGTACTCCTGTTTCCGTCGTCTTACCGGCGCCTTTTGTTAACAACTATTTCTATATTAAGTGGCTCTTCAAATGCATCGAAATTGCAAAAATAATCGGCAAGGAAAATGATATTCCGCTCTTCGAAGAACGCATTGTAAAAAGAAAGAATGCTTTGATGTCTGCCTATTTCAATAAATGGGACGGCAATTTCCTTGGCGGAATGCAAGGCGCAAATGCTTTTGCGGTTGATATTGGACTCGGCGATGAAAGAACATATAAAAATATGGTCAGCCGTTATGAACAAATCAGCGGTTACGATACGGGTATTTTTGGGACGGATATTCTTACAAGAGTGCTTTTTGAAAATGGAAACGGTCAGCTTGCGGCAGATTTGCTTCTTTCTGAATCAAAGCATTCTTTTGGTGAGATGAAACGTCTGGGTGCAACAAGTTTTTGGGAATATTGGCCGGGTTCATTAAGAGACCGTTCTCACAACCATCCGATGTTCGGTGCGGTTACCGCCTATCTTTACGATTATCTGCTTGGAATCCGTGCAAAAGACGGTTGCGCAGCATATTCCGAAATTGTTATCTCTCCCGTTATTGTTGACGGTATCGACAAAATAAGCGGATACAGAACTTTAAAGTCGGGCAAGGTTACCCTTTCTTATGTTAAAACGGAAGATACTGTTTCGTTCGAAATAATAATCCCCGAAAATCAGCCCGCCGAATTCATTCTCGGCAAAGAAAAGTTTGCATTGAATGCGGGCGAAAACAAATTTACAGTTAAACTATAAACCTAAAAAAGAACACCGTGTCAGAGGTTATTGCCTCGGTCACGGTGTTTTTTCAAATTAAGGAGTTCTTAATATTTCTTAAGAAGTTGTTAATTGAACGTTAATTGTCATATCAATATAATTAAATCAAGGCTTCAGCCTGTATGAGATTAATTATTATTTATTTAAAGGGGACAAAAATAATGACACTCGGAAGCAAGATAGAAAATCTTAAGATTATGAAGAAAGCGGGACTTCCCGTTCCTGAATTCGAAACTTTTTCATTTGACGAACTGGTACCGTCAAAACTGAAAATCAAGGCAGCGCTTATGAATTCAAAAGGAAAAAACGTTCAGGAAAAAAGCAGACTTCTGAAAGCTGCTATCAGAGAATCGGTAGTAATCAACCGCATTCCCAAACTCAAAGGGGAGCTTTTTTCCGTTCGTTCATCATCGTGCGTTGAGGATTCTGCCGAAAATAGTTTTGCCGGTCAGTTTGATACTTTTCTCAACGTTGAACGCAAGGATATCGCCTCAAGAATAGTTGACTGCGTTTGCTCGCTTTACAATGAAAATGTGCTCACTTATATGGAACAGGCTGACCTTGATATCGGTCTTCTTCAGATGAACGTTATTGTTCAAAGAATGGTTAATGCCGATGTTTCGGGAATTCTCTTTACCGCAAATCCTCAAGGCATACTCAACGAAAGCGTTATTGTTGCAGGCAGAGGACTCGGTGAAAACGTTGTTTCGGACAGAATTGACACAACCTCATACTATTATTCCCTTACCGACGATATATATTACTACGACGGCAAGGAAAACCTTTTGAGCGATAAAAAGGTGCACGAGCTTATTGATACTTCAAAGAAAATCTGCAGATTTATCGGTGACTATACCGATATTGAATATGCGATTGAAAACGATGAACTTTTTATTCTTCAGGCAAGACCCATAACCACTGTGTCTGATGAAAAGCCTCTTTTATTTGATAACAGCAACATAGTTGAAAGCTATCCCGGTTTGAGCCTTCCGCTGACCGTTTCTTTTGTTGAGATGGTTTATGCCGGCGTTTTTAAGGATGCGGCGCGCAGACTTCTCAAAAATAAAAGAGAGCTTAAAAAACATTACAATATTCTTGAAAACACCGTGGGCACTTCAAACGGCAGACTTTACTATAACCTCAACAGCTGGTATTCCGCAATCAAATTTTTACCGTTCAGCAAAAAAATAATTCCCGTCTGGCAAGAACTTGTCGGTGTTAAATATAAAGAATATGATGAGAGTGAAAACAAAATCAACCCCATTGTTAAGGCATCTGTTTATTTCAATACTCTCTGGGAGCTTTTGAATGCACCGAAAAATATGAAAAAGCTTAACGAACGTTTTATTGAAATCAAGGAATATGTTTACGGCAGATTCAAAGAAGAAATGAACGAAAAAGAAATTCTTGAACTTTTTGATAAAATCCAGGACCAGCTTCTTTCTTGTTGGGGTGTTACTCTTATAAACGATACCTATGCGTTTATTTTTACAGGTATACTTAAGGCCCGTCTCAAGAAGAAGTATAAAAATCACGAAGAAATTGCAAATTCGTTTATTTCGGGTATTTCCAATATTGAAAGCATGAAACCTGTTAAAGAGATGATCGGCATTGCTCTTCAGAAAGACAATATGACTCTTGACGAATACTGTAAAAGAGCTGAAGAGTATATCGAGGTTTACGGTGACAGATGCCTTGAAGAGCTGAAACTTGAAACCGAAACCTTCAGAACAAATCCCGAAATGTTTGACAGCAAGATTCTTGAATTTGCCGAAGACAAAGAAAAACTTGCTCCGCTCCTCAATGAGCAGAAACAAGAGGACAGCTTTGATATCGGTAACGATTTTATAACAAAATTCCTCAGCAAAAAATGTATGCTTGGCATCGGCAACAGAGAAATTCAGCGAATGAACAGAAGCCGTATTTTCGGCATGGTCAGAGAAGCTGTTCTGCGTCTTGGTGAAATTTACGTTAAAAAAGGCTACATTGAAACAAAACGCGATGTGTTTTATCTTACCCTTGATGAACTCCGTTCGCTTGCCGATAAGCCTTGCGATATGAAAGAAACAGTGTTCAGACGCAAGAAAAAATATGAGATGTTTGAACTTCTCCCCGCATACTCCAGAATCGTTTTCAGCGGTGAAGCATTTGATAAAAACCACAGAAATATCAATATGAATTCGGTTTATTCCGATAAGGAAGAAATGATCGGTGTGCCTTGCTCAAACGGTGTTGTTGAGGGTGAAGCATACGTTGTGACCGACGTTAAAAAAGCAAACAGCGTTAAGAATAAAATACTTATCACAAAGATGACCGACCCCGGATGGGTATTCCTTCTTGCTGAAGCAAAGGGGGTTGTGAGCGAAAAAGGTTCTCTTCTTTCGCACACGGCTATTATCTCCAGAGAGCTCGGCATTCCCGCAGTTGTCGGAATCGATAATCTCCTGTCAACCGTTAAAAGCGGTGACGTTGTGCGCCTTGACGGTGCTTCGGGTGTTGTGAAGATAGTGAAGAGGGCATCATAAAAAAGAGGGCAGACTGTATGTCTGCCCTTTTTTACATTTCGTTTTCTATTAATTCGGTTATGCCGTCGGTTACATAATCGGCAAGTTCTTTAATAAGTTCAACACCGTTTGCCATTGCATAAGATCTGAATTCTTCTATCATAGCTCTGTCGTTGATGTTGTCGCCAACCGCTATAACGTCCTCATAATCCGCACCGAGAATATCGAGAAGCAGATATATCCCCTTGGCTTTATCGATATCGTATCTTACAATATCAATGCACACTCCGTTTTGGAGCGGATTAAGTATGTTGCCGAATTTGTCATTAACAATCTTTGTCACTTTTTCTGCTGATTCGTAATCGGGAAGCTGTGTGCTTATCTGATTGAAATACGGAATCTCGGGCATATCCGAAACGGTGTATTCGCCTTTTTCAAGGTTGGGTTTGTTTTCGGCATATACACGGCAAGAGAAATCGGTCTGAACGTTTGCCCACGGGCATCCGCTTTCAAACAGAAGTGCAATAAGGTCAGATGCAATACTGCCGTTGCATCGGATATCCGAAACTCTTTTTCCGTTTGTTTCAAGGATAATTGCACCGTTGTTTGCTATGAGGTAATCACAGCCGAACCGCTTTTCTTTGTGGATTTTTATCACATCGTCAGGGCCTCTTCCGCTGATAAGTGCAAAAATGTTACCCGCAGAACGCCATCTTTCAATAGCGTTTTTCTTTTTATCATCTATACCGCCGTGGTTCAGAGTTCCGTCATAGTCGCTTGCAATTATTTTCATCGTCTTGCACCTCAATATATCAATTCGATTTCTTGGGGGCAAGAGATATCTGTTTGTTTGCCTTCTTCCATTTTGCAGATAATTTTGCCGTAGGGAGTGAGTAATTCTGCTTTTGCGTGTTTCAGGCCGAGAAGTGAGGGTGAAAGCGCAATCTTTTTCATTCCGGGTTCAAGAATCTCAATACCCATCAGCGCTTTGGGCAGTGAATAAAGAGGGGTGCCGCCCCAGGCATGGCTGTGGTCAAAGGAATAGCTCGGCTCGGGAGCGAAAAATCCCTCAACCAATCCCTTTGAGCATTCGTTTACGGGAGCTTTCCATTGATTGATAATTTTAACCGTGTATTTATCCCGAAGACCGAGGCGGTATACCGCATCAAGCAGATAGTGGAGAAAATAAGGCTGACAGTTTCCTGCGATTTCGTTTTCCATAACCTTGCGGATCAGATTTTTGGCAAGAGAATCGTCGCAAACTCCAAAATAAGCGGCAAGAACATTTGCATGCTTCATATAATATCTCTTTTCGGTGTTCTGAGGCATCCAGTGACCGATCAAAGATTCATCTGTGGGGGTGTTTAGGCCCATAAAATAAATGCCTTTTTCTTTGTCAAAAAGAATTTCGTTTACAGCTTTTCTCAGATTTTCTTTTTTTGCGGTGCAGTAATCTGCTTGTGCGATATCGTCAAGCTCACGGAAGATTTTTTCTGCATTGTCCAGTGCGCCGAAATAAAACATATTGAGACAGGTTTGGCCGAGCGCTTTGGGCGGATGATGCATTGTTATTCCGTCAATATATATCCAGTCAACAAACATATAATCGGGCGGGTTTTCGATGATTCCGTTGTCACCGATATATGTTTCAAAACGTTCAAGAAGAAGCAATAATGCTTTTTTGCATTTTGTGAGAAGTTCTTTGTTGCCCGTAATCATATAAACATCACGGAGCATCTTGACCCAGATAAGGCTGTATGTTGTGTGGAACATTCTGCCGCTTTCTCTCTCAAGCATAACTGCGGTGCGGGTTAGGTCAAACTCCGCAAGGCGCATATCACCGAATGAAAACGGAGTCATCATACTTTCGACGTAATAATCACCCGTACATGCCATAGGTTCGCAATGTTTGGGGCTGTCGAGATGATGAGTCTGTCTGCAAATTTTGAGAGTATGTTTGCACGTTTCAAGAACGGAGTTCAGCTCGCTGTCGCTTGTGATTGTGGCAGCTTCCTCATAAACAGGATAATGGGTTTCGATAAAAGAAACAGTGATTTCAACGGGGAGTGATGAACTGTTTTTAACATTAACTTCGATATTACCCGCGCTGTGAAGGAAAAATCCTCTGTATTCACCGTCGCAAGCGAATGTTAATTTTTCGGTGCGGGGCGATTCTTCCAGTTCGCGCATCATAAGGTTTACCGAAAGTTCACCCTGTGTTTTTGCTTTTACGCAAACGAATCCCGCCCAGATTTTATCAAGAGTCAACATAACGTTCTTTTCTTCGGCGGGGGATAGGGAAATATTTCCGTTTTCAAAAAGAATTTCATTTTCATCTCTTGCGGGAATCGGTGCAGTTTCAGTGTTCCATATGTTTTCTGTGATTTCAGCGTTAACGTATTCATCGGGTGAAATTCTTCCATCGAATTCCGATGAGGATATGTATGCACCGTTTTTTCTCACAAGCCAGTTTTCATCGGTAAAGATTTCTTCCTGAGTACCGTCTTCAAAGGTCAGTATTGCGGAAAGCATAAATCCTCCGTGACCTTCAGAATATTCGCAAATCTGTTCAGGCATCATTTTTACTCTTGCAAAGAAACAGAGTTTATCGGATTCGGGATAAATGGTTTTTTCGCTTGAATAGAAGTTTTCTCTGCGGTCCTCATTTCCGATGAAGTCACCGCCTACGCATGCGGGTCCCGTTGCAACAAAGGCGTTGTTGCAATAAAGCTGGAATGCGGTATCGCCGCTGAAACGAAGCTTTGCGCAAACTGCTTTCTGAGGAAATGAATATTCTTTTGAAAATTCCGCCACGGTGTAAT
>JAEIGA010016088.1_pt1 | contig 11385 bp, 19 predicted proteins | sample 9270691 | NCBI WGS metagenome assembly JAEIGA01 (sample SAMN17057246, study PRJNA624740) | gut metagenome | biome: biome; isolation source: fecal sample | host: Bos grunniens | place: China: Xizang | collected 2019
GCTCACCGCGGTCGAAACGCTTGTGGCGCCGACCGACGAAGGGCCCGTGGAAACCGAGACGACGCGCGTTTTTCAGGGCTACACCGTGCTCGACACCGTCCAGATCTCGCCGCTTTTCTCGAATCCCGGCGAGTTGATGATCTGGCTTTCCAGGCCGGAGGAATAAGGGAGGAAAAGGCATGCAATCTTTGACCCATATCACCCTTGACATGCAGCGGCCGAATTATCTGGCCGTGCATGCCGTCCAGGGCGACCAGCTATCCCGCTTTGTGGCCGCGAAGCTGGTGGACGGCGGCACGGCGTGGTCCCCGCCGGCCGGATCGCTGTGCACGATCCGGTACATCAAGCCGGACGGGCACGGCGGGATGTATGACGAGCTCGAAAACGGCGATCCGGCCTACTCAGTCTCCGGCAGCACGGTGACCTTTGCGTTCGCGGCTCAGACGCTGACAACGCCCGGCGTCGTACTTGTAGAGCTTACGTTCTACACCGAAGACGCCGAGCGTCTGAGTGCTTTCCAGTTCCGGCTTGAGGTCGAAAAAAACCCGATCACCGACGCCGAAATGGAGTCGAGCGACTACTACAACATCCTCGCGCAGCAGATCGCCGGCGTGCTCGGCGCGACGTCCCATCCGCCGCAGATCGACCCGACGACCAAAAACTGGCTGATTTGGGACGAAAACTCGAACGCATACTCCGACAGCGGCTACTCTTCCGTCGGGCTCACCGGACCCGCGCCTGTTATCACGAGCGAGACGCGCACGTGGCAGGCGAGCAGCTCCGGCACCGCGATCCCGACCGGCTCGTGGAGCAGCACAATCCCGCAGGGGACGCCGGGCGGCTACATTTGGACGAAGGACGTCGTAACGTATAACAACGGCGATTCTGTTACGATTTACATGGTCTCGTATCAGGGCGAGGACGGCGAAGGCGCCCCGGGAAATCAGACTCCGCTCATGCCGACAGCCGGCGGAGCGGTCGGGACTGCAAACGCTTACTCGCGCGAGGACCACCGGCACCCGCCCTCCGCGCTTCACCTGAGCGAGACGATTAACGCGCTTCCTGCGACGATCAGCAACGCTTCGATCACGGAGGACATGCACGTCGTGGTCTGCAGCTTCGATCCGAGCGCTATATCCGGGGCGTTGAGCTGGTCGATCGCCAACGGGAGCGTCACGCTCAGCGGGACACTGTACGCGCCGACGACGATCGAGATCGAGCTGGAGATCGGAGACGGGCAGACGACCAGCGGCAGCGTGCGGAACGACGTCTGTATTGTCGAATCGGGCACGGACGGCATATGGGCTTACCATAAATACAGTGATCGGACCTATCACGCCTGGTACGTCGGCGCAATCAACCTCGGCACCGGGACGCAGTTCGGCACAAGCGGAGTATATTACCACGCATCGCTTTCGTCGCTGGTCGCGCCGTCTTTCAGCACGACGGTGAAAAGCCTTCACGGCGAAAGCAATGGCGCGCTTCTCATTGTCTACTGCGGCCACGCATCGGATTTCAAAACCTACTGGCTGACCAGCTCCGCCGCGGCCGTTTCGGGCGTGAGCGTGCGGCTGGACATGTACGGGAACTGGTGAACAGAAAAGACCGTCCGGACCGGGCCACGGAGAAGCAGATCGTGGACGAGCTCGGCAACACGATCGCGCCGCAGTTTTCGGGAACAGAATCGCCGAGTGAGATCTTCGCAAGGGGGAAGAACGCATGGCCAACAGTATAACCGCCGTTTTCAACGCCGGACAGACCAGAACGGTCGCCGAGGCGCCGCTTTACCAATGGAGCTACGGGCAGAAGCTCGTCTTTGAGGGGCTGCAGCTTCCCGCGGCGTATCAGGTCGATTTTTCTAATTTTGAATTTAGCGGCGACAGCATTCCGCAGACCGGCGGCGCCGACGGCGTTACGGTGCCGATCGCCGTGCTGGAGACCGGCCGCGAAGTCTACGCCTTCGTATGGCTGCAGGACGCGAACAGCGGACGCACGGAGTATTGCGTCGAGATCCGTGTCATCCCGCGGCCGGCTCCGGCGCCCGGTACGCCGAGCCCGGAAGAAGAGAGCGCTCTTGCGGAAGCGATCACCGCGCTGAACGAGGGCGTCGAAGCGGCCGAAGACAGCGCCGAAGACGCCGAAGCCTGGGCCGTAGGGGAGCGCGGCGGCACGCCGGTCGACGAAAACGACCCCGCATATCACAACAACGCGAAATACTACGCGGAGCAGGCGGGAACAGGCGGCGGAGGGACCGGCAACTACAACGAGCTCAGCAACAAGCCGAAGATCAACGGCGTCACGCTCTCCGGAGACAAGTCAGCGGCGGATCTCGGTCTGGCCGCGGCGGAGGACATCCCGACGGTGCCGGTTGACAGCGTCAACGGCAAGACTGGCGAGGTTGTTTTGAACGCAACAGATGTTGGCGCGGGCACGTACTCCAAGCCGAGCGGCGGGATCCCGAAGACGGACCTCGCCAGCGCGGTGCAGGCGAGCCTTGACAAGGCAGACGCAGCGCTGCCGAAGGCGGGCGGCACCATGAGCGGCCCGATCGCGATGGGCTCGAACAAGATCACCGGGCTCGCCGACGGCACCGCCGACAGCGACGCGGTGAACCTCGGCCAGGTCTCCGGGCTGATCTCCACGAACACGGCCTTTTATCGCGGGAGCTTCGCGTCGAAGGCTGCGCTGCTCGCCGTCGCCTGGCAGACCACGAACCCCGCGGCGGCGAACTACGTCACCAACAACGACTACGCCGTTGTCCAGGATGACGAGACCCAGAGCGACGAGTGCTGGCGCTACGTCTACGTCGCCGGCAGCGGCTGGGCCGCGCAGTACAGGATCAACGAGAGCCCGCTGACCACAGCGCAGCTCGCTGCGCTCAATTCCGGCGCGACGGCGGAGAACATTGCCTCGATCGAGCAGAAGTATGTCAAGCCCTCCGGCGGTATCCCCGCAAGCAATCTGGCGAGCGGCGTGATCCCGAGCGTTCCGTCTGCGGCTACGGCAACACCGGCCAACCTCGGCACGGCTGCCGTCGGGACCTCGACTAAGTACGCCAGAGAGGACCACATCCACAACAAACCGAGCTACACGGCTTCCGAGGTGGGAGCTATCGCGGCTCCGTCGTCTCCCGCGAGCGGGGCGTTCCTCGTCTGGAACGGCAGCGCGTGGGTCGCGCAGACGCTCTCGACGTGGCAGGCGTCGAGCTATTGAGGAGGGCTGAGACATGGCAGTTGACAAACTCGTTGACAGCTCCCAGCTCGATGCCGACCTGACCAGCGTCGCCAACGCGATCCGCACCAAGGGCGGGACGAGCGCGAGCCTCGCGTTCCCGGCGGATTTCGTCTCGGCGATCGGGGCGATCCCGACAGGCGGAGGCGGGTACGATTATGACATAAAGAAAGTGAACGTCACCGGGAACAGCCCAACCGTAGATAGGGCGTTTGACAATTTTGTTTTCATCGCAGAAGTAGACGAGGACTCTGTTCCCGCAGCATATCCGGGCAATCTATATGCATTTTTCCTAATGTTTGCTTATGTGGACGGACAATTCATGCCTATTAACGGCTCACGAGGATATGATGTTTCCACAAACGGGACATCCGAACCGTTCAAAGGCGGCGCAACAAGTATGTCCTCTGCATCAGTTGGCGCGACATCCATTACGTTTACGGCAAAGAGCACCCACAACATGTATAATGGCAGCAATGTTTACTGGAATGTTGTTCAGATTGAACTACCGTCCGACACAGACATTTATTCGTTCTATAATAAGTCATTTTCATAAGAGGGATACGGTATGTTTGGGAAATTTGAAAATGGGAAATTCATTCGCGCCCCTCATCGGATAACAGAAGAGGAAGCACTGGCTCTCGGATACAAGCCAGTGATTCTGACCCCCTCCCCGGATACCGATGACGAGCATTATCCCGTGGAAAGCCTCGAAGAAACAGACATTCAAATCATTCGTCATTGGAGCGTTGCGCCGTTTCCCGTTGATCCCGACCCGGAAGTGGACGAGGCCGAGGCTTTTGACATCATTTTCGGAGGTGCGGAATGAAACGGGAACACGCTTATAAGCTCAGGGACATGATGCACAAAGCCGCCGTCTCCCTCCCGGACGAGGACGCGCTGGAGGCGGTCGAGCTGTTCCCGGCGTGGAAAGCGGAGACGGCCTACGCGGTCGGCGAACGCATCCGCTACGGCGAGAAACTGTACCGCTGCGAGCAGGCCCACACCTCACTGGCGGCATGGATCCCGCCCGAGACACCCGCGCTCTGGACAGAGGTCGCCAAGCCCGGCGAGATCCCCGTGTGGAGACAGCCGACAGGCGCACAGGACGCCTACATGACCGGCGACAAGGTCTGGTATCCCGAGCGCGACACGACGGTCTACGTCTCGCTCGTCGACAATAACGTCTGGGCCCCGACAACGCCGGGGCTGTGGGAGGTCGTGGCATGAACTTCTGCGTCTGCTGCGGAGCCGTGATCCCCGAGGGCCGCATGGTTTGCTGGATCTGTGAGCACCAGTTCGACGGGGAGGGCGAGGCATGAGCAAAGCGCAAGGCGCCGTGGCGTGGGCGGTGGCCATTGCCAACAATCCGGCGCACGGCTACGACCAGGCGAAGCGCTGGGGCCCGGATTACGACTGCAGCTCGCTGGTGATCTCGGCCTGGGAGAGCGTCGGCGTCCCGGTCAAAGCGAAGGGCGCGACCTACGCCGGCAACATGCGCGCGGCTTTCCTCGCTTGCGGTTTTGAGGACGTCACCGCCCGCGTCGACCGCGGAACGGGAAATGGCCTGCTGCCGGGTGACGTGCTGCTCAACTACCAGGCGCACACGGCGATGGTCACGCAGGCCGGGCAGATCGTCGCGGCGACGATCAACGAGTACGGCAAGACGGCCGGCGGCCAGACCGGCGATCAGACCGGCAGGGAGATCCGGGTGCAGCCGTATTACAATTACCCGTGGAACGCGGTCCTCCGCTACCGCGAGGCCGACGAGGCGCCGGAAAAACGGGAGCTGCTCAAACTGCCGACGATCTCCCGGGGGAGCTCCGGCTGGTATGTCGCATCCTGCCAGGGCGTGCTGATTGCCCACGGCTACTCCTGCGGGCCGGATGGCCCGGACGGAGACTACGGCTACAACACCCGCAACGCGGTGTGCCGCTTCCAGACCGCCCGCGGCCTCACGGTCGACGGCGTGATCGGCCCGGAGACAGGCACGGCGCTGTTTTTGGGAAACTTATGAGAGGAGACTTGACAATGACAGCACCTGACAAAGCGACGGAAATCAAGGGCGCGATCGCGCTCGTCCTGGCCACGCTCACGGCCCTCTGGGGCTGGCTCGGCTGGGCGATCATCATCTGGGTGTTTTGCGTCCTGCTCGACTACGTGAGCGGAACAGCGGCGGCACGCCGGGCCGGAGAGTGGAGCTCAGACGTCGCCCGCGACGGCGTGTGGCACAAGCTGGGCGAGATCTTCGCGGTGCTCGTGGCGGCGCTCTGTGACATCGCGCTGCGCGTGATCGTGGAGGGCAGCCACGTCCCGATCGGGATCGAGATCGGGCCGATCATCACGCCGGTCGTCCTGCTCTGGTACATCATTACGGAGCTGGGCTCGATCATTGAGAACGCCGGGCGCCTGGGCGCGCCGGTCCCGCACTGGCTGCAGAAATCGCTAAAGGCTTACAAAGACAAGCTCGACGCCGACCAGGGCGCAGCGGAGCCGGTTTTAGATTTTGTTACGGAATACACCGGCAAGCACGCCCGCGAGTCGGAGACGCAGCCCGGGGATCCGGAAGGGGACAGCGGCGAGACGGAAGGACCTGATCCTCCCGATGATGTGTAATAGAGTGTGAAATAGCACAACTTTTTTGACCATTCGCGGCCATTTTTGGTATGAACGAAGAAAACGCCGGAAGCCTTGATATATCAAGACTTCCGGCGTTTTTCCTGGTCCGAGTGACTGGATTTGAACCAGCGGCCTCTTGAACCCCATTCGCCGGAAGATCCGGATGCAGCAAGGGCGGGACGGAATCGGTGTGAAGTGCGCGTGAAACGATGTTTAATTCGGACACGCTCAGAGGGCGTCGATGATCTTTCGGAGATCCGCGATCGGGACGTCCTGGTAGTCCCGGAGCTGCTCGGTGCTGGTGTGGCCGATCAGGGCCAGCTTGTCGGCGTCGGCGCCGGGGACGCGTTTCATTAAGGTCGCAAAGGTGTGGCGGCAGGAGTGCGGTGTCACGCGATGCCTTCCCTGCTCGTCGGTCGGATTTGGGATCCCGCAGCGCTCGAGCAGCGCGTAGAACGCGGCGCGATAGTCCTCCAGGCTCTGCTGCGCGCCGTCTTTGCCGAAGACAAAGGTCTCGGGATCCTCCCCGATCCGGGCGTCGATCCAGGGCTGGATCTTCGGAGAGACCGGGACGGTCCTCCCCTTCCCTGCCGCGGTTTTGATGCCGCCGACAAAGGCGCGGGCCGCTTTGTCGTAGTCCCGGACGCGGAGCTGCAGCAGCGCGGTCGGGCGGAAGCCGAGATAACAGTGGCAGAGAACGCGCTGGGCCTCGGGATCTCCCCGGTCGGCCGCTGCGCGGAGCTTTTTTAGCTCGTCCTCCGAGAAGCCGGTTTTCTGGCTGGCGCCGCCGTCGGCCGAGAGCCGGAGGAACGGGGCCAGGTTGCGGTCGTGCGGGACCGCGTTGCGTGGGATCCCGTATTTATACACAAGACCCAGCGCCGCGCGGGCGTTCTCCTGGGTGCGGCGGCCGGCGTCGGAATCGTCGAGGCACGCCTGCAGATCGTCGACGTCGAGGTCTTCCATCGGAACCGCCCACAGCGGCTCGAAGAGCCGGAAGCCGGAGCGATAGCAGTTCATCGTGCTGCGGCTGCGCTTGTGCGTCGGCTCCCATTGGTCAAAGAGCTCCTTGAGCGTGACGCGCTTCCCCTTCCGGGCCGTGGCCGTGCCGGCGCGGGGACGGCGGTCGGCAAAGCCCAGCTTCGGCAGGGCCTCGACGGCGTCCTTCTTTTTGTCAAACTGGCGCGTCACCTTGATCCGGCGCTTGTGGGGCTTCGTGCCCGGCGGCGCGTCCGGCGGCAACGGGTCCGCAATATAGCCGAGCGTCTTTTCCGCGCAGTATTTCCCGTTTGGCAATTTATACACCGAGCCGAGGCCGTTGCCTCGGCTCTTTGTTTTGCGCGGCGAGAGTTGCACCTTTTTGCCGCAGCGCGGGCAGAAGTTCGCGCCCGGCGGCAGCTCGGCGGCGCACTTCGAATTGCAGCAGACCATGTCAGGATTCGTGCCGAAGCTCAACGCGGATCCGGAGCGGCGCTGACACCGGCGTCAAATCGGCGCTGACCGGCGCCGGAAGCAGGATTTCAAAAGAGTTTAGATTTTTTGCATCAAATTCATAGCTGGCAAAATTGACAGCGAGCACGCACATCGACCCGGGATGGAGCTCTTTTAGTTGCGGCGCAAGCGACAGATGAAGATCCGGAAGAATGGGCTGCCCGTCCTTCGCACAGAACAAAATTCCCGCATCGCTGGCGATCAGTTCCTCTTTGCCGCCGTTATAAAGAATAAACTGCAATGCCACAGCAGCCGCCGGTTTGTCAAGCTCCAGAACCGAGCGAGAGTTTGTAAAAGCTGGAATATCCGTATATTTTTTCATCGTATAATCCACGACGGAAATCCTGGAAAGACACAGGGTGATATCCCCTGCTTCCCAAAGCCCGCAAACTCCGGAGAGAAAGAAATGTTCTCGTGTGGAATAGTTTTCCCCCTCAAAAGAGTGAAGCTCCGGCCCGCAGGTCACTATCGCCGTGTCCCCGGCCATCTCTGCCCTCGCGTTAAGCTCAAACCCAACGGCCGCCGAGGCCGGGACCGCCAGCGCCGCGAGCAGCGCGAAAACACAGAGCAACGAAATCAGCTTTTTCATGCAAATCCTCCTTACGGTTTGCAGTTTCCGCACGAGACGTAGCCGGCGAAAAGCAGTTCCTCGCGGGAGGCGAAGGCGTCCGCGCGATTTTTCGGGCTGATCTCCGGCACGCTGCGGCAGTCGGGATAGTGGAAGCGGCGCGTGTTGTTGTTCAAAACGTAATCGCGCGGCGTCGAGGTCACGGCCGGCAGCGGCGTCGGCGTGGCGGCGGCCGGGCGCGGCGTGGGCGTCGGCATGGGCGCGTTCGGCTTGAACGTCTGCCAGAGCAGCGCGCAGGACGCGAGCAGCATCAAGGCGCAGAGAAGCAGCACGCCGATCGTCTTCCCTTTTTCGCTCATCGTTCAGCTCTCGGCTGTTTCCAGATCGGAAACAGCTCCATTTTTTCCCGCGTGGGCAAGCCCGGCAAGCGCCAGGCTGTGACGCACATATTCCCGGCCCGGCTCCGAGAGCGCACGGTAGCCGGTCAACAGAGCGGCCTCGTCGGCGCTGAGTTCAAAGCTCCGGATCTGCGAGCGGCCGAGGAGATAATCGGCCGTGCAGCCGAAGATATCGCAGAGCTTGTGGATGGTCTCAATGTCAGGCGCGCGGCGCCCGGTCTCATAATGGCCGACAGTCCTGTCAGAAATGTTTAGCTTGTGTGCGAGATCTTCCTGGCGCCAGTCGTTCGCCTGTCTCAATTCTTTGATTCGATTCATTCGTCACACCTCACAACAGGGCTTGTGCAGATTATACATTATATAAAAAGCGATTTCGACAGTTCCTACAAATCGTAGGATTGACTTGTCATTTATATTGACTTCCTACGTTACGGAGTTTATTATGATGGTACCCTACAAATCGTAGGGTTTTCGACACCGCCCACAGAGTTTTCCACAGGGCGGCACAACCTAATCGTTCCGATAGAGAAAGAAAGGAGAACGACGATGTTTTTTTACGATCAGCTACCTGATCGGGATGCTGCGCATCCTGGCCAATGAGGTCGAGGACCTCGACGACGGAGAGGAACGGATTGCCACGCCAGCGTGCGCGCTGGCTCGCAATGACAGAGGGGAGGCGACGGCGTGAATCAAAAGTATAAGGGCTGGGGCATCGAGTTTTTCGGCAACGGCTATCGGCTCACGCGGCTAAAACCTGTCGATGGAGCCATTATCACGAAAACAGCAGCCACCTTGGCTTGTGCCAAGACCATCATTACCAATGCCGAAGACGAGATCCAGCGCAACCGGAGGAACGGGAAATGAAGGTCCTCGTGGCCTGTGAGGAATCTCAGACGGTCTGCAAGGCGTTCCGAGAGAAGGGGCACGAGGCATACAGCTGCGACCTCGTCCCCTGCTCCGGCGGGCGTCCGGAATGGCACATCCAAGCGGACGCACGGGAGCTGTTGAAGCTCCGCTGGGATCTGATCGTCGCGCATCCGCCCTGCACCTATCTGACGTCAGCCGGTGCGGTCCGGCTCTTTAATCCGGATCACAGTATCAAGGAGAGAGAGAGAGAGAGAGCCGGCTGGGAGGCCCGAGCTTTCTTTTTGGCTTTTCTCGAGGCCGACTGTCCGCGGATCGCTGTGGAGAACCCTGCTCCGCTCAAATATTTTGAACTCCCGCATTACTCCCAAATCATCGAGCCGTATCAGTTCGGGGACCCGTGGAAAAAACGCACCTGTCTCTGGCTCAAGGGGCTTCCTCTGCTGGTACCGACTGAAATCGTAGAGCCGAAGGGATGCTGGACGATACAAGGCGGAGGCAGCACATGCCGGATCAAACTAAAAGGACCACTTGGCGCGAAAAACGCTCGAGAGCGCGCCCGTACCTTTTCCGGGATCGCCAAGGCGATGGCGGATCAATGGGGAGATCCGTTCGTTTCCCCCATATTTTAAGCGATGGCAAAGGAGAGAGCCATGCAGGAGAAATACAGAAATATCTATCAGGACGCAAGGCGGACTGCCGGGCTCACGCAGGAGCGCTGGGCCGAGGCGCTGGGGCTGAGCGTGGAGGCGGTCCGCCAGTATGAGACGGACCGCATCCTCCCCTCTGACGCGGTCGTCGCGCGGATGGCGGAGCTCGCGATGCTGCCGCCCCTCGGCTACTGGCACCTGCGGCATAAAAGCGCGCTCGCGGCGGAGCAGCTTCCGCCGGTCGAGCGGCTGCCGCTGGCCCAGGCGGTTGTGCAGCTCCTCGCCGCGATGCGGGACTTCGAGGCCCAGCACCGGGAGGACGAGCTGCTGCACGTCGCGGCGGACGGACGCGTGGATCTCGCCGAGGAGGCCCGGTTCAAGGGCGTCGTGCGGGACCTGCACGGGATCGTGCAGGCCGCGCTGCAGATCGACTACGCCGAGAAGGGAGGCGCGGAGGAGTGAGAGATATGCCGAAGAAACTGGAGGGCCTCGCCCCGCGCCGGAAGGCCGCGGGCATGACGCAGGCGCAGCTCGCCGAGGCGATCGGCGTGGAGCGCCCCGCGCTCGCCATGTGGGAGATCGGGGCGAGCTGGCCCAGCGCGCGGATCCTGCCGGCGCTGGCCGACGTGCTGCTGTGCTCGATCGACGAGCTGTATGTGGAGCCGGACGCCTCGGACCGGGAGATCCTTCGCTGCGCTCAGGATGACAGGCGAATGGAGGCTGTGCCATGACCTGCCCCTGGTGCGGCAGCGACAACATCGCCTGCCGGGACAGCCGGCCGCGCGCCATCGGACGGCGGCGCCGCTATCACTGCATAAACTGCGGCGGGCGCTTCTCGACGATGGAGCTGCCGGTCGATCTGGATCAGGAGCTCGCCCGGCGGGAGAAGGCCAGGGCGGGAAAGACGGAAACAGGAGGGACAGCATGAAAACGCTGCAAGAGATAGAAAACTGCGGGCTGAACATGCTGCAGCCCGCCGACGTCGCGGAGTTCATCGGCTGCGATCCGCAGTCGATCCGCGTCCAGGCGAAGGCCGACGCCTCGGCGCTCGGCTTCCCCGTGATCCGCATCGGATCGCGGACGCTGATCCCCCGGGAGGGCTTTGTGCGGTTCTGCCGCGCGCAGCATCTCGAGGAGACCGCGCGGTGGAGATAAAACCGGCTGCGGCCGGAAAAACAAAGGAGGATATTTATGTACGAAAATCAGTTTTGCATCGTGAGATGCTACGGGGCGGGCGTGTTCTTTGCCCGCGTGGAAAGCCTGGACGGCCAGACGGCGCAGCTGCGCGACGCGCGGCGGATCTGGTATTGGGACGGCGCCGCGTCGCTCTCCCAGCTCGCCACCGAGGGCACCAAGGCACCGAAAAACTGCAAGTTTACCGTGACGGTGCCGCAGATGACCGTGACCCAGGTGATTGAGATCATCCCCTGCAGCGAACAGGCGATCGCCAGTATTGGCGGGGTGAATGAATGGAAGAGGACGTAAAGCGCTTTTTAAGCGTTAGCTACGGCTACGGCGACGGCTACGGCGACGGCTACGGCTACGGCGACGGCTACGGCTACGGCTA
>JAEIGA010016089.1_pt1 | contig 11385 bp, 9 predicted proteins | sample 9270691 | NCBI WGS metagenome assembly JAEIGA01 (sample SAMN17057246, study PRJNA624740) | gut metagenome | biome: biome; isolation source: fecal sample | host: Bos grunniens | place: China: Xizang | collected 2019
ATGCCACTGAGTTCGCTGGAGTAGCAAACGGATGGCATATATGATGTAAAATAAGCCATAACTTTGCGTTTTGTGGTGCAAAGTTATGGCAAATTAGGGAAATTTGAAAAGACAGGAAAAAAAGAAGAACCGCAGGAGGCTCTAACCTACGGTTCGGTTGATTACCCACGCCGTTTTGAGCCTTTTATCAACATTTTTAAAAATACAAATGATATATCTAATCTAGCGAATCTGGTTCTTCAACTTTTACTTGTTCTGTTGCGTCTTCAGTAAGTTTCAGAAATATATCAAGAAACGAAGTGTTATTATAGAAAAATCCTGTATCTGATTCAAGTTGATCTAGCATATAATAAAAGCCATAGTTAGCATATTCTTCCATCGTAGTAATCAACTCATCAACTACTTGCTGAATCTTTATAGTTCCTTTATCAACTTCTATCCAATTTATAGAGGTCTTAGCCACAAGTGCTGTAAAAATGTATTCCCTTATTTTAGGATATGCTTTACGACCTTTCTTTGAATCTAGATTTCCCCAAAATTGAATAGGTTGACCAAGTACTTTTTGCTCACCTTTTAGGGCTTTTTTCTTATTACTATACAGTCCTATGAAAAATGCCATAATATAAGCTTCATAACCAGCACCAAGAATCTTTCCTTTGTAAGACATGCCTTCAGATGCACCTACACCATAATCCGTAATAAGACGAATAACAGCATCTTCCATTTTGGTTTCAAATTTTGGGTTTCGACGTGCCCAAACATCATATATATTCTCGGTCATAATTATTTAATTTTAGTAAGTGTTGTTTGAATAGTAGATACATCGTTCCTATCAAATGGTTTTTTAAGTTCCATTCTATATACTGTAGCATTTACACCTTCCAATTTTGATGTGTCTAATGCTGATGTTCCAGTTTCTTCATCATGACGCAAGAAACTCTTAGTAACAATAATAACCTGTTTGTTGATTTCGCCAATAATTCTAAAGAAATCTGATTCCTTTTCATCTGTGAATGATGAAGTTGGAGCATCAAAAATTAACGGATAATCATCGTTGCGCTTGATAGTGGTCAATTTAGATACAGCAAAAAGGATAGACATATACATTGTAGTTGACAAAGCTGTATTTGGATTAGTGATTGTTATTTCATTGTTATCTACAAGTAATGTTTTGACTTGTCCATCGGGCATCTCACGAAGACGTATAACTCCTCTAAAGTCATTTTTATTTAACAAATCCAAATATACATTTGCTTCTTTTTCTAAACCTAAAAGGAATTCTTTTCTATTACTATTCTTAGCCCAAATAAATGCTTCTTTGATTTTTCTCAAAGCTATCTGAGATAAATTATATATTGCAGCTGGAGATTGCTCCGCCATTTCGTCATACTCTTTCTGTTTACCAGTTAGAGCATTTTGATATTCATCTTCTTGTCGTTCTAAGTCCTTAATTCTTAAAAGAGCATCATTTTTCTTATTCCACCAATTATTGATATTATTATACTCATTCAATAATTGTTCCTCAGACAAACCTGGTACATCTGCCAACAATTGCTTTTTATGCTCTTCCCATTTTTCAAGCTCAGTAAATAGTTTAGATATATCACCTTTTATACGTTGATTAAATTCAATATCATCTACAACAGCCTGACGCATAGAATCAATAAATCCACCTCTTTCATTATTGATAATAATATTACGGCGATTTAATTCATCAATATAAGCATTTGTAAATAGAGATTCTATTTTATCAGCTTTCTTTTGCGTAGCCAGAAACTCATTAAGTCTCTGTTCCATAAATTTATATTGCTCGGAACCTTCGGGTGCTAGTGTACCACATACCTTACATACGTGGTCGTCGAGCATCTCACGCATGGTCTTTTCGTCTGGGATATAAGGCGCTAAAGGTACAGCCCCATTTAACAATTGAGTATTATAATTTTTTACCGCTGATTCCGCAATATGCTCTTGGTCTAATTTGCGTTTGTTTTTCTCGTATTTCGCAACCTTTTTAGAGAACTCATCTAAAATTGGAGCCATACCCATTAAAATCCAATACTCATCAAGTAAACGAATAGAATAGTCTTCCTTTAATCGTCTATTTTGAGCATCAATATTTTGGCGTATATTGTTGATTTTTACAGTTAACTCATTTAGATGTGCAGCAGACTCTTTGTTTCTCTCAAGATTTTCTAGATACGCAGATGAATCAGATGCATCCTGACGTTTGATTTTTAATTCTCTTCTTATATCTGCTAATTTATTAGTAAGGCTTTGAATCTCAGAATTAAGAATTTTTAATCTAGATTCTATTTTTCTGTTGGTTGACATGGCACGGTCAGTAGCTGTTTGAGCTTTTCCATGCGCAAATTCACAAAATTCAATGTATGGATCAAATGTTCTAATATCACTAAATGTCTCAATCAAATTCTTTAGAGCATGACTACCTTCAAAAACATTTAGTTTGCTCTCACCTTTGAACAAACAATATTTTCGAATATTTTGATCGAAAATATATTTGTTGAATCTGTTTGCTCCGTCTGATATAGATACTCGTTCACTTCCCCTTACTTCGTATAGAACACTTTTAATTGGAGTTGTTTCTATATTTCCAGAATACGATTTAGAGAAAGTAAAGCACTTCTCAAAAAGAGATTCTTTATTATTATGTTCAAATTCTATATTCACACGCAACATTGCTGAATCTCCATCCAGCATCTCAGCAGTCTTCTTCTTTGATATTAAACGCGTTAAATCTGAGTGCTGTTCAGTGCTTTCAAATAGCCAATACAACGCATCAAAGAAAGTGGTTTTACCATCTCCGTTAGAGCCTATCAACAAATTAAGACCTTCTCCAATGTTAATAATTGTAGTACCATAGTAACTTCTAAAGTTCTCAATGGTTATTTTCTTTATTTTCATTGCATTAACTTTTGATTAAGTAAATTAAACAGTTTAGAATACAGATTAGCCATCGTAATATTCTCGCCCTCTCTTATCTCATCAATAATCATAGCGACAGACTGTACTACTGGGTTATCCGAATGTAATGCAGAATCCAAATCAGAGTAGTCTTCGGGTACATACTCATAAGATTTGATTAAGGTCTCATTTGTGAGGACCTTATACAACAATTTGTCCTTACTTGTTTTCATATTATTAGTTGTCAAATAGATTCAAGTTATAGTATTCCAGTATTTCCATTAATTCTTGTTGCGCCTTAAAAGGATTTAGTGACAACATAGCAAAATTATTAACACGAGTAATTTCCGTCTTAAATAATGAGCGCTCCATATTGTAACTTTTTAAAGAATGCCCTACGCGCGGTGCAACAATCAAATCATGTATTATTGCAATTCTTTTATCAGGATGTGTTCTAAGTATCCTACCACGTCTTTGTACGAACTGTCTTGGATTACCAGTGCTAGCACAGAAAATTGCCAACTCGCTCCGAGGTACATCTACACCTTCATCTAAACATTTCATAGAAGTAAGAACTTCAATATCACCAGTGGCAAAGCCTTTCAACATCGCATCACGATCAGTAGATTCAGATGTAAACTTTCTAACAGTAATTCGTTCGGACAAATCTCTCACGATAGCTGTATATTGGTCAATTAGATGGTCCGATTCCTCATCATAAAAAGATGAATCTAATTCTGTAAAATGATCAGAGTAATCCAAGTCAGGTTTGTTTCCTTCAGGAACATAAACTAAAGTATATTTAAGATTACCTTGCTCTTGGAATCTATCCTCAACGATCTTCTTAAACTCTAACTTTTTGTTAAATGCCTTATGAATAATGCGTTTTCGTTTTATCAAAAGAGCAGTTAAAATATCATCTATCTTAGTAAAACACTCTTTAGAGTAATTAAAATATTTAGAAATTTTCTCTGAAATAACAATATATTCATCCATTTCCTCATCGGTCAATTCTACAACATGAGGGAAATACAAATATTTACACAATACACCTTTATCAATAGCTTCTTTCATTGAGTATTCATAAGTGTATTCATCGTCCATTACTCCAAAGAAATTTTGTATAGCAGTATTACCCGAGTCATCAAATTGACGCTCGGGAGTTGCTGACAATCCTATTCTTCTCAAATATGAAATTTGGGATAGTTTTTTCTTTAATGAATACGAGCCCATATTATGAGCTTCATCAGCTATCAACAAAACTTTACCTTTAGCAAATGAATTTAGTAGATTAAAAGTTGATTCTTTGCAAAAAGATGTATATGTTGCAATAATTATATACGAAGCCTTATCAACATCAATAGCCTCCAAAGTGTGTTGGAAATGAACTTCATTTTTCCATTTGCTATTGTGCGAACATACTTTTATAATGTTGCTAAACTTGAACTTTAAGCATTCTTTTTCCCATTGGTCTACCAAAGTGATAGTAGGAACAAGAATAATCGCTTTATAGTAGTTGCACCTCTTGTATATCTCTAGTAAGCAATTTAAGGAAGTAATTGTTTTACCAGTACCTGTTGCCATTGCAAATAATCCCCTTTGCCCATTGCTTTTCCATTTTTCAAATGCCTCCTTTTGATAATCACGAGGACCAGATGGATATGTGAAGGCTGGCTTTTCGCTATTAGCTAATTCCTCTTTTTGCTGAGATGATATCTTCTCAATTATTGCCTCTACTCGGTCTTTTGCTTTACTTAGCGCTTTTAATATGGATTGTGAAGTCGTTGATGAAGATTGTTTTTTCAGTATCTTATATTCATTTTCAAGTAGGTCTTTAATGTCTTTATCTGCAAACGAATCTAAGAGATGTGTTTTGATTTTATCAATAGCTATATAAGAAACAGAAGAATCTTGTTCGTTAAACACCTTTTCAAATTCTTCCTTGATAGAATTAGTTTTAGCAACTTCTATATGACCGTCCCAACTACAAGAAACTGTTAAGCTTTCGATATTGTCTATTAGAGCTGACTTAGAAAAATTGCATGATCCATCAAAACCTACCTCATTAACTGCATCATAGAAAACACCAGATTTGGTATGTGACATACCAATACCATTCTTAGGGGCAATAACCTTTATCTCTACTCTATCGTTGCGAATCAACCAAGCAAGACAATCAAAGAAATGTTTATCTCTTTCAGATAGTGTATTTTGAAGTTCTTGTATATTGGTCAAATCAAAAAATGGCAAGGATTCATCTCCAACACCTTTCTTAATTGCTTCCTTATCGTCTTCTGTTAGGATATCGTTAATGATGAGGCGCATCTTACCTCCATTATACAAGAATGTTGCAAACCCATTAGCCAATACGCTTATAGCTGATGAAGAAAAGAATCCCAACATCAGGTCAAATGTTGTTGCATTGCACAAGCAGTCTGAAAAGAAACCTACGGGTTCCCAATCAGTATGCGATTTATATCGCCTATGATCTGGCCATGTGATATTAGATTTTAGCATTTCTAGTTAATTATAGGAAACAACTTGCGCAGAAGGCATCGTCTTCCGATGAGCCTAAAGTATCAATCAATTTACAGTTCTGCTCCTTTGCGCGAGCAGCCTCTTGTTTTTTAATGGCATCTAACTTAATTTGTCGAACTCGCTCAGGTTTGATCAAATCTGCCAAACTTTCATTTTGATTCCATGTGTAGCCATCTTTCTCAAATTCCATCGCTTTAGCATAAAGGTCAGGATGTTGCTCGTACAACCAAATCCATTCTATCTTTTGTTGGAAGAAGCAGAAATAGCAGCCAGAGCGGCTACGGCTATAGTAACCAATCTTTCCATCCACTTCGAATGGGACAGGATTATAATAAGCAGGAACACCTACTCCACTCTCCTCTAGGATTCTAAAAATATCAGCCTTAACTAACACATCATCATTGTCAATCAAAGGGAACTCATCCAGCATACCAATTGGACAGTCTGTTCCTTTGAGGCTTTCAAAAACAACCTTATTGAAAAGCTTCACATCCAAATCCAGTAGAGCATTAGCCTTCTTGCCATAGAAGAACTCTTTAGTAACTGGCATAGAAGCGACCTCTAATACTTTGTCGGCGATGGATTCAGGAGTATATAATCTATATAACTCAACCAATTTGGAAAGATTGTCATTGTGGAGTACTTTGTGGATGACATCAATGCTCCAAATATTCTTTCTGAATGGGAAGATAGATTGGATATTGGATTTGGTTGATACATATCCTTCACGGTCTTCATCTCCACGGATACCTACATACGAGATGGTTGGTATATCGCCCACGAAGCGTTCCATCTCAGCTAGTTTCATCTTTTGCGTACACCATCTAGCTTGTGGAGATGGTAAATAGTTGCCAGAGGCTTTGAGGAAGTGTTCGAATGGCGTTGGTTCTGGACTGCCCTCAGCTGCACGAAGCTTGGTGATACCGCCAAGATATGTTTCAAGGCGGCTGATGAGCAAATCAGTTTCTGCCAATTCGCACCCAGTATCTGAATTATAGTAAACTATATTCATATGAGGGTACTTGTTTTTAAGATAGATTGCCAATGCAGCACTATCTTTACCACCTGATATTCCTAATATATGTCTTACTTCCATTATTTCATTTTATCATTGAGGAGACTTAAGAGGATGCAAATATCCATTTCGTTGTCACCTGTTAGTAAACTATTCAACTCAGATGCTTTAGATTTTGCTTCTGTCTGTTTGGATTGTGGCAAGCGATACGTTTGTTTACTTACGCTTGTTCCTCGGTTAGAAACGAAATCAATACTAAATGCCTCATCATTGGAATCAATCTCTATTTCAGAGAGTGATGTAAAGTGATCTAATTCTGAGAATAAGTGCAAGAGTTCTTTGATGAACAATGCTTCTTCCGAATCTTTAACATGCTCGATTTTCTTATCAAACACAACAAGACCAATCTTAGAATAAAATTCTGTTTTATTATCCGAGAAAGCAAGTACTCGGTCCAAGAATGAGCGAGTTTTTGGAGTTAACAAATCTTTATTGATACCTTTGTATCGTTTCTCTAGGATAGTCTTGTAAGTATCATATTCAGAAGTTATACCTAGATGGTGGAGTACGTTGCTCTCGATACGGCATACAAAATTATAGAAGCAGTTGTTCAATTCTTGACATGCCTTCTTAATCAAAACAAGATATTGCTCAAGGAATTCCTCTTTATTCAAATCATTATAACCAAAAGCAGCAGGCAAATCCTCAAGGAACGTTTTGCTTGGGTCAGTTGCTTCCAAAAGGATGTCACGGAATTTGGCAGTATAGGAGTTATCGAACTTATATGTATGTTTCGCATAATCATTCAGATTCTTGATATACTGCAAGAATGGTTTTGCTACGCCAATTAGCGAATCTCCTTGGATAGAAATCGTATCATCTTTGTGGAAGAATTGACGGTATTTCTTGAAGAAATCAGCCTTTACGCCAGAAACATTATACGATTTGACAGAGAACTCATTAGGGTGCTTTTGCAAAATCTCAAACACTTCTTTTGTGATGGATAAGACGAATCTATCACCCTCGTACAAAGCAAAATCTTGCTGTTTGATATAGAGGAATATAGGGAGCCAAAAATCAATAACACCTTGTTTCAGTTTGAATGGTGCTGATTTGAGAGTTTTAATCAATTCACTTAATCTTCTTGGCTTGTCAGTCGAGCTTTGAACAAACTTGCAGCACTCGTCCCATAATTCAGTCACATTGCAAGTTGGTGCGCCAAAGATATATTGTCCATCAGTATCTTTATGATGAATACCTGTTTCACGTAACAATGTGTAGTAGATGCTCTTTTCTGGTGGATAAGCCGATTTGTTAAATCCTAAATCCTCTTGATCAGAGTTTGCAAGGATAGCATCTAACAGATTGACACGAGCCGCAGAGATGACAGAATTTACCTTATGGCGGTTGAATAATTCATTGCGCAATATAGGGGTTTTGTGATAGATAGTATCGGCAATCTTAGATAGCTGTTTATTCAAATCTTTTTGACTACGGATTTGAACCATTTTAGCCTGGAAACACCAAACAACACTCACACCATCAAAAAGGCTTTCATTGAGTGCTTTGTTTAATAGTTCCACCTCATAATTCAAGATATTCTTTACCTCGTTAGCCGCTACTCTGTCCTCTAATACTACATTTTCAAGAAGATACTTTAATTTGAAAACCTCGTGAAGATGGGAAACGATGTCATCAGTATTGCGGAAGTACGCATAAAGGATGGCTTTGTTTGGTTCATTCGACGCCGCTAATACATCATTGATAGATGCATTTGTAGAAAGAACCAAATTTACATAGCCATCAATATCACCTTGTGGGTCAGTTATGATAGGTGTGTTAGATAGATGATACTGGAAGTATCGAGGTGTACCTGTCGTATAGTAAGATTTAACTGCAAGTAGAATGTTGGCATTGATGTAATCTTGTACATTCTCCACAGTCAGAGCAGGACGAGGAACAATAGTCGCTGCCTTGTATAATTCGCTCTCAATATCTATGTCAGTACCCTCAAACAAGATGTATTGAGATTTGTATGTAGCATAACGAATTATTTTGTGTGATTTGAGTAATTCGATATATTTCTCTGGATTCTTAATACCAAGAGCAAGTTTGCAATAAGTAGTTAAGAACTCGTCGTCAATTGTAACATTTTTGCAGAAAAGATTAAGCAAACCAATAGACTTGACTATTGCTAATGCTCCATCAATCAAATTGTCGGCAAAGATACCACTTTCGACACGTTCGATAGCCAGACGCATCGAACGCCAATCCATAGAATCAGCATTTGCTTCGGACAGGAAAGAATAGAAATTGTAAACTACATAATCGTATACTTCTGCGAGGTTGTATGTTCGGTAGTCAGTAGCCTTAAAAGCACTAATTGAATATCTATCCGTAGCTATCAAGAACGAGAATAATGTTCGCTCGTTTTGACCATAACGCTGCATAGAGTGTATCAAACATGTAGATGAAATAGGATCTAAAGGATACAGACTCATAGAGGTGCTTAAAGCCAAATCATAAGAAACGATTTTATTCTTCTTTGCAAGACAATACAATGCACGAAGATTCTCTTTGGCAATATCCGAAGGAGTAGCAATTTTCTTCTCAAGTTGGCTTGCGGTCAGATAGAGCAATTGCTCAATAGGTTCAACGAATACAAGTTCTTTGAGACGACCTTTAATCTTCATCCACTCGTTGCGTTGAGCTTCATTCAGTTTGTAGGAATACGTGCCAAAGTTTTGATGAAGGGTGGTTAAAAGAATTATATTTCTTTGTTTCGCATTAACATACTCTGCCAATTTTTGCAAGAAATATAATTCCTTCTCAGGGTTGTTTGCAGCAGCATGTTCGAGAACTTTACCGCACTCATCAACAACAATAAATAAGAATTTATTTTGGCGTTTGAGGGCATTGTATTTTTGATTTAGCGCCTCAATAATTTCTTCTGTAGTAGCAAATGTATCAATACCTAATTTCTTAGCTAAAAGCGTGGAGAGTGATTCGTAATCACCTACAATATTGATAAACTCAAACTTACTACAACCGAGCACATCAGTATTTTGAACCAGGACATTAGTACCTTTGAGTAAATCGCGCTGTAAAGCAGCTATGAAACTTGATTTTCCCGTTCCATAATTACCTACAATAGTAAAAGAATGAAGACCATCATTGAAACTTGAAATGATGTTTCCCCACACAGTTTGAGAGTTGGATGTTACTACATACTGGAAATCATCGCTCAAACCTTGTTCTATATTGACAGATGGAATATAACTCATTGATTGTAGTATTTTCTTAAGATTTTATATTTATCTAGTTTAGCACCAGTAAACTGGATGTTTCTCACACCACTTGTTTCAGAATAATGAATTTGCTTAGGATATTTAGCCTCTATCTTTCTAACTACTTCAATAAACTTGGTCAATGGCATACCAAAGGTGAGTGCAAGTTCTTGGATTTTATCCAAAGAAATAGTCGTCTCATCACCAGCTGTATCAAGAATAGCAAATAATACAATCAGATAATCAATGGCGTTTTCTGAAATCTCATTAAAGCCATAGACTTCTCCATTGTCTAATCTACGTAAAAGATTTAGACTAATCATAATACCTGTAAAATCCTCTACGCTAGAGAGGGATTTAGGTGCGAGATAATTATGAAGAAGAACACCTATATCTTTCTTAATGGTATTCTCGTTATATACATTCTTTTGCTCTGGGACATTGCAACGACGCTTGATAAAGTTTTGCAACAAATCTCTATCAAATTCCTTTTTCTCACGTTGATACTCTACAAATAAAAGATGATAAATGCTGGATATCTTGTTTGAAACAAGCAAATAATGAAGTAGCCAAAGAGTGTTAGAATCCTCAAGAAATGGATCTCCTTCATTATGCAAAACAATGTTTGCTATATCTGTTGGTATATCTTCTACAGTCAATCCGAACGCTTTTAACCAAAAGCGAATAGATGCAACCATATTCTTTCCTACACCTAATTTAACAACTGAATCTTCTTGATTGAAAGTATTACCTTCACAGCGGAAGTCATACCCTTTTTTCAACCACAAAGATTTGCAGTAGAATGTTTCGTGTCCTGAAAAACAATATCTTTTAACTGTTGACATATATAGTATATAATTTACTCAATAAAAATGCAGGTCATCTGCCGCCAACTGACGGGGTCAATTTTGGGAACTCACCCTGAAGATCACGACAGACAACCTACACCAAAGGCAGGCATCCGCGTACCATCTTCACTATTTAGAGTTCCCAGTTCCGTCAGTAAGATAAGCGCGTTTGCTTTACAAATAATTTCAATACAACTTTAGGTTTTACCTAAATACGGCGCAAAGATACAAAAAAAATCCGACATTTGGAAATTTTGTGTAACAATTTTGCAAAAATAGTCAAATTCTTAATGAATTTGGGCTATTTCTCTGTATTTGGCGCCTCAAATGGCGGATTTTCCTCGCCATCCTTTGCAACCAGCCCAACCATGAGCCAATGCCGCATTAAACACAACCGTCGTTGCAAATGACCTAATTCCTTTTCAACTTCGCTTAAACTTGCGATGACCTCTTTCAGGTCACACGGAAGCTCCTCTACTCTACTTCGAGAAACCTCATCAAAATTTTTTTGCCATAAATTTATGCTTTCGTTTGTGAAAGCGGGTGCAAAATTAAACATTCAAGCGGTCAGTTCGTGTCCGCCTGAATAAAAAAGTGCAAAAAAAATGCATAAAAGGTAAAAAAATCTTATAAAACCCCCGAGAAGTTATAAGAAACAGTCGTTTTAGGGAACTTCTCGCACCCAATATAGAGGGTATCAAAGGCATCCGTACCGTCGGTGCGGTGCTGCAAGAGATCCTCCTCCGTTTCTGCCAGTTTTTCCCCACCCTTGTCC
>JAEIGA010016090.1_pt1 | contig 11385 bp, 8 predicted proteins | sample 9270691 | NCBI WGS metagenome assembly JAEIGA01 (sample SAMN17057246, study PRJNA624740) | gut metagenome | biome: biome; isolation source: fecal sample | host: Bos grunniens | place: China: Xizang | collected 2019
CAAATGCCAAGGCAGCTTTAGGTACAACTAGGAAACCTAGTCAAGGCCCAAAAATTTAAACTGTACAGCACAATAAAAGGAGAATCTCATGACATTAGAAGAAGCACAAGCTCAGTTAGCAGCTATGACAAAAGAAAGAGACGATGCCGTAGCTGAGAACAAACAACTTAAAGAAAATATTTCTAGACAAAATAGTTATATTACTAAGTTGGAAAACAAAAACTCAACTAATATTGAGTCAGCACAGAAGTCTGCAACACCTACAGCAGACACAAGATTCGATCCAGCAGTTCAAGCATACCTCGAAAAGAATATGAAGAGAGATGCAATCGAAGAAGCAAAGATCACAATCAAACAAGAAATTACAGAGGATATGTACAAAGCAGTTGAGCCTGATTTCATAGCTTTCCTTGATAAGAATCTTAAAAAAGAAAACTGTACTTCAGCTTATATTGTAGATGCATTCTCACTTGTAATGGGAAGAGCTCTTAGGAACAAAGAGCACCCTATTAATAAGATAGGCAAGGGCATGGCTACTCCACCTGCTACACCTACTCCAACAACTAATAGTTCTGATGTTCAATCTGTGCAAAACACAATTCTAAATAATAACACGCCACCTGTTATGACAAACAAAGATGTGGGTGCAGCGAGTGGTATGCCTCAAGGAAATGGTGCTCAACACCAAAATACAAGAGATGCATTCAAATCGTTGAAGAATAGGTTTGCAAATATGGGAGGCAACAAGTTTAATTAATCGGAGAAATAAACTATGTTGGAAAACGAAAAAGTGCAATCAGGATTTTATTACCAAGAACCTGGTAACTTCAGTACAAAAAATGTAATTGAAGATTTCATGAAGACAGAATACCAAGAAGGTCTTCGCAATGAGTTCAATATGATGGACGCATTGATTAATAGACTTGCTAAAGATACAATCTCTGGCAAGAAAAAATACAAGAGCTTTGCTCTTGGTGTTGCAGATAATGTTAGAGCAGTTGGTAACTCTTATGACCGTTACGAACTTGGCTTCGATACATTCTACAACAAAGGTGTTGAAACAGTAGAAGCTGAATTTGATACCACAAAATTGATGGCTACATTCGCTATCACAGATGAAGCTATTCTTAAAGGTACAGGCGATGGCTCATTGCTTGATGTACTTAAAGATAGTTTGGATCGTATGGAAGTTTCATTGAAACATACAATGAACAGATTTACATACGGTGCTCCAGATGGTAAGATCGGTAAAGTAGTTGGTAACCTTACATTCGTAAGTCTTACTGCTAAAGATAAAGATTCAAAACCAACTGAAGTTAGAGGTGCTGAACACAACGCATTCTATGGATCAGCTCCATGTGTTGTTAAATTCAAAATGAAGAACTCTCATTCACTTCTTCCAGGTATGGGTATCATGATTCAAGATGGTACTAAATCAAGATATGTTGGTCGTATCTGGCAAAAAGATAACTCAGTTATCCATGATGAAGTTGTTGTTATGTTTGTAGATAAAGTTCTTACTTCTACAGATGGCTCAACTTGGACAGCTGGGGAACTTCCAAAAGCAGATGTAACTCTTACAGATGCTACAGTTTACAGCAGACAACTTGATGATGCTGGTGCAATCAATGCAGAATACCATGGTCTTGAAGCTATCTTGAACCCAACAAATGATTCAAGATACAATAAGATCTTTGGTGTAGATAGAGATATCTATAGCTCATTGAAGAACACAGTAGTGGATCTTGAAGGAACTAAGTTCCTTACAGAAGAAACTCTTAGAGATATGAGTGACCACTTGGCACTTACATCTCCAGATGGTACAAGCATCAACCTTGTATGCTCTAACCACAGAATCATTTCTCAAGTTGAAAAATCTTTGATGCAATTTAAAGAAGCAATCTACACACAAAACAGTGGTGGATATCAACTTGGTAGACCAGACATTAAGTTTGATAACTTTGTATTGGTTAAAGATAAATATGCTCGTGATGAAAATGTTTATATGCTTGACCAAACAAAAGTTGGTGAACTTGTTCGTAGAGACTTCACATGGATCACATCTGGTGAAGTTAACAGCGTTCTTCAACGCAGACCTGGTACTGAATTGTACGAAGGTATCATGAACAAATATGCTGATATGTACATTGATGCATGGAGATGTCATGGTATTATCACAAACTGTAAGATGGTTAATGCTGGTGAACCAGTTAGCTACTATCCAGTTGCAACTACTACAGTTTAGTAATAACTAAATAAGGAGGCAACTATGTTTGTCAAAGTAACCACAAGATATAAAGACTCACAACTTTTAGCAGAACTTCCAGCTGGAGTAATCCTTGAAGTTACTGATGAAAGAGGTGCAGCTCTTAAAAATGCAAAGGTAGCAGAGGATTTTAATTTCCCTGCTACAGAAGCAAAAGAAAATAAATCAGAAGAAACTAAAGTTGTAGTTAAAGAAGAGGATATTGTTAAGATCGAAGAAGTTGATCCAAGCGAAATCCCTGAAGGTGCTACAGTTGTTGACGAAGTAGAAATCGTTTCAGATAAGTCGGAAGAAACTGAAGAAACTGTCGAAACTATTGAAGCTAAAGAAGACAAATGGGTAGAACCTAAAGCAACTAAGGCTGCTGGTAAATAGTTAGAAGGAGGTATTATGGATTATAAAGCAGTACTCAGACACCAACCATGGTTAAGATTTGCTAATAAACATAATATCTCCTTTCGTTTTTTAGAATATACGAATGGAGATATGTTTATAGCTTACAACACAATCACAAATAATTATGAGATCCATTCTGTTAGAAGCTATCGTTTAACTGATAGTTCTTGTAACGGTGTGTTAGAAGAAAATCAGGTTAATGGCTTCGCCTATGAACAATTTCGTGAATCAGAACTTAAAAAGTTCATGCTAGAGATCATGTCTAATAACGAAAGAGTGAACAATTTATATGATAGACATGCAGACTCTAGACATTCAAACTTAGAAAGAAGTTTGAAACAAATAGAATTAACATTAGGAACGAGGGTATAGTTATGAAACTAATAGATTTTTATGAAAGAGTAATAGAAACAACAGGGTTAGATGTAATGACACTACCTTCTATTAAAGCTGCCATCAAGAATTGTATGGCTGACCTAACATCTAGAGGATACAGAATCTTTACAGAGAAGCAACTACAAGATCTTGTTGAACAATACCACCCTAATGCTAAAGGTGGATACGCATTAATCAATGACGAATATGTACCATACGAAACTCACATGGGTAAAGTAGAGCGTTATGCTAAAGCATATTCTTACATAGACAAGACAATGATTGAAGTTGACATGCCTAAGAATGTTAGAAAGATTCTTTATTGTAAGGTATTCTTTAACAACAATGCAGTAGGTGCTACTAGATATTCTTTAAGTAATAAAAGAGTATCATGTCAATATATTAATGGGAGATTCAGATCACATCTCCAAACAAATGAAGCTATCTTCTTTGTTAAAGGGGATAAGCTTATCATTGAATGGCATCCAGCATTTGGGGATGTAACCGACATTAGTTTCGGTTACTACCAAAAACTTGAAGCACCAGAGTTTGACGCAGATGTATCTGATATTAAGAACCTAGTAGATGTTGAAATTAATATCAGAGAGGAGTTTGAAGATGCTCTTGTATTCTATGCAGCCTACTTCTACTATTCTAGATATGTTAAAGACACAGATAAGATTCAACTATACTTATCTAACTATAAATATTATGTTGAAGATATCACACATGAACTTGCTTACGAAGACGAATACTTCGAGGAAGATACAGTAATAAAAACAGACGATGAAGATTAAAAGGAGATAGCACCCTATGGCAACCAAGTATAAAGATTATCCTGTGTATACCTATGATGAACCAGCCACCTACAGTGACTTCTCTGGAGGTATCAACACTGACCCTAGTAACGAACATTTGTTACCAAATGAAATGAGGGATTGTCTTAATATGCATTATAGTTCAGCAGCCTTAGTTAAACGCAAGGGTGCTTCTTTACTATGCAATATAGAATGTGAAGATGAACTATTCAATGTACAAGGTGTATTCCTTTTCACATACCGTGTTACATATATTATCATTGCTGCTGATGGTAAATTATATAAAGGTTTCTACTCACCTAATGCTACTATTAGATTGAGTAGATTACCTATAAGTGTTGATGTCCCAGATTCTGATAATGTTTTCAATCCATTAGATACATTATCTGGATTAGACATACATTTTGATGAACAATTAAATCAAAAGCATGATGGATTTATATGTAAATACTTATATAAAAATGATGAACATATATCATTAGAGAGTGAGACATATAATTATATAGGAGAGTTTATAGACTTACCTGATAGATATAGATTTTTAAATAATGATGTTGTATCTTATGGCAAAAACTATTACATTGTAACTGCAAATCACCCTTCTACATTAATAAAAGAAGTAATTACACCTGCTAGTACATATTTTTGGATGGACTTAAACATATATAACTATACTTATGCAGAAGAAATAAAAAACAGAACAGATATATTATCTATAACAAATAATAAGTCTGACTTAATATTAGATCCAAAAACAAATATCTGGAGAAAAACAGGATATTATTCAGATGGTGTTTGGATATCTAATGGTCAACCTGGTATTTGGAAACAAAGAGATGAGTTGTGGAGAATAGGTGAAGTTGTAACATATAATGACAATATATATGTATGTATTAAACAACATTATAATCACCAAAATGAACAAGGAACATTAAAAACTCCTGAGTCATTAATATTAGGTACTGATGGTTATTTTACTAAGTTAGTAGAAAAACATTACTTAATATTTCAAAATAGTTCTCCAATAGAAGCTGCTACATACAATAATAAATTATATATCACAACTGGTACTAGATTTATATGTGTAGAATTAATTACTAATGACTTAGTAGCACATACAGTAGAACCTTATCTTTGTTCTACAGAAGAAATAAAAAATATAGGGTATAACTATTTATCACCATACCCTCAATTATGTCAATCATCTAGGTATGATCAAGTTATAACATCTATTGGCAATGTACTTGCAGTTAAAAAATATGGTGGGTTATATGAACTTACTCCACAAATGAACTTTACACAAGGTGAAACAGAAGCAGATTATTGTTTTAAATGGGAAAAGAAGATAGGCACTGAGTGGTACACATTATACTCATTCCAAGATAATTATTACCCAGATGTTGTATATGATTATGTAAAAGACCCTAATGGTAAACTTGCTTATATAAATGACTTATATGTTTCGTATGAAGATTCTATGGGAGAAGTAGATAGATATACACAACTAATAAGTACAGTACAACAAAAAAGAAACTTGTTTGTAATTGAAGTAGACGATGCAGATAGATATCAATATCGTGTGTCTTTTGCTAAATCATTTGAACAAACAATAGAACACTCTGAATTGTGGGATTATAACCATGGCACATATAAAGAAAATGACTTAGTTTCTATACCTATAAATGAAACATCAGCAAAAACATATAAATGTGTTAAAACTCATAATCCTAAAGAAGTTCTATGGGATGGTATAGATTATAAAACAACTGAAGATTTTGTAAATCATTATAAAGCAGGGTATAAGTATAAACCTTTTATAACTAATGCTACTGGTGATTATGAACCTTTAACTACTCCATCTTTCGCAACATATACTACAACTAGATCAGGAGATGCTTTATATACAGAAGACGAATCTGGAGAGCTTAAATTCGTATTACACGATACAAGTACTATTAGAATTGGTGAAACTTACTGGGAAGAAGTATATGAAGAAGAAAAGATTATAAAAACAGATGGTACTGAAGCTTCAGATTGGACAATACATAAAATAGATGGAGAATATTTTGGTCAAGGTTTATCTATTTTAGCAGAAGAACTAACACCAAATGATACATTCAATATCATTCATACATGTAAGAAGATTACTTCTGATGGTAATAAGTTCTTATTATATGATGATAAGTATAACTCAGGAAGCTGGTATAAAACGATAATTGATAATCCTGCCTACATTACAGATAGAGGTAGCTTATCATTCAAGACAAACAAGAATGAGTCTTTAATAAAGGTTATTCCGTTTAATGGTACGCTTATAGCATTTGCTAATGCAGAAGATGTTGGTGGAAGTATACACATGGTAACAGGTAATGGAGATGACTGGGACGATTCAAGTGGTTATTACTCACCTTATAGAAGAAAGACTATTAATGCTACTGTATCATGCAACAATGCAAATACAGTTCAAGTATGTGAAAACATTTTGGTATTCAAATACTTTGATATGCTTTATTATATTTCAGGTTCTGAATTAAACAATGAAGTTGTATCTGTTTATTCTTGTAATGATAAAATAAAACATAACAATAATTTTGTTAGAATTCCTTGGGAGGATAATGACTGCGTTTCTGAAGTTACTGAAGATTACTATGCTTTAATCTGGAAAGAAAAATATATTATTGAAGATGGAGATTTAATTCTAGATAGGCATGCACTAAAAATAAAAATGTATTATAAACTTGGTACACAACAAAACGAAAAGATTGTTTATCCATGGTTAAGAGATGAATCAGAATATTTTAATATAGACCACATTGTTTATATAAAAGGCAAACCTATTTATCTTTACAATAATACATTAACAACATTCCATGAACCTAATTACACAGACTTTGATAAAATTTATCAATGCTTAGTACACTTTAGAGGCGAAGATTTAAACTATCCTAAGATGTATAAGTTAATAAGCAACATACTTGTTTACTACCATAGAAACCAGTATTCAAAGATAGATTTTGACCTTACAGTAAAGAATGAGGCAGGACATATTCTTTTAGATAGCTCTATAAAAAGAGTAAGTCTTCAAGATTTACGAGCACTGAAAGCTGGAGATAAAGTTACTGATGGTGAGATCAGACTAGACTCCACAATACTTGATTCAAAAGTATTTAATACTGCTTACAAATTCCCTTGCTTATTATCAGACGCTATCATTACATCAAATAATGATAAAGAATTCTCTATATCAAGTATTACTTATAACTACACTACATCAGATACACCTGATACAACATCTTATGATTTGTATGCAAATATATTAAGACCTAAGGAGGTTAAATAATTATGTCAATAGAGAAAATTAGACATGGTGCTGAGATTACAAGTTCAAAACTCAATGAGATTATTGACGAAGTAAACAAAACAAAAAATGAGCACCAAGAAATTCGTGATTTAGAACAATCAGTAAAAGATACTGTTAGTGAAATTCATAACAGACTAGAAAGTTATGCAGAGAAATTCGGTGAACACATTGACGATATACCTGAAATAAAAAACTTATATGCAGATATATTATTATCCCGTGATTCTGTTGACTGGATTGATTTATCAGAAGATTTCGTAGATCAAACTGCCAAGATTTTTTCTAGTCTTGACAATACTGATTTAGAATCTAGTGATCCAGCAAAGAGACTAAAAGTTATTCGTGGTACTGAAGATAAAGTAAACATGGATACACCAGAAAAGATAGATAAACAAATTCTTATATCTTATAAGACAGACTCAAAAGGTGATGTAATACAAGGTATTATGTACTTTGACTATTATGATGCTAAAACAAATACAGTAAAGAGATGTCCAGTATCTTCAAATAATTCTGTAAACATCTCAACTACTTCACCTACTATACAATTCCAAACAGATCCTAACACTGGAGAAATATTTGCAATCGCTAATAATCCAGATGGATCTACTATACCTTCAGATAACATTAAAGGACCTGCTGGTGCACCTGGACGAGATGGTCCAATCGGTCCAAAAGGAGAAAAGGGAGATCCTGGTACTCCTGGTATTAAAGGAGATAAAGGTGACACTGGTGCAGATGGTGCAGCCACTCTTATAAATATTTATTTCTCAGATTACCCTACAGGACTTAGATATACAGATACCTATGCAAGTCAACCTTACATGGGTATAAGAACATACTTAAATACTGATGATGTAAAAACAATAGAAAGTAAACCTATTAAATGGTTTAAAATAAAAGGTGACTCATATTATCCTGTAATAACAAAAGATAGTATAACAAATAAAACTTATCTTGCATTTACTACAAATCAAAAAGAAATGAATATGACAGATAGAATAGAAATATCTGGACCTGAAGGACCACAAGGTCCTGAAGGTAGGCCACCTAAAATATCTTTCAGAGTTGCAGGAAAAGCAGAACCAGTAGAATTAGAATCTACATCAACAGAATATGGTTATATATATGACGCTACAGGATTCCAAGGACCTGAAGGACCTATGGGAATTCAAGGAGAAAGAGGACCTGAAGGTAGACCTCCTAAAATCAATTTTACTTCTATAGACACACTAGATAGACAAGCTTCTCTTACAGAAATAACATCACCTAATAGCGAATATGATAAAGAGTATTTATTAAAAATACCTAAAGGTCGTGATGGTTTCTCTATAGCAAAAGCAACTACAAACTCTGTTGGTGAAACAGTATTATGGTGTGTTAGAGATTTAGATACATGGGATGGGGAAACACCAGAAAGAATTATTAACCTTGGAAATCTAAAAGGAGAAAAAGGGGATAAAGGTGAGGGAGCTACTTTTGAAATTAAAGGCACATTCACAAGTAAGGATAACTTACCAACAGTAGGTATTGAAACAGGTGCTGCGTATGTAGTGACTAGAACAAATGAAGAAGGTGATAGTATTGCAGAATTATATATTTGCACAAATCCTATAGCTTCAACTATCGATGATATGTATACATGTATGGGTAATATCAAAGGGCCTCAAGGATCTCGAGGAGAGCCAGGTAAAGATGGTTGTACTTTTGTATGTTACAATATTAAACCAAGTGCCAGCAATCAATTATCTTTACCTAAAAATGTTAATTCTTTACAAGAAGATGATTACTATTTATGTACAGAAGACTCTAATCTATACCAAATAACAGATGTATTAGGTGAAGTAACAACAGATACATTATGGTATAATATAAAATTTATAGGATGTTTAAAAGGTAAACAAGGTGATCCAGGTGGACAAGGGCCTGATGGTAGAGGTATTGCTAGAATAGAAAAAAATAAAGAAGACCTTACAACATATTATAATATTGTATATACAGATGACACTTCATTTACATTCTCTGTAACAGACGGTGCAAATGGAGACCCAGGTGAGGATGGTACAAAAATTTATACTGGAGAGGCTTCTCCTTCAGAAGGACTAGGTGTTACTGGAGATTTATATATTGATATAATAACAGGTAATCTTTATTCAAAACTAATTACAGGATGGTCGATTACAGATCTTTGTCTTAAAGGTCAAGATGGTGAAGATGGTGAAGGGTTTAGAGGATCTTCTATATTTGCTGGAAAATATAGTGAGATAATAGAAAAGAATACAGAATTTATACAAGATGATATTATATTAGATACTGAAACATTAACTTTAAGATATTATTCAGCAGCAGATGGTTTATGGTTGCCATTAGAGATAGGTACATCTACAAAAACACTACAAGGTGACCCAGGAAGAGGTATACAAACACTTGAAAGAACAAGTAGATCTGGACTTATTGATACTTATACAATAACACTGACAGACAATTCAAAGATAACCTATACAGTTAATAATGGTGGTATAGAATTAAAAAACACAACTACAGATAGTTCACATGCTTATTCGTTAACATTATCTCAAGGATCTTATACAGTAATAGAAGATACAGCTGTAACTTCAATAACACTTAATAAAGGAGATACTGAAGAAAATACTGTATATGAAGCTACAGTACAGTTCACATTAACTTCTTCTTGTTCTATAACACTACCTTCTGGAGTTAAATATGCTAATGGTTGGACAGTCTCAGAATTTACAACAGGTCACACCTATATTATTTACATATTAAACAATATAGCGTATGTATCTTATGCATAAGGAGGGTTATATGAAACAATCTTTAATATCTGGTAATCCTATAAAAGATTATATAGGTAAAGAGTTAATAGTAGATGCAGACTACTTCGATGCAACAACATTACAAACCTCTCTAAGATCTTCAACTACAAGAAAGTATGAAGCCCTTAGAGATGGTGTTGTAATAAAATCCAAAAACAATATATCAACAAATGAGAAAGGTTTGTGTAATTCAAGATATACAAATAGAATTACCCAAACAATAACAGTAACTCCTGATATGATGAAACAAAAACCTTATATGTCAACGTATTCTGGCAACGCCTATTGTTTAAGAGGTTATATTAGAACATCTTCTGGGCTTAAATATTTTACAGGATACCAAACAACATCTAATGTTATAGCAACAGAAATAGATTCAGATTCAGGTAACGCTAAATATAGGTTTACTTCATCAAATGCTCATCAACCTGAAGTATGGTTTCATCCACAAATTAAAGTAGTAATACCTTCTACACTTAAATTTGGTTCAATACCAGGAACTAAATTATCAAATACAGAAAGTCTTGTTGATATCTCTTATGGATTAAACTTTGAATTTGCTACACATGGATATAAAACTACTGCTAAAATAAATAATTCTTTATCATTTCCAGTTTACGGTGGATTTGATACATGGTGGAGTGGTAAAATAGTAACTACAGGAAAAACAGAATTTTATGATAATGGTAGTTTTAATGATGGTTATATGGGTGGATTCATCGGAATGTATAATATTATACCTTCATTAGGTAATGTAACTAATGGTACATTAAATATAACCACATCAGGTAGTACACCATTCACAGTAGCAACTTTTAATATATATAGTAATGTGGATGGAAGTTTAGGTATGTCTAAAATAGTTTGTAATACCACAGGCAAAACGTTATTTGACTCTTCTACAGATTATGTAAATGGTGCGTTATATGTATTAATAGACTCTGCTTCTTCATTTACTATTACATATACATCTTATGCCCAAACTGCAACTGGATGGGATAAAGGTTATGAGTATCAAGACTCATCTGGTAACTGGAAATTTGTTACAGCAGGGCATAACAAAGCATTTACTATAGATCCAGCAGTAGCTCCAGGAAAATATTTAGGGGTATATTAATAGGAGGTTAATATGTTAAATTATTCTAATAATAAACTAACAATAGATTCAGTAATTACTTCTGCTGATTCTATTATTAAACTAACAACAACTGAACATTGTGAGTATATAGGCATGCTCACAATGTCTAACAAAGCTAATTTAGTTTTGAACTTTATCAAAGAAGGTAACTTCTATAAATCAAGATTACTTATTACAGAAGAAAATATCCCTTA
>JAEIGA010016091.1_pt1 | contig 11384 bp, 13 predicted proteins | sample 9270691 | NCBI WGS metagenome assembly JAEIGA01 (sample SAMN17057246, study PRJNA624740) | gut metagenome | biome: biome; isolation source: fecal sample | host: Bos grunniens | place: China: Xizang | collected 2019
CCCACCACCTGGGTCAGCATATTGAACGTGGTCTCTGCCGCACGATAGGAACCGGAATACAGGCTCAGATCCGCATCCAATGCGCCAACCAAGGTCACATTGGGCAGATTCAAGCCCTTGGCCACCATTTGCGTTCCCAGCAACACGGGCACATTCCGCTCGGCAAAGTCCGACAGTATTTTCTCATGGGAATTGACAGCGCTGACGGTATCCGCATCCATTCGGGCCACTTCCATATCCGGAAACAGACTCCGCAACTCCTGCTGGGCCTTTTGGGTGCCGGTGCCCACCTTTTTCAGGGGGCCGTCACAGCTGGGACAACGCTTAGGGGCAGGCTGGGAATGGCCGCAATAATGGCACATCAGCCGCTCGTTAGCGCTGTGATAGGTCAGCCTTGCGCTGCAACGGGGACATTCCGGTGCCTGGCGGCATTGCACACACACCAGCGCCCGGGAATTGCCCCGACGATTTAAAAATAAAATGGTTTGCTTCCCCGCATCCCGGGTAGCCATGATGGCTTCCCGCAGATCCAGGCTAAAAGACAGATCATTACCCTCTTTTAACTCCTGACGCATATCCACCAGGGTCACCTGGGGCAAAGCCTTGCCATTGAATCGGTTTTTCAACCGATAGAGGGTATATTCACCGTTTTTTGCGTGGTACATGGTTTCTACAGAGGGCGTTGCTGAGCCAAGCAATACCAGTGCCCCCTCTTTCAATCCCCGCCACAGGGCCATATCCCTGGCATGATAACGGGGCGCATTTTCAGATCGGTAGGAGCTTTCTTGCTCCTCGTCCAAAATAATAATGCCCAGGTCCTTCGCCGGCGCAAACACGGCGCTGCGGGTGCCAACGATGACTTTGGCATCGCCGCACTGAATCCGCTTCCACTGATCCTGCCGTTCACCGGCAGGCAGGCTGCTGTGCAGTACCGCCACCTGGTCGCCAAAATGACCGGCCAGCAAGCTCAGCAGTTGGGGGGTCAAAGCAATCTCGGGCACCAGCAGCACAGAAGCTTTTCCCTGCTGTAGATTTTCCCGGATCAATTCCAAATACACAGAGGTTTTACCGGAGCCTGTGACACCGTAAAGCAGGGCCACTCCCGGCTTTTCTGCTGCCATTTGGGCTTTTAAACCTTCAAAAGCAACTGTTTGCTCCGGATTGAGTGCCAGTGGACCGTCAATCTTTGCCGGCTGAATCTGCCGGCAGCGCAGCACGGGTCTGTGAGACAGCGTGATATAGCCCAGGTCGGCCAATCGTTTGACAGTAGCCGGTTTCGCCCCGGTGAAATAACATAGCTCCTTAACGGAAGCACTACCCAAACTGCATAGCAGCTCCAGCACCGCTTTTTGCATAGCGGCAGACTTGGGGCGGTGGGATGCATATTCCAGAGCTTCCTCCGCAGAGGATGCCAAGGTTGCGATCTGCTCGGAGCGTTCGGTAGCCCGGCCAATAAAATCTGTTTGGGATACGATCCACTTTTTCCGCAGCAAATATTGCAGCGCCGCATCCAGATCGTCCGACTGAGTCACCGTCTTGCGCAGAAAGCTTTCTTCCGCCTGGCCACCCAATTCCTTCAGTAACAGCAAAATATCCTTTGCATGGCGCTGACGAATGGTTTTTGCCTGCCAGGAAAGATCTTCCGTCAAAGAAATGGTGTTTCTCGTGTCAAACCAAAGAGCAGCAGGCAGCATGACCCGGATGGCATCAAAAAAGGTACAAAAGTACCTCTCCCGCATAAAGCTGGCCAGTTGCAGCATTCTGTGGGACAGCAGCGGTGCTTCATCCAGACAATGATCGATGGGTTTCAAATCCTCGCCGGGCCCCGGCTCCACCGACAGCACAATGCCTTCGGCCCGTTTGTTGGCTCTGCCGAAAGGCACCTGCACCCGCATACCGGGCTGCAGGGCCATTCCCTCAGGGATTCGATAGGAATAGGGCTTGTCAATGGCAAAAGTCGCCGCAGAAACAGCAATTTTTCCAATCATCCAGGCCCCTCCTTACGATTTGTCAGTTCTTGTATTCTTCCTTCAGGCTGGCAGTCAGCTTTCCTTCCGCCACTTCACGGATGGCCATGGTGACGGGCTTTTCAGGCAGTTCCTCGTTCAGCGCCTCAGCCTCGGAAGCGATCTGACGGGCACGCTGGGCAACCACATTGACCAGCAGATAACGGCTTTCCACATGCTTCAGCATGTCAGCTACAGGGGGGTACAGCATAAAATAAATTCCTCCAAAAAATTAATCTTTCGTATGGGTACGTATGATGTCCAGCACCTGCTGCACACAATCCTCCAAAACATCATTGATCACAACATGATCATACTTTTCCTGCTGGGCGCTTTCCCAGGCCACTCGCTCGGAGCGCAGCTTGATCTGCTCCTCAGGGGTGTCGTTGCGGCTGCACAACCGCTGCATCAGCACTTCCATGGAAGGAGGCGCAATATAGATCAGGGTTGCTTCCGGATAGATTTCCTTGACCCGCAGCGCACCCACGGGTTCAATGTCCAGGATCATATCGCCTGTGGCGGTTTTGTTCAGAATCTCAGACTTCAGCGTGCCATAGTAATTGTCCATATGGAAGTCATATTCCACAAAAGCGCCTTGTTTAATCATTTGCTGGAAAGCTTCCCGGCTGACAAAGAAATACTGCACGCCGTCTGTCTCCCCTTCACGGGGCTTGCGGCTGGTAGCGGATACAGAGAACTGCAGCTGCGGCATTTGGGCCAAAACCTGCTTCAAAACCGTACTCTTGCCTACACCGGACGAACCGGAAATAACAAAAAGATGTCCCTTGCTCATTCTTCTTCCTCCTGTATGTCAGGATCCTGCTTGTCCATCCACCGGGCGGAAACCGTCTCCGGTGTAATGGCGGACAGGATCACATGGTCAGTGTCCATGAGAATCACTGCTTTTGTTTTGCGGCCGTAGGATGCATCAATCAGCATGCCACGCTCCTTGGCTTCCTGCATCACTCGCTTGATGGGTGCCGAGTCCGGTGACATCACCGCCAGTACCCGGGATGCAGAAACCATACTGCCAAAACCTATGTTGATCAGCTTCATAGCCTACCCCTTACTCAATATTCTGGGTCTGCTCACGGATCTTCTCCAGCTCCGCCTTCATATCCACCACGATCCGGGCCAGCCGCACATCGGTACATTTAGAGCCGATAGTATTGGTTTCCCGGTTCATCTCCTGCAGCAGGAAATCCAGCTTGCGGCCCACGGCACCGCCGGTGGTCAACATAGAATACATCTGCTGGATGTGGCTGCGCAGGCGCACGGTCTCTTCGTCCACCGCAACTTTATCGGCAAAGATGGCCGCTTCTGTCAAAATTCTGCTTTCATCGATGGTAGTGGAAGCCAGCACCTCCTTCAGCTTGGCTTCCAGGCGGGTACGGTAGTCGATGACGGTCTGGGCATTGCCTGCCTCCACCTGGCCGACCATATCCTCAATGGCTGCGCCACGGCTACGCAAATCGTTTTCCAGTGCCTTGCCTTCCGTAGTACGCATAGCGTCATACCCGGCCAGCGCCTGACCAACCACCTGCAACAGATCTGCAAGCAACTGTGCCTCATCCACCTCCGGCTTTTCCACAGTGAATGCTTCCGGCATTCTGGAAAGCAGGGACACGCTGATGTCGTTTCGGATAGGATAATTTGCGGCCATTTGCTCCATAGCCTTCAAATAGCCCTCCACCACAGCGGTGTTCAAGGTGATTTTGGTATCATCGCTATTTTCCGAGCGAAGTGTAATGAACACATCCACCTTGCCACGGGAAATGGTATTCTTCACCGCCTGCTTCACCGCTTCTTCCGCAAAAGACAGTGCTCTGGGCAGCTTTACATTGCAATCGAGATAACGGTTATTGACGGAGCGCAGCTCTACGGTAAATTCCCGGCCATTGACAGTGGCTACCGCACGGCCGTAACCGGTCATACTTTTAATCAAATGTATTATCCCCTTTTCTCAGTCGTTCAGGCTATTTTCTTCCGCAAAGCCTGTAATATGGTAAGTAATCGGATTTTCCTTGCTCATTTTTCGGTCCAGCAGCATCACAATCCACAGGCCTGCCACGGCACCCAGGATGCCAAACAATCCACCCTTGCACAAGAGGTGTTCGCCCAGCAGGTAACCGATCAACAGCAAGATCACCGGAATGGTATACAGCAGTGCAGCCGTCTTGCGCGCCACTTTGGCATCCGGCACCAGGATCACCCGGTCGCCTTCCTTGGCGGCAATGTCATTGTAGGCAGGAAAGCCACTTTCTTCTCCGCAGCCGCCACAAAAAGCGCAGTTGCCACGGCAATTCTCTTCCCGGATGCGACAGACCTGGGCCAGTCCATCCGGTAATATTTTTTCCACACGGGCAATTTGTTCCATTTATTCCTCCGGTGATACTTCAGGCGTTTCCTGTTCCAACGTGACTGTTACCCAATAGGTTCCAACCACCTCTACCCCCTCTGCATCCTGCAGCGTTACCTGTGCGGAATAGCTATTCTGTCCTTCCTTTGCATCGGTCAGATCCACACGGATATTAACATTCTTCTCAGAGATGGCGTTCATCCGGAAATCGCGGCCTATTACTGTCACAGCCAGCATGCTGGTACCAATCTTCACCACCATGCCTTCCGGTACATTGTCAAATGCGTCAGGTGTCACCAGAATGTTCCATGTGTTTTGTACCATAGCGGGAATTTTCACATCCACAGAGATATACGAAATTCCAGCTTTGCTTTCAACATCATCCGGCAATTTTAGATCCACTTGAACGACTTTGCTGGTTAGCATCTCGCCGATTTCAACCACCAGCTCGATATAATTAAAGTTTTCCAGCACAGACACAGGTCCGACCACTTCCAGCTCACTGAGATACGGTACACATTCCGCATCTTCCACCGTCAAGTCACCGCCTGGGATCACCGTCACCACCACGGGTACGGTTTTGACCATGTTGACTTTCATAACCATGGTTACTTTTTCCACATCCGCCTTGGCGTGAACCAACTCCACAGGTTTTCCATCTTCACCCAGGAAAGAGATGGGGAAAACACCGTCAATATCGCCCTTCTGTCCATCCAAATTCACGGTGATGGAAGCCTTCTTAACCCGATCTACTTCCTCTTTGGCTCCGGAGATCGTTACCACTTTTCGCCCCAGCGCCAGGGTCTCACGGTCTTCTTCAAAGCCCGCAGGCATCTGACCCACATAGTCTATCTCAATGGGGAGTTCTTTTTCTTCATAGTCCACCACTGTGACAGTAATGGTTTGCGTTTCCGGTGCGACTACTGTAATAGCGCCCAAATTCGATATTGTGTAATGCACTGTATGCTGACCGGCAGAAGTGATTCCGGAAAGGTCTGCATACACAGCAATATTGGCACCGGAAAGGTTGTTCAGCTCTGTGCGGGTGCCGGACAGGGTCAGATCCACCATTTCATTTTGGCCGGATACCAGCATCAGCCTCCGATTTTTCAGCACTTCCTCGCCATGCAGCTTCACAGGAATATCATAAAATACCCGCTCTGACTCCGGCGCCACAACAGAAACCACATAAATCCAAATACCGAAGGCAATCAACAGTGACAGCAATGCATGCTTGATTCTTTTTTTCATTGCTTATCACCCTTTCCATCCTTGCGCAGCTTTTTCTTCAGTTTATCTGCAAAATTGTCCTTTTTTTCTTCGGTGTTGGGCATCAGCTCATTGCGCAGCAGACGTTCCACCGTCTGTGGTGCCAAATTCTTTTTCAGCACACCGCCTACCGCAACAGAAATGCCACCGGTCTCCTCCGAAACGATGACAACCACAGCATCTGAGGCCTCGCTCATGCCGACGCCGGCCCTGTGGCGGGTACCCAGGTCAGCGCTGAGGCGCTTACTTTCCGACAGCGGCAGCACACAGCCCGCTGCTGTCACACGGCCCTCCCGCACAATCACTGCGCCATCATGCAGCGCCGCCTTGGGGAAGAAAATGTTACGCAGCAGCTGCTCGGTCAGCTTTGCGTCCACCTCGGTGCCGGTCTTGACCTGCTCCTCCAGTGAGTTGCCTCTGGCAAAGATGATGAGTGCGCCCACACGTTCCTTACTCATGCGTTCACAGGCCATAATTGTCTGATTAATCACTGTATCCATTTCTTGATGGGTGTGTTCCAGCTTTAGCATTTTGCTTAGGCTCACGCTGCCCACATGGTCCAAAATTCTGCGAATCTCCGGCTGAAACAGCACCACCAGCGCAACCAGGCCTGCCGTAAACACGCTGTTCAGCAGAAAATGAAGCGCATGCATGTTCAGCAAATTGGACACCCAAGTGGCAATCACAAAAACACCAATGGCTTTTGCGATACGCCAGGCTGTGGCCGAACGGAACAGCTGTGACACTTTATAAAACAAAAACGCCACCAGAAAAATATCCAAAAAATCCATCAGCTCCATACTGGAAAGCTGCAAAGTCAGGTTATTGAGTATTTCCTGAAATGTAGTCATAAGCCTGAAACACGCCCCTTTTTCCTTGGTAAAACGCACTGTGGCCAAAAATACTTATAGCCACCCTATTATCTGTTCCATTATAGCGGATCTTACCCCGGATAGCAAGAGTAAAAGTTAAATTTTTTGTGAAGCCTGTGAAATAATATGCAAAAATGCCTCTGTTTCCTTCTGGTTCGCATCGTGACCAAAGGAGAGCCGCACCGTTCCTGTTTTTACTGTTCCGGCGCTTTCATGGGCCAATGGTGCGCAGTGCAGCCCGGCGCGCACTGCCACGCCCCGCTCAGCCAGCAGTGCTGCCAAATGCTGGCAATCCATATTGGGTACAAAGGAGACCGTTCCTCCCTGATGGGGACCTGTGAACACCTGCATCCCCATTTTATGCAGTTTTTTTGCGGTGAAAGCTGCCTGTTCCTGTTGGCGAGCAGCCATATTTTTCATACCTCTTTGCTGAATATAAGTCATGCCTGCCCACATACCTGCAATTCCCGGCACATTCAGCGTACCGGCTTCCCCCCGATCCGGCAGAAAATCCGGCATGGTTTGCTCCAGGGACATGCTGCCTGTGCCGCCAAAGAGCAGCGGCTCCGGTATGCTGCCGCACAGCAGCAGCCCGGTGCCCTGAGGACCCAGCAGCCCCTTATGGCCCGGCATAGCTATAAAATCCGCCCCCAACCCTTTCAGGGACACCGGCAGCATCCCTGCCGACTGCGCAGCATCCACAATAAACGGGATCCCCTGCCGCTGGCACATCGCCGCCATTTCCTGCACCGGCAAAATATATCCAAACACATTGGACACATGGGTAAACACTGCAGCTTTAGGCCGTTTTTTCAAAGCTTTTTCCCAGGCTTCCAGCGTATCCGCCCAATCAAACAGCCTTCTGCCTGCCACCTCCACCTGCGCATGCAGCGCCCACAAAGGTCTGGTGACCGCATTGTGTTCAAAGCCGGAGATCACCACAGCATCCCCCGGCTTGATCAGGGTGCGAATGGCCATATTCAGTCCCTGGGTGCAATTTGCGGTGAAAACCACCTGTTCCGGCCCACAATCGAACATTTTGGATGCCAGCTCCCGACAAGCATACACCTGTTCTGCCGCCGCCATTGCCGTGCGATGGCTGCCCCTGCCCGGATTGGTGCAGCAGCGCAAGGCTCGCACCATTGCTTCCCGGACCTGTGCCGGTTTGGGAAATGATGTGGCGCCATTATCCAAATAGATCATAGGAACAGCTCCACCGCATCGCCATTTTCTTCGGCATAAATTTTACTGAAGGAAAAACCGGCTTCCCGCAGCAATTCCACCGCCAGTTCCAATCTTTCCGGGCGCAGCCGCAGACAGTAGCCGCAGCCTCGCTCCTCCATCCATCGTGGCGTTCTTTGCAGTGCCACATCCACGCCCCGGCTGCGCAGATACCGCTGGCCTTGCTGCGCCGGCGTAATAGAACGAAAAGTGATACAGATCATCTTCATACGACAAAACCTCCCGGGCTAATCTATGCCCGGGAGGTGCAATTGGTGTGAAGGTTTTGCATATCACGCTTCACTTATTTTTCTTTTTTTGCAGGCGCAAGCCCAAATGCAATAGCCTGTACTGGTACCCATCAGATTCAGCAGCAGATCGTCAACATCGCACCAGCCCAAGCCAAAGCACAGCTGTGTGATCTCCACAAAAAGGATCAACGCTGTCATCAGCAGTATTTGTCGCCAGAATTTCCGCCATTTTCCCCATATCCAGGGCAAGAAGAATCCCAACGGGATAAACAGAACTACATTACCCAGCAAATTGGCAACGGCCTGCCATTTTTGCCAAGGATCCTGGCTTTGGCGCAGGCTGTTCCAAAACAATTCCAAAGTAGCAAAGGGCCGCAACTGCAAGCCGATTTCCTGCGCATAGACCATCCGTTGCCCGTACAGCAGCCACAACATGGTCACGCCATATCCCGTCAGTAGCAGCAGCTTCCATTTTCGCCTCATGCTTCCTCCAGCAGACACACTGCATGACAGGCCATGCCCTGCATCTGACCCGTAAACCCCAGGCCCTCTTCCGTAGTGGCTTTGATATTCACCCGGCTGACGGGAACAGACAGGGTCTGTGCAATATTTTCCATCATTTGCGGAATGTAGGGCTTCAGCTTGGGTGCCTGGGCGATCACGGTTACATCGATATTACCCACAGTAAAGCCGGCAGCTGCCAATTTTTCCGCTACGCAAGCCAGCAGACGCAAGGACGAGATGCCTTTGTAAGCAGGATCGGTATCCGGAAAGTGGTAACCGATGTCCCGCAGCCCCGCAGCGCCCAATAACGCATCCATCACCGCATGCAGCAACACATCCGCATCGCTATGACCCAAAAGACCCAGCGTGTAGTCAATCTCCACACCGCCCAGGATCAGCTTGCGATCACTGTCAAATTTATGCACATCGTAACCATGCCCGATCCTCATTGCAATTCCTCCAAAATCAGTTCCGCCAGTTTCAAGTCCATGGGGGTAGTTACCTTAATATTGGTTTCTTCTCCCTCCACAATCTGCACCGACATACCCATATGCTCCATAGCGGAGCAATCATCTGTAAGCACAATGCCGTCTGCAGTAGCTTTTGCCAATGCGCCCCGCAGCAGATCTGCATCAAAAACCTGAGGGGTCTGCACAGCTCGCAGTGCGGCTCTGTTAGGTGTTTCTGCTACCAAATCGCCTCGCATCACCTTGATGGTGTCCTTCACCGGGATGCCCGGTGCCGCAGCACCGCAGGCGTTAGCGGTTCGCACCACCCGTTCAATCAACCGAACGGACGCAAATGGCCGTGCGCCATCATGGACTGCCACTAAGCGACTGGTTTCTGACAGCGCCCGCAATCCCATTTCCACCGATTGGGAACGATCACTGCCTCCCGGCACCACTGCCTTCAGCTTGGTACAGTCCCGGCACAGCGCCATGACCGATTCGATCAGATCCTGACGGGTCACCACAATGATCTCCTGGATCGCATCGCAATTTTGGAATTGCCGTACGGTATGCAGGATCATCGGTGCTCCGCCAATGGGCGCCATCACCTTATCAATGCCACCCATTCGGCTGGCATTGCCTGCCGCCACGATCACCGCACCGCAACGGGCTATTTTTTGCCGCTTGCGGAGGCGGAAGATCCTTGAAATATCCATGATTACAGCTCCTTAATGATCTTCTTAAAGGAATCGCCCCTAACCATAAAATTCTTAAAGGCATCAAAGGATGCGGAAGCAGGGCTCATCAACACCACATCCCCGCTGGCCGCAGCCGCGGCAGCCCCGCGAACTGCTGCTTCAAAATTGACACAATCCGTCATTTCCGGCATGTTTTCGCCACAAGCTTCCACCGCCGCCCGGATTTTCGGGCCAGTGGGGCCACAGAGGAACAGTTTTTTTACATGACTGCAAATTTCCGGGCCCAAAACATCATAGGGAATATTCTTATCATAGCCACCGGCGATCAAGATCACCTTTTCCGGAAAGCTGCGCAGACCGGCAATGGTGCGGCTGGGACTGGAAGCAATGGAATCATTGTAAAACCGGACACCATCTTTGATCCGCACCAGTTCGATACGATGCTCTACGCCGCCGAAATTCTTTGCCACATGGACAATGGCTTCATCGGGAACCAAACCCTCCACTGCGGCAATGGCAGCCATATAGTTCTCAATATTATGCACACCGGGCAGCAAAATATCCTTTGTTTCCAGTACGGGCACATCAGCACGGTAGAGAATATCATTCTCCAGCCGCACATGCACATCTTTTCCCTGCCGGGAGAAGGCACAGGTCACGCCAGGACCCACCAGGGGTGCGGTAATGACATTATCTGCATTGACCACCAGCAAGTCCTTCCCGCCCTGGAACCGGAAAATATTCTTCTTGGCATTCACATACTCTTCCATATCCTTGTGGACATCCAAATGGTTGGGTGAAAGATTGGTGATCACCGCCCGACAGGGACTGGAAGTCATGTCCATCAACTGGAAGGAACTCAGTTCCACCACCGCTAAATCCGTCTCGCCTATATGAGGCACCTGATCCAGCAGCGGTGTGCCGATATTGCCGCCCAGCCACACTTTTTTTCCGGCAGCCTTCAAAATCTCCGAAATCAGCGTTGTGGTTGTGGTCTTGCCGTCGGAGCCGGTCACCGCTAAAATCGGACAGGGGCAAAGGTGGAAGAAGGCTTCCATCTCGCTGGTCACTTTTGCGCCCCGGCTGCGCAACTCTACCAGCGCAGGGTTATTCGGGTGCATACCGGGGGTCCGGAATACAATATCTGCCTCTAAATTATCCAAATAAGTATCCCCCAGGCGGAGGTTACAGCCCTGACGCTCCAACTCCAGCACCGATGCATCCAGTTTTTCCCGGGGTGTCCGGTCGCAACCGGTGACGCTGCACCCAAAGGAAAGTAACAGCCGCACCAAGGGCTGATTACTGACACCCAAACCCAACACTGCAATCCTTTTCCCACGCAGGGAAGTAAAATACTGTTCAAAGGCAGAAATCATAGCCGTTCTCCTTTTCTTTTGGTCATGTAAATTGTTGTTTGCACGATTAACCAATGCCCTTGTAGGGACCGGCCTCCCGGACGGTCCTACCGCGAAGCGGCATTTTTTTAGAAGGACCGTCGTGGACGCCGGTCCCTACAGAAATCGCAAACAACAATTTACCATTTTATCTACCCTATAGTATATACATTCTCAAAAGAATTTGCAAGGGGGTTTGACATTTCCCCCGGTTTGCGGTACAATATTTCTGCGACCAGGTTGGACAGCCGCGGCTGCAAGCTGAAAAGCTGCAGGTGAGGAAAGTCCGGGCTTCACAGGGCAAGGATAACGGGTAACGCCCGCCGGGGGAGACCCCAGGACAAGTGCAACAGAGATATAC
>JAEIGA010016092.1_pt1 | contig 11383 bp, 3 predicted proteins | sample 9270691 | NCBI WGS metagenome assembly JAEIGA01 (sample SAMN17057246, study PRJNA624740) | gut metagenome | biome: biome; isolation source: fecal sample | host: Bos grunniens | place: China: Xizang | collected 2019
CTCTTGAGAGTTGAATATTGAAGCTTATCAGCGTTATAGAACAAGTGAGAAGCCGCTGTTACGCTATCGAGACTCCAAGTGTCAACGCTACCCAGTGTTTCGAGACTGCGACAGTCATAGAACATGCAGTACATGCTGGAAGTATCACTCTTAGCACTAATTGTACAATCAGATAACTCTTTTAAAGATGTACAACTACGGAAAAGCTCATACAAATAACCAACAAATACCAAATTAGTTACAGTTTTTACTGTTGAATTCGCATAGAAGGTTAATACCTTAGAGGTCTTTTGGGTAAATGAAACACCTTTAAAGTCATACGTACCGTCGGTAATATTGGCAAGTACTGACTCTGGAGTATACACTTTTTTAATAATAGCACGAGATAGGTCTAAATACTCATATGGGCTACTATTTGGTATAATCAGTTCTGAATTCGGTGTCGATGTACCATTAACGGATACACTCGATAAATTAAGGTATGTTAAATTTGTCAGGGTGGAAATATTAAACGATTTGAAAACATTACCGGTGCAGTTAGAAAGGTTTAAATAAGTAACACCTTCATCGAGTTCAATTTTTTCAATATTCTTACGACCTGATAAATTAACCTTTGTAAATTGAGGACATCTTGCAAGTCTAAACTTTGTTAAGTTTAAAGTTGTTAAGTCTAGAGTACTTGTAGAATCCACCACTTTACCTCTAAGTTTAGGGCAGTCTATAATAGATAAGTCAGTCAGACTCGTACATCCAGAAAGTATTAACTCAGCGTCGTCAAGCATTGCTAACGATTCAAGCGTTAAGGTTCTAATTCCAGAGTTCCGTAAGTCGAGCTTTTTAATATTTGCACCGGGTGCAAACGTAATACCGGTAACAGCGGAGTCTGGCATAATTACTGTTTCAAGGTTTTCACACAGAGACAAATCAAGACTCGTAGCTAAGCTACCTGTATTACTAATGTTGATATTTCGGATATAGGTGTTTTGTCCAAAAATAAGGTTATCTAGACTTCGTGCTCCAGAAAGGTCAATATCCGTCAACTTACGAGCGGCATCAATTTCAAACTTAGTTAAATTAAGGTCGTCTGTGTGGTTAATTGTTTGAATATTACCGGCGCCGTAGATTACAATGTTTTTATCAGTACCGGTAGTGGGAATATTAAACAGAGTTCCGGAGTACATCGTACCGCCATATTCATATTTATCATTAGGGTCCGCAAATGCGATAATATCCGCTTGGTTACCTGCGTCAACCTGAATATGAATATATTGAGGAGAATATACACGAATACCAATTGCCGAGGTCTGCGAAGGTGCGTTTGCACGAAGACGAATAGCACCACTAGTTATCGAGGTGTCATGGCTAAATAAAGTATCAAGGAATATGAGTCTTTGAGTAATAAACTGTCTATAGCGATTTTTACGGTTACCTTGTAAGCAGTGGAGATATGTGGTTGCGTAATCAGTATCATCAGCATTAGCTTTATAACTTAGGTACTTAATTACAGCGTCTTTGTTATAGAACTTTTCTCCAATTACATCACAGGTTTGTTGGTCAATATAGCGACAGATATTTTCAGCAGAGTATGGGTATCCAGTGCCTCTCATTTTAATATAACAGGATGCAATTTCTTTTTTAAAGAACTTACCAAAAGCTTTCCAAAGCTTAGATTCTGCTGTGTTATACGCAGCAAAACGAGTATGTGATTTTGAAGTTGTGGTATTCCAGGTCTTAACGGCATTGTGCTCTTTACCAAATTCGCCAGTTTCAACCTTTGCCTCTGAAATATAAGAAGGAGAGAGTGCAAGATTCAGCTCGGAAGATGGGAGTTTTAGATCTTGACCGGAGTTATCTAATCCCATTTGGGTGTCCATATCGTAGGGACGCGGATAAAGCTTACCATCGCCCCAGGTATCAAACATCGCGTTTTTACCGGCATTGTCCACCTGTGTAAATACCATCATTTGTAGATAGTAAGTCATACAGTATTCGTAACTAAAATAATTACTAAATTCTTTTCTGAACGTCGCTTCATTATTGCTATTGGTATATACCCAATTAATTGCGCGCTCAAGAGGACCGTATGTAAGCTTTTTATGAGTATCTTTGCTAATTACTTCATCATCGAGAAGGTCATCTGCAAAAGTATATCTCGGTTCTAGCGTTGCCTCCAAATAATCGTAACGGTCAAGGCCGGCATAATAGTCTGATTTTTTAGAAAACTTAGTAAAAGCACCTTTGTCATTCTTATAGTAAAGGACTGCACCGGCGTCTAATGCGCTATAAAAAGCGTCAAACGAATCATAGGTGATTTCTGTTTTCTGGTCAGAACCATAAATCGTATTACCACTTTCATAAATACTGCGAGTTTGCTCTTCATGAACATGCTCATATGGAATAAATGCGCCGGCAGAATAGTTGTCATTAGTACCACCTTCGTAAGAAACACAAGGAAGTGTTTTCAGCTCCACCGCGCTTCCATCCTCAGCTAGAAGTGGATTTGTGTCATATAAGACTGAATTTTCAGGATCATAAACAGAGTAATCTGTGATTGCTTTTTTATCACAATCTAATTCAAAACCAAGCTGTTTGCCCTCTTTATCAACATTAAACATAAAAGAGCCAGTATAATGATCTTGAGCAGTTAAAACATAAGAATTATCATCATTGAGCGTGTTACAGTCAGTTGCCTCGTCATTGTCATTATAGTATACAACACAAGCAAAGCCATCAATAGCGTCTCTAAAAGGTCTAACTGTTTTAACGACCTCTTTACCGTCTTCTTGATAACTTACTACCTTTGTCTGCTGTCTTGCTGGGCTGTAGTACTTCGGGTCAACAGAGCCGTGTATTGATTTAATAACCCCATCTAAAACTTCATCTTGATAGAAACATGCGGTAGGAGTATTATTACGGTGGGACTGCTCCATGAAGTCTACTTTGAGAGTAAACACATTGTCTTCAATGTACCAGCCATCCTTAGCACCTTTAAAAGGTGGTAGGATTTTTTTCTTTTTACGAACACCATCAACAACTTCAAAGACTTTAATTTGATAGTTCTTTACCGGATATTCAAGAGAAGAAGTACCCTGAAGATAAACGTCTACGTCTGTTTCATGTCCCCACTCGCCGTTTAAACAATAGTGCATGGTACAGTTAACTAAAGTGGTTTTTGAACCGAACGGAACGGTGTCACTTGCTTTTTTAGCTTTAATGGTATGTAAGATTTTGAAATCCTGATTAGTCAATCCCTTTTCATCCCACATTGCCAATTTTGCTTGATAATTAAGGTCGTCTGGGTCGACTTTGTTTTTAGTAAAGTAAATAGAAGTTAGGCCGTCTAGATTTCGTGTAAGAACAGGGTCACGGGCTGTTTGAGGAAGGGCGTTAAGATAGTTATTATAAACCTCACTTGAATATAGAGGTCTATTATAGCAGCGCATAACTTTAATTTCACACTCACCGTGATCCTGAACATAAGTAGTAACCTCATTTGCATTAATGTCGTTAATACTCATTTTACTAGTACCGTTAAGAACCAGTGGGAAATTCAAGCTTGGCTGCATTTTTGGCCATTTAGTATCAAGCTGTTGACAGCTTACTAGTGTGCCATCCACATAAACCCTGGCTGTCCAATAAGGGTTAAAGTTTTCAACAAGTACTCTTGTCGAATCATTTGGGTCTAATAAATCCTCATCAGCGGTTCGAATAGATTTGTCTATGGTTACAACAATATGTTGCCATGCGTCTTCTAGAACTGAAATTGTAGTAAATTTTTGTGCCGTGTCGAGACGTACCGTATCATAGCCAATGGAGAAGCCCGGGTCAGTACCTGCATTATTATCATTTCTTGCAGAGACAATTTTCGAATTTAAGGTACCGATACACTTACTACGTGCAAAGAGTTCAAAGGACATACCAGTGTTGCTATTGTCTGCTAATACCGTCCACGGATTATATAATAAGCCCTCCTTATAAAGAACACCTTGTGCTTGACCTCTTAGTTTTAAAGCTCCACAAGGAGACCCAAAAATATACGTAGGCTGAATGCCAGTCATTTCGTTCAGGTTTGACGTTCTGATTTCGTAGGTATTACCGTCTGTCTCTTCAGCTGCAAAAGTGTCATTAGTCAAGGTTGCTGCATTGGCGTCAAAGCAGAACATGAGTCCTTCTCTCACGTAAAAGGTACCCTCACCTTGTGCCGGTTTAATTTCAAATTCTCGAAGTACGGTCTTTGTAGCAGCGCTGCCGGCACGAAGAGTAACTTCCATACGGTAAGTACTTGTTGTTTTAATTGCGCCGATACTCCAAGTAACAGTATCACCATGAGTACAGTTAAAAACTCGAGAAAAGTCATTGATTTTCTCATCCGGCTGACCTATTTTATACAAATGGCACTCAGCTGAAAGGTTATTATAGTCTTGATAAGCGGCAATATTGGTTTTTGGCACAAAATCCAGACTAATAAATGATTCAGTAGTATACGGCATTATAGGAGTAAGTATCGTTATACCAACTGAATTCGCATCCATAATTTCCACAGTATCAACGACAGAGGTAGAAACAATACTTAAAAAATCTTCCGTTGCCGCATTATTAGTCTCGGTAATAGCAGCATAAACCGTAAGTGTATAGGTACCAGTCTCTGAGAAGGTTCCATCATCAAAATCTAAGTTTATAGATTTTTCAATCTTGGTACCACCTGGAATCGCCTCAGCAGATACTAATTTTTTATAGAGCTTTGGTTCAGAGCTGTCTCCGGCACGTTGTACTTTATAAACTAACCAACGGTATCCTTGCACCGCGTAGTTAGTACTGAAAGGATATGCAATCTGAGTTGTAGTCGTTCCGAATACGTTAGTTTTTGCAGTTTCAATAAAAGTTGAAGCAAACTGCACATTACCACAAATAATGCGGTATTCAATGTAAGGTTGTCTAAGCTCACCGTTATTATAAATCGCGTCCTTACCTAAAGCATCTACGACAGAAAGTTTATAGGTATAATCTTTTAATTCGGTAGCTGAACCAAGGTTTATAGTATTAAGACCCTTAGTAGCAGTAAGCTGACGAATTTGTTCGTAATCACCACCGCCGGCAGTTAGCTTTCTAAATACTTTTACAGTACAGTTACCTGCCGAAGTGGTGTTTACGTTAAATGAAAGAATTACAGCTTCGCCAAGATTAATTGTCTTAATAGGAAGGTAAGGAGAATTAGCCTCGCCATAATTGAGCTCGGGTTCCGCTTTAACAATCGCAATAAGGTCGTCAAGAGCGGCCTGAACACTCGCATGTTCTCCGGTGAATGCAATATGCTCTGCAGAAGATACTGCGAAGTTACCAGCAGGTGTTAGTGTATCTAAAATTTTAATTGACATAAATTATCCTCACTTAATATATTGTTAAGTTAACTGCTGCGGTTAACTTCTGATTTGATCTATATACATAGTAAGTAGCGGCACCATCTACAATTGTTTGAATTTGGCTAAATCCAGCATCAAAACCAGAACTTGTAAATGTCAATCCAGGGAAGGTCGTTATATAATATATATAAGCACCTGCTGGGCTTGCTTCTGCGGATATAGTATTATTTTTCTTTTTAATAGCGCTTAGTGCAATCTCCGTGCATACGGAGGGCTTGTCGGTAATCACATTACCTTCTACCTTCCAAGCACTATAATCGGTTTCTGCTTGATATGCCCATTGTCCAAGCGAGGTATGTGCATCTGGACTTCCACCGCCGCCACCAGAAATCGTCTGTAGCTCACCAAGAGGATTTATAACGTAAGTTTCAACGCTGTCTGCATTTACAACTGAAATTACTTGTCCTGGGTAAGCTAGCGGGGATTCTAGCGCGTACGCAGACGCGCTAGAATAACTATCAAAAACAGAGGTTTTGTCTAAAGGTATTGCGTTAGTTCGTGCAATAGTGGCACCAACATTCCAAACACCCGCTTTATTTAGTTGTGTAAAAAATTGTTCTTTTGTCATGGTTTGTTGTCACCTCGCACTTAGGTTGTTTTATAAGTAATCTTCCAGCTCGATGTGGCGCCGGTCTCGGCAACCGCATTTTTTATATAGAAGATGTCGTAATTTATTGGCTCATAACCGTTTGCACCGGGGACCGCCACATCTCTCACCACTTCAACCGATCCAGCAGGGGCGGTTGTAACAGCATTAGTAATTTCTACTGTAGTAATTTCATCTGCGCTTGGTACTGCAACAATAATCTGTTGCATTCCAGTAGTTGTTAGCGATGTGGGTCTATTCTTAGAGGCTGTCAATAAAGCACGAATATCGGCTGCTGAAATTATAGCTGCATCCACTGCTGTATTAGTTGTATAACCACAGAAATAATTTCTATAGCCGGTAATAGTCGCAGAAGAAGTGTCTACTGTACCTGCCATAATTTTTACAGCAGGAGATGATGCAGCACCAAGGTTATCTAGCGCTGTCGCGCCCTCGGTATATTCAGCTTCCACAGCTATTGCAAGTGCAGAATCATCAGTAATTATTACAGCATCAAAAGTACCTTCATTTGTCGTTAGGGTCTGAAGAACAGTATCACCGTCCATAAGCTTCACAGACCACGCAGAAGCCTCAATACCAGTCGCAGGACCAAATGTATAAGCACCTGGGTTAAGTGTCGCCACGTAAGAAATGGTAAGCTCAGAACCAGCCTCATAAGCTGTCGCTGACGCACCAGAGAGGGTCAATGAAATTGATGGGTTCGTAGTAATTGTTGGCTTAATACGCTGTGAAAGGAGTCTCGTTAAAAACGCTTCAACAGACAAGCCGGCGGAATCGAGCGATACACTACCCGTTTTGGTTTTTGTAAAGTTACCGATACGTTCGAAGTCTCCTGCAAGTGTAATGTCGCTTCTTATAATAACCTTGTCAGCCGCAACATTGCCATCACACGCAATCCAGCCGTTTGTCTTATCATAGGAATACGCTGATTTAATAAGGGTTACAGGGTCTTTAATAACAATTACATCACCAGAATTTGGAGTGACCTGATCTGCACAAATATCTACATTTGTCGGATCACCCTCAAATTCATAGACACGGTTAGCTGCCTCGTTGATTTGTTCAGTAACAGTATCTCTAAAGGTTTCAAAATCGTTTTTAGAAACCTTATCAGCCAACTCGGTAGGTACATTTTCGATTACATCTTTAAGCTCCCTATTTTCGGCAGCTACATTGCCAAGCATCTCAGTGGTAGCATTAATCCACGCAGAAGTACTGGTGTTGACAGATGCCTGCTGTGTCTTAAATGCAAGATAATCAGCGGCATCAGCTTTCATTGTGCCAAGGTCTGCCACAGCGGAATTTAGCGTGTCGATTGAGCTATCCACTTGAGTATCCTTTGCAATAAGACCGTTGACAGTAATACTGAGAACATTAACACGAGAGTCGATAGCAGTTAAGGCAGATTCATCTAACTTTTCTTCAAGCTTGACGTCGACCTGACCCATAACAGTTTCAACTATATCTTCAGTAGCGTTGCTAATAATAGTATCCTGTAGGGACTCGAGGGTACTCGCTTGCTCTGCTTTATATACATTAAATGCTTCAGCCGCTTCTTCTGCTTGCGCTCCTAATGCAGCTAAATCAGAAGCCAGCCTTGCAATTCTACGATGATACTCCTCGGAGTGTTCTTGAAGATTGTCAGTAGTAACATAGTCTGATAGTGTATCCTGAAGTTCGGTTTTATGTAAATCAACTTTATCATTGAGGGCACTAAGGGCAGTACTTACCTCAGTAATTTGTGCTGTTGATGCTTTACCGGCAAGCTCGTCTTGAATGCCTTCAATCTCTCCGAGAACTTGATTATCAATGTAAATCTGACTAATTCTTGAATTAAGACTCCCAATTACAGCTGCTTGCTCTTGTGTATAGGTATTAAAAGTAGAGTTATCTACTTTTGTGTTAAGACTAGTGGTAATGTCGGTATTACTCTGTTTTAAGTTACGAATTTCCTCTTCAGCAGCCCCGAGCGCAACAACACCAGCCTTAGTATCCAATTGCTCATTGATACGAGAAATCGCTTGAGTAACATCTAAGGCATTTGCCTTTGTATCTACTTCATGTTCTAGCATATGAAGACCACTTGCAAGCTCGTCTGTTTTAATATTAAAAGTCGTAGTATCTACTTTTGTACCAATAGCTGTATGTAGTAATTGGCGGGTAGTATTTAAGTTACCAGTAATGCGGGTCTCTGCGTCGGCCAAAGCAGTCATAGATGCTTTATCTGCTAGGTCGGCCGTGATACCCTCTATCTGGTCAGCAATGGACTGCCCCAAGGTGTATAGCTGAGTATCGAGAGCTCCGAGATGATCAGAATGTACATCTAATTGACTTTGTACCTGCGTAATATCAGCTTTACTGTCTAAGACACGCTGAATATCTGCATCATTAGTAAGTAGTCTAGCTTGTGCGTCGACAAGTTGCTGAATCTGCTCTTGGATCTCAGAAGCATCTGCTGTAGAGTCTAACCTCGCTAGAATTGGTGTGAGAGTATCAGTAAGGTCGTCCGCAGTAATTTTGGTATCAATGACATCAGCAAGAGCATTTACGCTATCCTGTTGAGCCTTGATTTGAGCATCAAAAACAGCTTTAGTAATAGAATTTAACACTAACTGTTCTATATCTGCCCTATCAGATTGCTCCGCATTTTGAAGTGCTGCTACGCGGTCTACAAGCTCTGTATAAACAGAAGCATCTAACTTCTGGCTAATTGCGTTGGACAGAGTTCTGGATAGGTCATTAAATTCAATTTGATTAACTTTTGACTCAAGTACTTCAGTGACTGCCTGATTAATACTAGTCTGAGTATTAATAAAATCAATAATAGTATCGCGGTCTGCTTTAGAGCTCTGTAGGTGCTCTACCGCATTATCAAGTTCAAGTAAAATCTCATTAATTTCTTCGAGAGATTCCTTGATCGGGTCAAGTGCCTCACTACTGAGCTTTGATCGCACCGCTGTGTCCATTTGTGCAACTGCAACGGAAAGCTCTTCTTTTGTGGCGCTTTCGGCAATTGCAAGATCTCTATTTGTTTCTCTCACATTTAGCTCATTTACGAACTTTGTGAAATCGGTTATATTTAATTTATTTGAGGTTAGTTCTGTGAGTATTGTCTGCTGTGCAGTAATATATTGATTAAAGTTTGCACTCAAAGCTGCTAATGCAGTTTCAACAGTAGTAACACGTTCATTTTCTGCGGAGCTATCACCCAATTCTACCCAGGCTTCACCACTATAAATGAACTCTTTATTACCAACAATACACACATCACCTGCATTCGCAGTACGAGGTCTAATAGTCTGCTCACCGCTAAGTCCACCAGAAGGCATCTCTACAAAATCAAAGATACCTATAAAGTGAGTAGTCCCGCTAACGCCCTTAATTTTCTCTTGGAGTTCACCAAGCTGCGTATCAAGCTTAGCATCCAGGTTACGCACTGCAACACCTAAATCGGCGTCCGCAGTTAAAAGTTCGTTATTTAAAACTGATTGGTTATTTAAAATTTCAGTTATTTGACCACTAATCGAGGTTGTCAGCTCGGTGACTTTCTTTGTGACTAAATTTCTAGTACCGTAGATAGACGCTTCGGTATCACTAGCACTAGTGGATCCAAGTAATCGAGCGGAGTCTGCAGACAGAGTCTCTAAAAGCAGTTCTTTAGTAGACGTAATACTATTTTCCAAAATGGTAGTCGCATCTTCAATTTGGCCACCGAGTTGGTCAGTATTTGCCAAAAGGCTCTGATAATCACGCAACAGATCACTTACATTTGATTCAACATTTGCAAAGCGCTGTTCAACCTTTCTAGCATTATCTACCGAATCTGCAGATAATTTTGTCACATCTTGCTGTGTTTGTGTTAGGTCTGCAGTAAAACCAGCGAATGTCTGCTCTATTGTCGTCTGCTGATTAACAAGTGCTTCAAGGTCAATAGACTCTAGAATTGCAAGTTTATTTAAAACACTATTTAGGTCAGCTGCGTGAGTATCTTGCACCTCTCTAACTTTTGCAATTAGCTGTGCTTGTTGCTCTTCAACAACCTTGAGTTTGTACTGAATGCTTCCGACGGTCGAGTCGTCTCCGATAGCGGTTAGCAGTTCGGAGCATTCAAGTTGCAAGCGGCTAACGGAAGTGTTGATACCGGTTTCAAGAGTCTGCAGTTGAGCTTTAACGGCCGCAAGTTCTTTTATTAAACTTGTAATTTCCTCTGCAGAGGCAGGATCATCTTGGTTGCCAGCGCTCAGTTCTTCTAGTACTGCGATACGTCTTGCTAAAAGAGCGTCTTCACCAGCGAGGCCCGTAATTGCGGCTCGTAAATCTGCACGAACAGTTTCATAACGTACATTTAGCTGTGAAATTTTAGTAATTACTGAGTCTGAATTTGTAAATACTTTGGCATCAAGAGTAGACAATCTACTGTCTACTACTGCTGTTAACTCCTCAAGGGCTCTTACGGCGCCATCGAGACCCAGTAATTGCACTTCTAGCTGATTGATTTGTGGAAGCAACTCAGAGTCTCCACTAGCAGCCTTCAGTTGTGATACTTGAGCACTCAGTTTATTAAATTCTTGCTGTAAATATTTTACTTGATCCTTAGACTCTGTTCGAATCAGAGCTTCAGCTTGTTTAGCTCTTGCGGCCTCAGCCTCTACTAATTTATTTACTGACGCGTCTAAAGAATCGCGCACCGCATAAATTTTTGTATTGAGCTGTCTTGTTACAAGCTGTAGTTGAGCTAATTCATCAGTTAGCCCCGTGATTGCTGAAATTGGATGTTGGTCAGCAACGTCACGGTTAAACATCAGGTCATGGTTCATTAATCGATTTTTTTCGTTGTCCGTTGTATAGGTTTTTCCTGTGCTACCTTGTGACGGAGTTATTTTTCCATATACCATCTATGCTCTCCTTTTGTGAATTTTCTTATTCGTGAATTATAAATTTTGTTCTTTTTACTACTGTTGATAACTGAGCATTTGGGTCGGAAAGTCCCATTCCGTCAGCTAATAGGTCAGCAGGCACATTCTTTTGTAATTTAAGCGTATAGTAGTAAGTACCAGGCGCTAAATTAACTGTGTCGCCCCTATTTATTTCTATTGTAAACATTCTACTTTTTGTACCAGGAATTAAAGCACCATCATAAATTCCATATGCACGAAGAATAATGGCGTCCTCGAACTTACTATGAGGTTCCATTAGTGCAAAATACAGCACGTCATTTGCTTTCATTTCATATAAACCGGAAGGGGTGCTATCATCATAAATTGCGGCGTCAAATGAAAAAAATTCGCCACGATTCATAGTAATTATACCAGTCGCCATATATAATTTAATTCTCCTTGTTTAGTTTATCATATAA
>JAEIGA010016093.1_pt1 | contig 11383 bp, 12 predicted proteins | sample 9270691 | NCBI WGS metagenome assembly JAEIGA01 (sample SAMN17057246, study PRJNA624740) | gut metagenome | biome: biome; isolation source: fecal sample | host: Bos grunniens | place: China: Xizang | collected 2019
CAAGTAATAATATACTATACATTAAACAGTAGGTCAATACTTTTTTAAATATTTTTTTATATTTTTTTTCTATATGTTTTTTTCATACTCTTTTCTTAGCTTTTCAATGACTTTCTTCTCTAATCTAGAAACCGTCATCTGAGATATATCTAGCTCTTTTGCTATTACAGATTGTGTTTTATCTAAGAAGAATCTATCTTTAAATATTTTTACTTCTAATTCATTTAAAGTTTCCATAAACTTATTTATAAAGTCTTTTTGCTCTATATTATTAAAGCTACTTTCTTCTGAACCTATTTTATCTATAAGTGTAATATCTTTATCTTCTGAATCATCATTACTAGATGAATCTAGTGATATAGGTTGATATCCATAAGATGCTTCCATAGCTTCTAAAACTTCTTCCTCAGTACACCCTATATAGTTAGCTATATCTTTTACCTTAGGATGAGTTTTATTTTCTTGTTCAAGTGCTAATTTAGCTTCACTTATCTTTTTACTTAACTCTTGAACTCTTCTTGGAACTCTTAGAGACCATACTTTATCTCTAAAATATTTTTTTATTTCACCTATTATTGTTGGTGTTGCAAAACTCGAAAACTCATATCCCTTTTCTATATCATATCTATCTATTGCATATATTAACGCCAATGATCCTACTTGATATAAATCTTCATATTCAACACCTTTATTAATATACTTTTTTGCTAATAAGTTTACTAAATATAAATGTCTTTCAATAAGAATATTTCTAATATCTTTATTATCTTTGTCTTTACTATATATCCTAAATAACTCTTTTGTATCGATATCTAGGTAATTTGTAGCATTAGCTACATTCTTCATTAAATATCAACTCCTAAATACTTAGTCATTTTTATTATGGTTCCTTGGTTGTCTTTTGATTCTATCTCTACTTCATCCATTAGTGTTTGAATTATAAATAACCCTAATCCATTTTCTTTTGGTTGTGTTAAGTCTGGTGTAGCTATTGAATCTATATCATATCCTTTACCCTTATCTTTTATTTCTATATTTAATCCATTTTCTAATATAGTATACGTTATACTTACTGTTTTATCATCACTATGCTTTATAGCATTAGTACTTGCTTCTGATACAGCTACTTTCATATCCTCTATATCATCCATTGAAAATCCTATTTTATTAGCTATTCCTGAAGTAGTTAATCTTATTATACTTACAAAATCAGGATTAGCACTTATCTCCATTTTTATAGTTTCACAAGCCAAAGTCTATCCCTCCATTTTAAATATTTTATCTAGACCTGTTATAGTAAAAATCTTCTTTACGTTACTCTTTGGATTTAGTATATATATTTCTTTATTATCTGTTTTTAATTTCTTTAAAACACCTATCATAACCCCTAATCCTGTAGAATCTATATAATCTAAGTTATCAAGGTTTATTTTCATATCTACTATTTTTTCATCTGCTAAACTATGTAAATGGGATTTTAATTTTTCTGCTGTTGATACATCTAATTCACCTTGAACTGATATATCCCAAAATCCTTTTTCACTATTTAATTTAGAATCTATATTTATTGACATCTTAGTTCCTCCTTATAGTTATCTTCTTTTTACAAATCTAAATACTTTCATTATATTTGTAACTTTACTTAGTATACTAACAATTTCCTCTGTAGAAGTTGTTATTGATGCAACATTTTCTATAGTCTCGTGTATATGTCTTTCGTTATAATCTATAACCTTATATGCTTTTTCTACAACTTTATTTGTAGTATTTAGTAATTTTCCTATGTATATCCCTATAATCAAAGCTGAAACTCCTATTAAACAAGCTCCTATCTGCCATCCCAAAGTATTCATTAATTACTTTCTCCCTCATTATTAAATGTTCTACTTATTACTATTTCATCCTCAGATATATGTATATTATCATCTTCTACTAATTTATCATCTATAAAATCATTTATTTTTCCTTTTACATCTTCAAATGTTCCTTGTAAAACCTCTTTTGGATTTTCTTTAATTTCATCTATTTTATTTTTTGCATCTTTTCTAAGTTCTGATCCTTTTTTAGGTGCTAAAAATAATCCTGCTATAAATCCTATAAATGCACCTAATAGTAAAAAGCTTCCTTTTCTTTTACTCATAGTATATTCTCCTCTTAATTATTTAAATTTATGTATATTATGTATATGAAGTTAATCAAAAAGAATAGGATATAATCCTATTCTTCTTCCATCTTTATTTTTGAAATAGAAACTACATTGACTTCTTCGTCAGTTTTCATTAACTTAACTCCACTAGTTACTCTTCCGAATAATGAAATTTCATTAACTCTTAGTCTTATAAGAACTCCATCAGAATTTATTATCATGATTTCATCGTCCTCATTTACCATCTCTGCTCCAACAAGTTTACCTGTTTTCTCAGCTATGTTATAAGTTTTTATTCCTTTTCCTGCTCTTATCTGAGTTCTATATTCATTTATGTCAGTTCTTTTACCAAATCCATTTTCACTAACTACTAGTACATCCGTACCTTCTTCACATAAGCTCATTGATACAACTTCATCACCTTCAGATAATGTTATACCTTTTACACCCATAGCTGTTCTTCCCATAGGTCTTATGTCATTTTCATCAAATCTTATAGACATACCATCTTTAGTTACTAAAAGAACATCTTTATTTCCGTCAGTTACTCTAACTCCTATAAGCTCATCATCTTCTCTTAAACCTATAGCTATTAGTCCTGCTTTATTTATATTTTTAAATTCTTCACGACTAGTTTTCTTAACTATACCGTTTTTTGTAGCTAATAATAAGTATTTATTATCATCATGTTCATCGATAGCTAATAGTGTAGCTATTTTTTCATTAGGGCCTAATTGAAGTAAGTTTACAATAGCAGTTCCTTTTGCTTGTCTCTTACCTTCTGGTATTTCGTATGCATTTAATCTAAAACTTCTTCCCTTATTTGTGAAGAATATTAATCTACTATGAGTAGTTGTACTTACTAAGTGTTTTACGAAGTCTTCTTCTCTTGTTGTAAGAGCAGATATTCCTCTACCACCTCTTTTTTGACTCTTATAAGTATCTGCTGGAAGTCTCTTTATATATCCAAAATGAGTAAGCGTTATAGCTATTTCTTCATCCTCTATAAGGTCTCTCATATCTATTTCGCCTTCAGCATGTCTTATTTCAGTTCTTCTTTCATCAGCATAATTTTCTTTTATTATAAGCATTTCTTCTTTTATTACGTTAAGAAGTAATCTTTCATTAGCTAATATTTCTTTTAGTCTATTTATTCTCTTTATTAGTTCTTCATATTCAGCTTCTATCTTATCTCTTTCTAATCCAGTAAGCCTTTGAAGTCTCATGTCTAATATAGCTTGAGCTTGTATGTCAGATAATCCAAACTTATCCATTAAGCCTGTTTTAGCTTCTTGAGTTGTTTTAGATGCTCTTATTAAACTTATAACTGCATCTATATTATCTAAAGCTATTCTTAACCCTTCTAGTATATGAGCTCTAGCTTCAGCTTTGTTTAATTCAAACTTAGTACGTCTAGTTACTACATCTTTTTGATGTTGTACATAATGATATAGTATTTGCTTAAGGTTTAATACTTTAGGTTGACCATTTACTAATGCAAGCATTATTACACTAAATGTATCTTCCATTTGAGAATGTTTATATAAGTTATTTAATACTATATTAGCATTAACATCTCTCTTAAGCTCTATAACTATTCTCATTCCATTTCTGTTACTCTCATCTCTAAGGTCAGATATTCCTTCTAACTTTTTATCCTTAACTAATTCAGCTATTCTTTCAACTAATTTAGCTTTATTAACTTGGTAAGGTATTTCAGTCACTACTATTTGCTGCTTTCCTTTTGGTAATTCTTCTATTACAGCTCTAGCTCTAACTTTAACTTTTCCTCTACCTGTTTTATATGCTTCAGCAATATTTTCTTTTCCCATTATTATTGCTGAAGTTGGGAAGTCTGGTCCTTTTACAAATTTCATTAAATCTTCAACAGAACATTCTTCATTATCTATTAAGTGAACAGTTGCATCTATCACTTCTCCTAAGTTATGAGGTGGTATAGATGTAGCCATACCAACTGCTATACCATTAGATCCATTAACTAATAGGTTAGGATATCTTGAAGGAAGTACTGAAGGTTCCTTTAAAGATTCATCGAAGTTTGGTACGAAATCAACAGTCTCTTTATCTATATCTCTTAATAATTCAAGAGATAATTTAGTCATCTTTGCTTCTGTATAACGCATTGCGGCTGGTGAGTCACCATCAACTGAACCAAAGTTACCATGACCATCAACTAAAAGTCCTCTAGTTGCGAAATCTTGAGCCATTCTAACCATTGCAAAATAAACCGCTGTATCACCATGTGGATGGTACTTCCCTAGAACGTCCCCAACTATACGTGCAGACTTTCTATATGGTTTATCTGGTGTTAAATTTAATTCACTCATTGAATATAATATTCTTCTATGAACTGGCTTTAGTCCATCTCTTACATCAGGAAGTGCTCTACCAACTATAACACTCATTGAATAGTCTATATAAGACTTCTTCATTTCCTCTGCTATCTCAATAGGGAGTATTCTCTTATTTTCTTCCATTGATACTCATCCCCTTTCTATATATCTAAGTTTCTAACGTATGTTGCATTTTCTTCTATAAATTCTCTTCTTGGAGCAACTTTGTCACCCATAAGCATTGAGAATACTTCATCTGCAATTGCTGCATCTTCTATAGATACTTGTAATAAAGTTCTTGTTTCAGGATTCATTGTAGTATCCCATAATTGTTCAGCGTTCATCTCTCCAAGCCCTTTGTATCTTTGAAGCTCTACACCTTGTCTTCCGATTTCTTCTAATAATTTATTTAATTGTTCATCAGAGTAAACATAATATTCTTTCTTTTGCTTTTTAACCTTGTATAGAGGTGGTTGTGCTATATACACTAATCCATTTTCTATTAATGGTCTCATATATCTAAAGAAGAATGTTAATAATAACGTTCTTATGTGTGCACCATCTACGTCGGCATCGGTCATGATTACTATTTTATGGTATCTTGCTTTTTCTAAGTCAAAGTCATTACCAACCCCACAACCAAATGCAGTTATCATATTTTTTATTTCATCTGATGATAATATTTTATCTAATCTAGATTTTTCAACGTTTAGTATCTTACCTCTTAGTGGAAGTATCGCTTGTGTATGTCTATCTCTACCTTGTTTTGCAGAACCTCCGGCAGAATCCCCTTCGACTAAGAATATTTCACTCTTAGATGGATCTTTTTCAGCACAGTCAGCTAATTTCCCAGGTAATGAAGTACTTTCTAGGACACTCTTTCTTCTAGTTAATTCTCTTGCTCTTTTAGCAGCTTCTCTCGCTCTTTGAGCTCTAAGACCTTTATCTACTATTATTCTAGCTGTAGTAGGATTTTCCTCTAAGAAAGCACCTAACTCTTCTACTGTTACGCTATCTACAATACCTCTCATAACAGTATTTCCTAATTTAGTCTTTGTTTGACCTTCAAATTGTGGCTCAGGAAGCTTAACTGATACAACAGTTGTAAGACCTTCTCTTATATCTTCACCTAATAAGTTTGGTTCACTTTCTTTTAAAAGTTTATTTCTCTTAGCATATTCATTTATTGTCTTTGTAAGAGCTGACTTAAATCCTGCTAAGTGAGTACCACCTTCATGAGTATTTATATTATTTGCGAAAGAATATATGTTCTCTGAATAACCGTCAGTATACTGCATAGCTAACTCAACAACATAGTCATCTACCTTTTTATCTATATAAACTATATCTTCATGAATTCCAGTTCTAGACTTATTTAAGAATTTTACATATTCTATTAGTCCCCCAGTGTAATGGAACTCTTTTTTCTTTTCATTTTCTTCTCTTTTATCTTCAAATACTATTTTTATACCTTTATTTAAGAAAGATAATTCTCTAAGTCTATGCTCTAAAGTCTCATATTTGAATTCTATTTCATCAAATATTGTAGCATCTGGCATAAAGCTTATTGTAGTACCTGTATCTTCGCATTTACCTACTATTTCAAGGTCAGTTGTAGGAGAACCTAATCTGTATGATTGTCTATATACATTTCCATTTCTACGTACTTCTGCAACTACCCATTCAGATAATGCATTAACTACAGAAACCCCAACCCCGTGAAGTCCACCAGATACCTTGTATCCTCCTCCACCGAATTTACCTCCTGCATGAAGTACTGTTAAAACTGTCTCTAATGTAGATTTTCCTGTTTTAGGATGTATCTCTACAGGTATACCTCTACCATTATCCTTTACTGTTATACTTCCATCTTTGTTTATAGAAACATATATTTCTGAGCAATATCCTTGTAATGCTTCATCTATACTGTTGTCTACTACTTCATAAACTAAGTGGTGTAAACCTCTAGGACCTGTTGAACCGATATACATACCTGGTCTTTTTCTAACGGCCTCTAATCCTTCTAAGACTTGTATCTGACTTGCACCGTATTCTTGTTTCATCTAGTTACCTCCATTCTCTATATTAATAACTTGTCCTTTTTCAATTCTGAAAATGGTTGTATTACTTTTATTAAATATATTTATATGTGAAACTTCAGCTGTAGTTATAAACATTTGAACTACACTTAAGTTATCTATCAATAGTTTTTGTCTAGTTTCATCTAATTCACTAAATACATCATCTAAAATTAAAATTGGATATTCCCCAACTTCATTTCTTATAAGTTCAATTTCAGATAATTTTAATGAAATAGATGCTGTTCTTTGTTGCCCCTGTGAACCATAAAGTCTAACATCCAGTCCATTGACATATATATTTAAATCATCTTTGTGTAAACCATACCTAGTTGTTCTTACATCAATATCATGCTTTCTACTAGATGTAAGTTTATCTAAAAATTTGTTGTATACACTATCAGTAGTATCATCATCACATATATCAATCTGACTTTTATATGTAATTGATAATTCTTCAATTGAATTTGTTAATTTTGAATGCATATTTTTAGATATATCTGCTATTTTTTTTATAAAATCTCTTCTTAAAATATACAGATAACTACCATACCTAGCTAAACTTTCATCATAGACATCAAGTAAAGCATTATCTATATGATTAGTTTTTAATAACTGATTTCTTTGAAATAATATTTTATTATAATTTGTAAGATAATTATAATATTTAGGCATAATTTGACTAATCTCTTTATCAATAAAAGATCTTCTCTCCTTTGGACCTTCCTTAACTAACCTAAGATCTTCAGGTGAGAATATAACAACATTTAAATTCCCAAGTAATTCATGAATTTTCTGTATATGAATTTTATTAACCTTTATACCCTTTTTATTTTTTCCAATAGCTATTTCTATTAAACCATCTGTATGCTCTTTTGAGTAACTTCCTCCAACATAAAGATTTTCAGTATCAAACTTTATTATTTCTTTATCTCTATTAGTTCTAAATGATTTTCCAAAAGATAGCATATATATAGATTCTACTATATTAGTCTTTCCTTGGCCATTTTTTCCTAAAAGAAGATTAACTTTTTTATTAAATTCTAAATATAAATTATTATAGTTTCTAAAATTAACTAATTGTAAGCTATTTAGTCGCATAAAAGGTTCTCCTTTTTACACTACTTTTATTTTCTGTCCTTCAACTTCTACAACATCTTGAGGTCTTAATTTTCTACCTCTTCTCATTTCAACTTCTCCATTAACCTTAACTAAACCTTCTAATATTAAAAATTTAGCGTGTCCTCCTGTAGATACAGCATCTGCTAATTTAAGAAATTGATCTAGTTTTATATATTCTGAATCTATATTTATTTCAATCATAGATGAGTTCCTCCTATTTTTTATAAAAATTATTTAAATAATTACTACGTTAAATATATATTATATCACAAAATTAGCTATAAAAACCCAACTTTATTAGTTGGGTTTTCTGATTAAACTATATATTAGATGATATTCTTACTGGTAATAATAAATAAGTATATTTAACTTCATCTGCTGGTCTTATTATACAAGGATTTATATTTGTAGTGAATTCTATGAATATTTCTTCACTATCTATATTCTTTAAACCTTCTAAGAAATATCTAGAGTTAAATGCTATATCTAAGTATTCACCACTTAATTCTAAATTAACTTCTTCATATACATTTCCTTTATCAGTATTTGAAGTTATAGCCATAACATTATCCCTTATTGATAACTTTATTAAGTTATTTTTTTCTGATTGAGATAATAATGATGCTCTTTCTATACTATTTAAAAGTTCTTTAGTATTTAATTTTACCTTTGAATTATACTCTCTAGGTAATAATTTTTTGTAATCTATAAAATCACCTTCAAGAAGTCTAGTGATTATTTTAGTATCATTTATTATAAATATTGCATTTTTTTCATCAAATCCAACTTTTACATCTTCTTCAGAAGATAATAAGCTGTTTACATCATTTAATGTTTTTCCAGGTATTATAACCTTTGCATTATTTACTATATTATCGATTTTACAACTTCTAACTGCTAATCTATATCCATCTATAGCAACTAGGCTTATCTCTCCATCTACTATTTCTAAAAGTTCTCCCATTAATACAGGTTTAGTTTGATCTTGAGATATAGCAAATACTGTTTGCTTTATCATATTTTTTAGTAAGTCTTGAGGAATGTTATATAAATCTTCTTCATTAACTTCAGGAAGTCTTGGATATTCTGTTGCTGAATCTCCCTTTATTTTAAATCTTGAATTTAAACAATTTATATATACATTATTTTCAGAATCTGATTCTATTTCAACAAATGAATCTGGTAGTTTTCTTATAATATCCCCAAAAAGTCTAGCGTTTACTACTATTTCTCCTTCTTCTATAACTTCAGCTTGTGTATAAGTTTCTATTCCGATTTCTAAATCATATCCAGTTAGTTTTAATTGTCCGTCTTTAGCAGATAATAAAATTCCTTTTAATAATTCTAATGTCGTCTTTCCATTAATAGCTTTTTGTGAAATTCCAATTTTATTAGCTAAAAGTTTTTGGTTACAAATTATCTTCAATGTGGATAACCTCCTTGTCGCATTTATATAAAAAAATAAATAAAAATATTAGTAGTAATAGTAGTAAGTGTTGTTGATAATGTTAATAAGTATCTATGTATAAATAAATTCAAAGATATCAACATGTGTATAAAATGTTAATATCTTTGTTATTTTTAGTATAATATTGTGTTAATAAAATTTAGACAAAAAAACTATAAACATTACATTAACACTATATCCACAGGCAAATGTTTATAAATTATCCCTTTAAATCTGAAATTATTTTGTCTATTTTAGATTTAATTTCTTCATTTACTTGTATATCTTTAATTATCTTATCGTGGGCATGAATAACAGTTGTATGATCTCTTCCCCCAAATTCTTCTCCTATCTTAGGAAGTGATAAATCTGTAAGTTCTCTAGATAAATACATTGCTATTTGTCTTGGATAAGCTATCGATCTTGTTCTTTTTTTAGAATTGAAGTCTTCCATCTTTATATTAAATACAGAAGCAACCTTTTCTTTTATTCTGTTTACAGTAATTTCTTCGTTTTTAGTTGTAGTTATTATATCTTTTAAAGCTTCTACTGCTAAGTCAAATGATATTGTTCTATTAGTAAGAGATGAATAAGCTATTACTCTCGTTAAAGCTCCTTCTAATTCTCTTATGTTAGATTTTATATTTTTAGCGATATAAGTAGTTACTTCATTTGATACTTCTATATTTTCCATTTGAGCTTTTTTTCTAAGTATGGCTATTCTAGTTTCAAAATCTGGTGCTTGAATATCAGTTATAAGCCCCATTTCAAATCTAGATCTTAATCTATCTTCTAATGTTGGAATCTCTTTTGGAGGTCTATCACTAGAAATTATTATTTGCTTATTAGCCTCATGTAATGAGTTAAAAGTATGGAAAAACTCTTCTTGAGTTCTTTCTTTTCCAGCAATAAACTGTATGTCATCTATAAGTAATATATCGACATTTCTATATTTATTTCTAAATTCTTCGTTTCTATCATCTTTTATAGAGTTTATAAGTTCATTTGTAAATTTTTCCGATGAAACATAAACTACCTTAGCATCCTTTTTTTGAGTTATTATATGATGACCTATCGCGTGCATTAAATGTGTTTTTCCTAATCCAACTCCTCCATATAAGAATAATGGATTATAAGCTCTAGCAGGAGATTCTGCAACAGCAACACATGCAGCATGTGCAAATCTATTACTATTACCGATTACGAAAGTATCAAAAGTATACTTAGGATTTAAATTAGGATAATTTTTTTGAGGTAAATTAGAACTTTTTGATTCTTCTTCTAGGCCCTCTACGTATTTTTCATCTAAAACAAACTTAACTTTATATTTTTTTAAAGAAAGTTGATTTACTGAGTTTTCTATTAGATTTAAATATCTATCTTCTAAAATACCTTTAGTAAAATCATTAGGAACTAAAAGTATTAATTCATTCATATGTATTTTTAAAGGTATTATTTGCTTAAAAAAAGCATTAAAACTAGGTGGAGATAACTCACCTTTTATTAATTGTAGTGTTTTGTCCCATAAAGAAACTATATCCATAGTATGAACCTCCGCATAGAATAATTGACATTTTCCACAAACTTATTAACAAAAATTAATAAAATCTATATAAATTTAAAAAAATAAGAATATTTATGGATAGTTATGTGGATAAAAAATAATAATAGTAATTATTCTGGTAAAGCAAAAAGTTATAAACAATATGTATATAAAGTTATAAATAGTAAAAACATATAAATAAACCACTTTATAACTAAATTATTGTCAGTTAACTAATAAGTTATACACATTTATATCCACAGTTTGTGTATAACGTTAATAAGTGAATAAAATTTATTAACATTATGCACAGGTATAACTATAATATCAGAATAAACGTCAAACTTCAATAATTTACAACGAATTTATCCACAATATTAACTGCTTGTTGATAAATATATGTATTAATATTATATTGTTAAAAAATAAAAGGTTTATACTATATAAAATAAAAGAGAAAAACAAGTTAATCACAGTTATATTAAATTTATAAAAATACAATACTATATTAATAGTCAATTAGTTATTTATCTGTTCCAAAAACTCGTTGACAACAAATATAAAAGCATTTATAATTGTATGTGTTATGTTTACTTTGAGGGTAAAGTTATTATTTTTATAAACGGAAAACAAATCTGAAAGGCGGTGTAATACGATGAAAAGAACTTATCAGCCAAAGAAAAGACAAAGAAA
>JAEIGA010016094.1_pt1 | contig 11383 bp, 9 predicted proteins | sample 9270691 | NCBI WGS metagenome assembly JAEIGA01 (sample SAMN17057246, study PRJNA624740) | gut metagenome | biome: biome; isolation source: fecal sample | host: Bos grunniens | place: China: Xizang | collected 2019
GCCCTCACCAACGACCTCCACACCGACCTTCACGAGTGCCTCGGACACGGTTCCGGCAAGCTTCTCCCTGAGACATCGCCTAACGCACTCGGCGAGTTCAGTTCAACCCTCGAGGAGACTCGCGCCGACCTCTTCGGTCTCTACTACCTCGCTGATCCTAAGCTCGTCGAGCTCGGAATCCTCCCTGACATGGAGGCATACAAGGCACAGTACTCAAGCTACATCCGCAACGGTATCTTCACTCAGTTCACCAGAGTTGCCCTCGGAAAGAAGAACATGGAGGCCCACATGCAGAACCGCAAGCTCATCGCTGACTGGTGCTATGAGAAGGGTCTTGCAGACAACGTGATCGAGAAGAAGGTACGCGACGGCAAGACATACTTCATCGTAAACGACTTCGAGGCACTCCGCGGTCTCTTCGGAGAACTCCTCGCCGAAGTTCAGAGGATCAAGTCTGAAGGAGACTTTGCAGCAGGCAAGGCCCTTGTCGAGAAATATGCTGTCGACATCGACTATGACCTCCACAAGGAAGTTCTTGAGCGCTACGCAGCTCTCGGTCTGAAGCCTTACGGAGGTTTCCTCAACCCTGAGATCGTACCAGTGAAGAAGGGTCTGAAGGTAGTGGACTATGAGATCGTATATCAGGACAGCTACATTGACCAGATGCTCAAGTACGGAAAGGAGTACTCTAACCTTTAATGCTGAAAGATTATAGAAGATATCTTATTATAGAACGTGCGATGTCACAGAATACTGTGGCATCGTATTGTTCTGATGTGGAGAAGTTCCTGACAGCCTATGGCGGAAGGCCGGAAGATGCGGGGGCGGCCGATATCGAAGACTATCTGGCCACGCGCACACAACTGTCCGAAAGGTCGCAGGCGAGACTGGTCAGCTCATTGAGATCATTCTTCGACTGGATGGTAAAGGAGGGATACATAGCCGACAACCCATGCGACAAGGTCGAGGCACCGAAACTGGGCGTGTATCTTCCGAACGTGCTTTCCGAGGAGGAGGTGGACAGCATCATAAGATGCGTGGACACGTCCTCATGGATGGGCAAGCGCGACAGGGCAATACTCGAAGTCCTGTACGGTTGCGGACTTCGCGTATCGGAAGCCGCCGGCCTGAAGATATCATCACTTTTCCTTGAGCAGGGTTTCATACGTATCATAGGAAAAGGCAACAAGGAAAGGCTTGTTCCGATCGGCGAAATGGCCATGGAGGCCCTCGAGGCATACATGGAAGACAGGCCGGTGCCGGCCGCAAAAGCCGACGACCTGGTATTCCTCAACAGGTTCGGGAAGTCGATCAGCAGAGTCTCGCTGTTCAAGATCGTGAAGAAATACACTCTTGCCGCAGGGATCATGAAGGAGATATCTCCACACACCTTCAGGCACTCATTCGCCACACATCTGATCGAGCACGGCGCCGACCTGAGGGTCGTTCAGGAGATGCTCGGACACGAGAACATAGCGACCACGGAAATATACACGCACGTGGACAGCAGCACATGGCAGAATGAAATCCTGACCCATCATCCGAGAAAATAGTTATATTTGCAGGATATTTAACTTAAATAAATCACAACAAAATGGATAAGAACAGTTACGCATTGGGCATGAGCATTGCCCACAATATGCTTTCATCAGGCATAAAGGACATCGCATTCGACGATTTCGTTGCAGGTGTAAAGGCTCTCCTTGAGGGAGAGGAGCCTGCAATCTCATTCCAGGAGGCCGGCCAGCTTCTTGACAAGTACTTCGCAGACCTCGAGGCAGAGCGCAAGGCTGAAGCAGAGGCTATGAGCGCAGCTTTCCGCGAGGAGGGTGAGGCTTTCCTCAAGATGACTGCAGCACAGGAAGGAGTGGTAGTACTCCCTAGCGGTCTTCAGTACAAGGTAATCACTGAGGGTTCAGGCAAGAAGCCTTCAGCAACATCACAGGTAAAGTGCCACTACGAGGGTACTCTTCCAAGCGGCATGAAGTTCGACAGCTCATATGACCGTGGAGAGCCTGCAGTATTCGGTCTCAACCAGGTGATCGCAGGTTGGACAGAGGGTGTACAGCTTATGTCAGAGGGTTCAAAGTATGAGTTCTACATTCCTTACGACCTCGCTTACGGCGAGCATGGAGCACCGGGTGCTATCCCTCCATACTCAGCCCTCAAGTTCATCGTTGAATTGATCGAGGTTCTCTAGCCATCCGGAACCTTGTCATTTCGAACAAGCGAAGCAAGTGGAGCAGACTATCCTTGAAATATTCACTCTGATAACAGGAGTCATCTATGTGATTCTGGAGATCAGACAGAAAAACGCCATGTGGGTGCTGGGCATAATCACAAGCCTGGCATCCATGCTGGTGTTCTTCAGACAAGGCCTTTACGCATCCTTCGGGCTAAACGCCTATTACCTGATCACTGCATTCATCGGTCTGTGGCAGTGGCGAAGGGACAAGGGAGCAATCGAGGACACATCTAAAATCCACCTCAACAGACTTTCATGGAAGGTCATCACCGTCAGCGCCATCATCTTCGTTGCAGGCACTGTCGGACTGGCTGCCGGAATGGAGCACATGAGCCAGCTCGGATTCAAGGAAAATCCAATGTCGCTTCTTGATGCTTCCGTAGCAGTGCTCAGCGCAGTTGCCACATGGTGGCTGGTGAAGTCATACCTCCAGCAGTGGTGGTTGTGGATAGCGGCAAATACCCTCAGCCTGCTTCTTTGTGCAGTACAGGGAATGTGGTGGATGGCTCTCCTATATATATTATATATACTTGCAGCAGTCATCGGTTTAAGACATTGGAAAAAGCACGGAATCACCGTGGCAGCCAAAGAACTGACTATCAGGTCATTAGGGCAGGATTATCCTGCAAATAATGAGGATAACGCCAACTCAACTAATTAGCAATCAAATAGTTAACTGCCACAGAGATGATCATTGTTGTTGAAAGCGGAGCGACAAAGACGGCCTGGAGAGCCGTTTGGGATGACGGCAGCGTGCGGGCAGTGCAGACTGCGGGCCTGAGCCCGACATGTCTGGACCTGGAGCACACTCAGGGCATCGTCCGTAAGGCAATTCCCGAACTCAATCCGGAAGGCAGACATGTAGATGAAATCTTCTTCTACGGAGCCGGTCTTGTGTCCCCAGAATCATATGCACCTATACAGGAGGCCCTCCAGATGTGGTGTCCTCTTGCCGAGGTACATTTCTATTCAGACATCCTGGCAGCGGCGCGCGCCCTCTTCGGAGACGGGAGCGGTATCGTGGCGATCATGGGAACCGGGTCCAACAGCTGTCTGTATGAGAACGGAGAAATAACCAGAAACATACGTCCGGGCGGTTTCATCCTGGGAGACGAAGGCAGTGGAGTGGCTCTCGGACGAGCCTTCCTTGCAGATCTCATCAAGGGACTGGTACCAACAGTGATAGAAGAAGACTTCAACAGGGAGTTCGGGCTGGATTATCCTCAGATCATAAGAAAAGTCTATAAGGAACAGGCCGCATCAGCATTCATGGCATCACTCGCACCCTTCATCCTTGCCCGCAAGGGAGAAGGATATATTGACAGGCTCATCGAAAGCTGTCTGGAATCCTTCATGGAAAGGGCATTGGAAAGGTATGCCGACAATGCTTCCGAAGAGATTTCGAGCAAGGTCGGAGTCGTCGGATCTTTCGGTTGCGCATGCGAAGAGATGCTGCGAAGTCTAAGCGAAAGGCATCCTTTAGAGTTTGTCAGATTCATAAAGTCACCGATAGACGAACTGGTGACATATCACAGGTCAAGACATGGCATATAAAGAAAACTATCCTTCAAAACTTCTCGAGGAGGCCGTAGATGCCATCAGCACGCTTCCCGGAGTGGGACGCCGCAGCGCTCTGCGCCTGGCGCTTCACCTTCTGAAGCAGCCGGCAGAGAACGTGCATCACTTCACCTCCGCCATAGACAATCTGCGCGACGAGGTGAAATATTGCCGAACATGCAGGATGATCTCCGACAACGACACCTGTGCGATATGTTCGGACAAGACCAGAGACCACAGGACCATCTGTGTCGTAGAGAGTGTCCGTGACGTGATGAGCATAGAGAACACAGGCCAGTTCCACGGTGTGTACCATGTGCTCGGAGGCATCATCTCCCCTATCAACGGCATAGGACCGTCTGACATCACAATCAAGGAACTTGTCGAAAGAATAGCAAGGTTCGCCTCGCCGGAAGGACTCTTTGAGGCAGACGCTCCCGGCATAGACGGAACTCCTGCCGAAGTCATCCTGGCTCTCAGCGGAGACGTAGAAGGTGAGACCACATCATTCTATATCTACAGACAGATCTCGCAGTACGGTGTGAAGGTCTCGTCGCTGGCACGAGGTCTGGGTTTCGGAGATGATCTGGAATATGCCGATGAACTTACTCTGGGACGATCAATCATCAACCGACAGATTTTCAAACCGTAGAAAGACGGCAATCTTTAAATTTGCATTTACCAAATAAAAAGGGTACATTTGTAGGCTTGTGTATTGTACACAAGCCTGTTTCGTGTAATATGAACTCGTTCCGACGACTGGCCGGGACAAAAAAGGACGAGGTATGATTGAGATCTTCTACAAGAAAGACGGACAGATGATGGTTTCCCAGTCGGAAACTGACTTCGCAACTATCCCATACGAAAACGTTATATGGATTGACCTTTTCTCACCATCCGGCGAAGAGAAAAGGGCGACGGAGTCGTTCCTTGGAACGACCATCCAGAACAGGGCTCAGGCGGAAGAGATCGAGATTTCATCACGATTCTCCGAGACGGAGAAGGCCATCTTCGCAAACACCAGCTTCCTCATCCCTGGTCCTGAAGAATACAACGAGGAGACAGTATCCTTCATACTTACTGACAACATCCTGACTACATTGCGCGAATGTCCGCTGCGAAGCTTCACAGATCTTCAGCGCCGACTCCTCGCCTTCCCTACCATGTATTCGTCAGGACATGTCGCATTCCTCAGCATCCTGGAACAGCGTATCGACCTTGATGCCGACATGGTGGAGATCGTGTCCAAGGAGATCACACAGTTCACAAAGAAGATCAGTTTGGGAGAAGACATCAGCGAGGAGTTCCTCATTGACCTGAACCAGATGCAGGACAACACAATGCTCATCCGCGAGAACATCGTCGACAAGCAGCGAGTAATCTCAAGCATCCTCAAGAGTGCAAAATATCCGAAAGAGTATCAGGCAAAGCTAAACGTACTCCTGAAAGACATCTCGTCACTGATCAACCACACCAACTTCAGTTTCGAAAGACTCGAGTACCTGCAGAACACCGTATTGGGTATCATCAACCTCGATCAGAATAAGATCATGAAGGTGTTCACACTCGTTTCGCTGATGCTCATGCCTCCGACACTGATCGCCAGCTTCTTCGGAATGAACGTGAGATTCGGATGGATCGGAACCTCATGTGTATCATGGCTGATAGTCCTGGCTCTCATGGCAATATCGACTGTTGTAATATTCTGGATATTCAAAAAAAGAAACATGTTCTGACAGAACATGTTTCTTTTATCTCAACCCCCTGTCACTTCGTGACATCCCCCTTTCAGGGGGAATTTCGTCCCTACCCGGGACGGTCGTCAAGTTGTTCCAACTTGACTCTTTGTCTCAACCCCCTGTCACTTCGTGACATCCCCCTTTCAGGGGGAATTTCATCCCTACCCGGGACGGGCCAAAAATTCTTCGAGCTTTTTGGCCTAAAAAAATTAAGGGGACGCAAGCATCGCTGCCTACAACCCCTTAAACGTGTACTAAAACCTAAACCTGTTGCAAAGATGCACATAGATTTTAGAATGTTGCATATAAAAATGAAGTTTTTTCAAAAAAAATTCATTTTGGACAATTTCATCTACCTTTTTACATCACAACTTTAACATTGTCAATCCAAAGAGTATTGCCTACACCGCCGTAGAATGCATTTCCGCAGCTGGAAATCATAACAATAATCATATGTGTCGGCTCTTCGTCCGGATCGGCCCATCCGTCCTCCTGGATGATTACATTTCTGCCCTTGCTGTTTATTGCGTGGTAAGCTGAAACCGGGTCCGTCTTAAGACCCATATAGTCCTTATAATAAGGCTCACCTGTAATGTCACCATAGCCGATCTTCAGTTCGTGTCCGTTCCTCCACTCGGGAATGTCCTCGGAGATCCTCCATATGGCGGTGCCGACTCTAAGGGCATGCACCTCACCATCCTCATCCTCCCATCTCTTCTGAAGGAGAACTGTGATCTCCGCCGCATCGGGATAACCCATAGGCTTGAGTTTGGAAAATCCTGTTCCTCTGATCACCTCATGGCCGACATCCGCCTTGATGTCCATGACGATCGACTGTGGACGGCCATTGAACGGGACTCCGTAAAGCACTTTTGCCATCGGATCCTTTGTCGTCGTGATAGGCTCCGGAAGTGCTCCAACCAGAATAGCGCCCTGGCATGTCACATCCATGTTGATGATACCGAGAGCCTTCACCTCTTCGATGTGGGTCTCGATCCTGGCGCAGTAGCCGTCACCTCTCTTTTCCGGGTATACGGTGTTATTGGTCTTCACGACTCCTGCAACTATCGCAAGGACATTGTTCGTCCTCCAGATATAACCTTCCGGCGCCTTGAATGGAGTCTTTCCTGTGAACGTAGTCTCCTGGTTACCATAGAACTCATAGAGCTGCTCCGTAGCACCTCCGATTATAGAAGACTCCTTCACCTCTCGTATTGACCATGAGTCAAATGTGCCATATGAATTTATGGCATCGACCACAGACTGCTGTGCATGCATGTCAGCGGAATAGAGTGCCGTCACGAAAAGTGACAGCATCAAAAATCTTGTTCGCCTCATTAAAAAAATGACTAAATTTGCAATTCGTGTGCAAAGATAAGAACCTTTTGGTAAGATAACATGAAACACAGACTACTTATTGTAATATTAAGCGCCTTTTTGACCACATTTCTCTCAGCAAGACCAATAAAACCGATAACTTCCACCATCACACAGCCGGACGGCAGCACCTTCATCAGCCTAAGTTACGGAGATGAATTTGTCAGGATCAAGACAACAGAACAAGGAAACGCGATAGTACGCGACAGCGACGGATGGTGGTGCTACGCCATATACAATCCGGACGGAACCAGGTACAGCAGCGGACACCATGTCGGCTCTGACGCACCGACCGATGTCATAGTCGGCAGTCTCTCAATCCCATACGAAGCTCTGGCGGAACGTGCAAGAGCCATGAGGAACCCGGCAGGACTTGAAGAAAAGGAAAACATCCTCTCACGGGTCAGGAAGGCACAGGGTAAGCAAGCGGCATCCGACAGCAAGACCACCAAGCACGGCATCGTGATCCTGGCTCAATATTCCGACTTGGAGTTCAGACACAGCAGACAGGAACTCGTCGACCTTGTGACAAAGAAAGGATACAATGCATTCGGAGGCACAGGCAGCGCGAAGGACTACTTTGAGAGTCAATTTGACGGCATGTATGAATTCGCATTTGATGTGAGTCCGATCGTGACTCTCAGCGGACGCAGGGCATATTACGGGCAGAACGACAACTCAGGCAACGACCTCCATCCTGCGGAAATGATTGCAGAGGCATGTTCCCTTGCCCACGATGCGGGCGTGGACTTCTCCTTATATGATGATGACGGGGATAATTATGTGGATAACGTCTTCGTATTCTTCGCAGGTGAAGACGAGGCGGAGGACCCCACCAACAATGAGGACTGCATCTGGTCACACTCATGGTATGTAAAGAGCGGAGCCGGCATCACCCTCAATCTTGACGGAAAGAGAATAGACCAGTACGCATGTACATCCGAACTCAAGAAAACCTTGAAAGGCTACACTCTGACAGGTATCGGAACATTCTGCCACGAGTTCAGCCACACTCTCGGCCTTCCGGACTTCTATGACACCAACTACGACGTGAACGGATGGGCCATGGGACTTTGGAACAGCACCTCAGTCATGGATGGAGGCAATTCCAACAACGAATCGAACACTCCCCCATTCTTCAATGTCATCGAAAGGGAGATCATGGGATTAACTGTTCCGGAGACACTCACACATAACGGCACATATGTACTCAAGCCGATACATGCAGGAGGAAACACCTATAAGATACCTTCAGACTCAGAGGATGAATACTATCTTCTGGAGTGCAGAGGCAACAAGGAATGGGACGAATTCATCGGTGGTAACGGTCTCCTGATATACCACATAGACAAGTCAGACAAGAGGGCATGGGAATTTGACAACACCGTCAACATAAACCCTCAGCGTCAGATGGCCGATCTGATCGAGGCTGACGGACGCAGCGACAGGACGACAAGCATGACCGGATACGCAGCCATGATCAGCAACATCAGCGGCATCTTCTTCCCTTATGTGAACGTGACGTCATTCTCTTCAGAGACAACTCCCGGCATCAGATTCAGAAACGGCAGCAACAGCACGATATCCATAACAGGCATCAGCCGCAACGGTGAAAACGTGACCTTTACGGTCACAGGACTCAAAGGTGAAGAACCACCTAAACCGATCAATGTGAAGGCGGAATCCTTCATGGACGCCGCAATCCTGAACTTCGAAAGCGACAGGCCTTTCGAAGGCGACGCCGTGATAGAATGGGGACGCACCGGCACGGAACTGCAGACCGTAAGAGTATCTCCGTACGAGACCGGAAAATACGCTTTGGTGATCGAAGGACTTACCCCTGGCAACAAGACATACACAGCAACTATCTGCTTCGAGATAGACGGAACAATGGGCGAAAACAAGAAGGTATCCTTCATGACGAGCCGAGAAGTGCCTGTCAGATGGCCATACATCCATTTCGGAAAGGCTGCTAACGAGGATGGCACCTTCAGCGTAGGAGCGAAGCTCCCGATGAGAGTGTACAACGCAGCCAAGGCTGAAGCAGTGGAATGGGAGTTCAACGGCAAGAAGTCAGGACCTGAGGGAGACGGATACTTTACCGTAACAGAATCCGGCACATTGAAGGCTATCGTATATTGGCCTGACGGAAGCACAGATATATTGGGAAAGCAGATAATACTTTCAGAATAATATGAAACCAAGACACTTAGCAGGCGTAGTCCTGATACTCCTAACATTATACGGGTGTGCTGGCCTGCAGCCCGAGGAAGTGCTCCTCCCGCGCACTGACATATCTCTCACTGTGAAGGGAGAATTGCAGATGGAATATGACCATAACACCTGCCAGATAGGCTACAATGAAGAAAAACATGAATTCCGCCTTGTGAACGACAAGTTGTCCGACTGGGTGATTTTCAGAAGCGACGCTACTCCAAGAGATATAGGACAGAAAGTGAATGCTTATCTGGAATATACTACCGAAGCGGACACCAGGACGATAGACGATCTTGAATATACCGTAGAGAAGACAAGTCCAGACGGCCATGTGTGGCTTTGGAATAAGGACAAGAAGATAGGAATCATCATTAAATTACTATAAACAATGAAAACAAGAACAATGAAACTTTTGTACATTCTCATTGCATCACTCCTTGTGTTTGCATGCGAGAAGCCCACTCCTCCTGAAGAGGAGACTCCAACTGCATATCAAATCAGTCTGAAGGCTGAAAGCGAATTCTACGAGGTGGAATTCCCTGAGAGCGCACAGGCCGGCGAGATTGTGACCGTTAGAGTAAACCCTGTAGAGAATGTATTCGTTGACGCAGTGCGCTACAACAGCTTAAGAGCAAAAGCTGTGGAGGGCGAGGAAAACACATTCGAATTTGAGATGCCTGAAAAGAAGGTGACTCTGAGCGTGAACACAAGCAGCACCGTAACCGTGCTTCCTAGCAGCTACTTCAGCGGAAGCGCTGATGCTGAAATCGCGGCTGCCGGCGATCTTGTGACCGTGTCATTCATAGTCAACAACATCGAGGATATCGTATCTACAGCCATGGTGAACGGCACCATCGAGTGCGAACTTGTGGGAATGGACCTTGGAGAATATATCTTCACATTCGAAATGCCAGAAGGCCCTGCAGTTGTGGAAGGATTCACTTCAGTAGAATACCACGAAATCTACAGAGAGTGGGACGAGAACTGCGTAATTTACATGCTCGACTGCATCAACCATCAGGGCACACCTGAGGAGTTCTGCTCACAGAAGCCAGAGGGCATTGTTCACTTTATATATAAGTGGGACATCGGATACGATGTGACATGCACAGTTACAGGCCAGAAGACAGGTAAGGACTATACAAGAGAGGTATTCTGGTCATTGGCGGCAGACAACCACCTCTACCAGGACTGCTGGGCATTCTACATGCCGAACGAGCCTGTACTTATCAAGGCTGTCAGCACAGAAAAGAACGTATATGTGGGAGCAGACTTCGTAGGAAACTACAGCGGATACTGGATCACATTCGGCGAAAAGAACATCTACACATCATCGGAGCCATCAATGAGCATCGAGTTCTGCGAAAGCTCTGCATACTTCGTAAACTCGACTGACGAGAACGCATATGACTTCTCAGGTCTTTATGCAGTAAACGAGAAGGCGTTTGCAGGAGACCGTGAAACAAGCAGAGGAGACTTCGCGCTCAGAGGTGAGTTCCTTGAGGGTGACTTCGCATTTGCAATCATCGACAACCTTCTCTTTGACAACGTAGACCATAGAAGATTCTACCTCACTGCAAAGGATGGATTCGACTTCGTCAGCGCGACAGACAAATCGAACGGCGGTCGCTTCCTCCTCGAGGCAGACCAGAACGGCCAGAAGACATGGTACTTCGTCGAGAGAGACAACCAGAGCATCAAGAAGGCTGAGGTGACATTCATCAGCGGAAACTCTATCGGCCAGACATGTGAGGCAATGGTAGATGTGATCGGCGGAATGGAATTCAACAAGACAGACCGCTTCAGATATTCTTATGAGAACGGTGGAACTCCTGTATTCACATACAGTGGAAAGGAAGTCGGAACATATACATCAGACAAGGGCGAGACCCTTGAGCTTGACGGTTTCGGTAATGCGACTTACAATGGCGTAGCCGGTACATATACAATCGAGGCAGGCCTCGTGACATATACAGACGCGACTGGTAACCAGACCAAGTTCAACATCAACATGAACGACAAGACATTCACTGTCATTGTTGAGAGCACCGGCATCAAGCTTGACCCTGTATATTCGACTACAACTGCATGGATCTCAGTAGACGGTCAGCAGTCCGAGACAGGTATGATCACCGTTGCTTTTGATGCAAACTACGGTGCTACTGCGACCAAGGAGGGTTACGCATTCATCCAGATCAACTACATGGAGACAGGCAAGGTAAAGGAAATGATCGGTGCAAGCTGTCCA
>JAEIGA010016095.1_pt1 | contig 11383 bp, 7 predicted proteins | sample 9270691 | NCBI WGS metagenome assembly JAEIGA01 (sample SAMN17057246, study PRJNA624740) | gut metagenome | biome: biome; isolation source: fecal sample | host: Bos grunniens | place: China: Xizang | collected 2019
CGATTAGCTTCATCACTATATACAAAAACTATTTCTTTTACTCCTGCTTCAACACATGCATCAACAGCATACTGAATAATTGGTAGGTTGTTTAAGCATAAAAAGCCTTTGTGCATAGCTTTCGTAGCAGGTAAATTTCTGGTAGATAATCCTGCAACTGGCAATACCACAACTTCTGGTTTTTTACTCATAATAAAATATCCCTAAATTAAAATTATAGGGATACCTTATCAAAAAAAAATATATTATCAAATTAAAACATTATTATTTCACAGTCAAAAAGGCAATTTTACCTATTTCACCACTAGTTTTTTGGGTGTTATCATTCACAGCAAAAAGATATTTATTTACTGTTACTGCTTTTGATTTTGCCATGTTATTCTTATGCATAGACTTACCAATATTACCAGAAGCAACAATTATATCATTGGCAGGAAATAAAAATCTATTATTTGTAGAGCTATCTACAACAGTAGATGCGTTATCTTTTTTATTTACATGCTCAGAAGTAAGTTTTTGTGTATTAGCATCAATGTCATAAATAGCTGAGGATGCAATCAATGTTTTCGCAGTTTCGTCCTTAACTTTATTATCTATAATTTCAGCATTATAAGGCTTGTTTAAAGATTTAACGATATTAGCAACTTCTTTTCGCTTAAAGGTTGAATTAGATTTTTTTATTGTTTTAAGTTCATTTATTTTATTCTCAATACTATCTTTAGATTTTTCACCTATATTCAATGCAATAACAGGATTTACTTTCATTGTCTCGCTAATATTAGCCATAACAACATTCTCATTTTTAACATTTTCTTTTTCATTCACTTCATCAGAATTAATAGCATCATTTTTGATACTATCTTCAATAATAATATTTTCTAGATTTTTAATTTTTGATAAAGCAGATTTAATCGAAGATTTTATCTTATCAGAAAAAGATAGTTTTTTTTCGATAATGGGTTGTTCCTCTTTTTTAACAACTTCATTTTTTGCAGGCAAAACAGATTCGTTAATGCTAATCTGGGCAATTTCTATCTTTTCAGATTCGCTAGTTTTAGTAATTTCTGCCTTTTCAGGTTCGTTAATTTTAGTAACTTCTACCTTTTCAGTTTCCCTAGATTTAGCAATTTCCATCTTTTTATGTTCACTAACTTGAACTTTTTCTTCCTGCTTAGGGATTATATTTGATAATCCGCTAAAAGCCATATTAGAAATAACCTTTTCTTGTTTTTGGTTTAGCGCTTTGTCGCTAAACTTTGCCATCAAATTGCTAAGTCCATTATCAAAATCCATATTGAAAGCAACTGTAGTAGTTTTTTCTACATCTTTGGTTTCATCAGTTTTTTTTTCCAGCACTTTTTCTTCAGGTAAACCCTCTGTAATTGTATTAGCAACAGATGCTTCTTTGTAGCTATCAACAGGTAATGTTTCTACGTCAGTTTCAATTTCATCTTCAGAATTAACTTTAGAGTAATCAGGTGTTGTTGGTGTAGTAATATCAATTTCTTCAATTGTATTTGGAACATATACCATAAAGTCAAGATAGTCACGAGCTTTTATATCTAAAACTTCTCTAAATTTATCAAGACTAATAACCATATCTGAGTTTAATTGTTTTGCATAAGTTAACATTGTTTGTAAAGCTTGTGTTGCAATTTCATTATTCTCTCTCATATCAGCAACTTTATTTGTATCTATCATAGATAAGTAATTATCACGGAATTTATTATGCAAATCACTTGCTTTAGTAGAGATATTTTTAACTGTTGAAATGCTACTAACCAACATATTTTCTACATCATTTGAAATAGGTTCTTCAGACGATTTAGATAGTTCAACTTGTTGCATATATACGTCAGTTAAATTATTGTAATGTGAAGAGTTATTTTGAATAACATTGTATACCCAAGCAATTTTGTTGAAAATATCATCAAACACATATTTTTCATCAATGATGAAGTTATCTTCAAGAGTTTTTGGTATAAATTTAAGCTTAGCATCTTCAGCCAAAAACTTATTATTTAAATCTACAAGCTCTTCGATATTTCTAGCTTTATGGATATCATTTTTTATCTTTTGAATAGCAGTTTCAGCTTGTTGTAACAGACGTATGTTGTTATTATATGTTTTCAAGATATCCTCATTAGTTGAAATAGGTTTAAATCTTGCAACATCATAATGAATACGAGATATAGTAGTCAAAGTACTGCTAATATTTTTATCAATACTCTTTATCTTATCGTTTAATTCATTAATCCTCTTTTGCTCTTCTTTTTGCATAAGATCTTTAGATATTTTCTCTCTGCTACCGATTCTGTTTAATGTTTCTGATAAATCAATGGAAACAGTTGGTGAATTCATATATCCCATCATTTTGAATTGTAAAATATCAGAGAAAGATGCATTGTGATATATAGCATCAGAAGTCATAATGAACATCCAATCATTCATATTTAGGTTGAATTTTGCATTTATATCAACAACAGGAGATAAGAAGTTCATGTCATTAGATACAATTACACCTCTTGTAATGTCAAAAGAGCCTTTAATTACAGGAAAATAACTTGTTCCACTTTTTAAACTATTTAATATTTTATCTTCAAATCCATTAGTTGATTTAGCCTGTTCAAATTCAAACTTAATAATGTCAAAGTCAAAACCATTTATAGATGCATTATTTAATTTGAACTGTCCACTGGCATCTAAATTATTGAAAAATTCCTTTTTCGAAGATGCTAAAGAACTAAATTCACCCACAATATCTAAAAGACCATTCTTTACCATATAGGTGGTTCCGCCAATATTAGGTAATTTAACATTTTTGAAATTGTAATTACCACTAATTGTTGGCATTTTTGAGCTTTCTAAAATAAAATCTAAATAGATATCGTTTTCGCCAAGATGAGCATTCATTTTTGAAACTTTTAAAACACCATCAATAAGGGTTGCATCTATAGCAGCCTTCTCATAGTTGTTTTTATCATATACCAAAGATTTAATATTAGCGCTAATATCAAAGTTAACATTATTTAACTTAGAGTAATCAATCTTATCTTCAATAAATACTGGTTTAGATACAAAACTTTCGTTATTTAATGTATCATTTAGTATAATTCTATCATCAAAATTAAACCAACGAGCAACTTCTAATTTATCTATTTCAAAATTTCCTTTTATTTTTGGTTTACTTTCTGTGTTATCAAAAGCTAAATAACCACTTGACTTGTTAGCTCCTAAATAAGAAGTCATATTCGAAAATTCAAATAAGTTATCCGTACCTACTAATTTTCCAGATATAGTAAATGAAGTTAAAGGAAGATCAGGAGTATATTTTGATCCAAAATCTTTTAATAGGTTAACAAAGTTATCGCTCTTTAGCTCTAAATCACCATCAACAAATAGTTTATCTCCATTTGCTACTTTACCAGTATAAGAAAATTCTACATCATCAAATTTTTGAACTGAACTTAAGTAAAAATCATCAAAAGAACCAGTCAAAACACCCTGAGAGGCAAAAAGCTTTCTATTAAATAACTTCTTACTACCTAAATCAATGCCAACCGTTGAAGCAAACAATGGTAAGTCACTAGATTTTACATTAAATGATAGCTCATTAAAGTTAGGAGCAGTACGAATATTATTTGCATCAAAAACTAAGTCTAAATAAGTGCCTGCAATATTGTTTATAGCTAGCTTGTTAACTTTTAAATTATCGTCAGTATTTGAAAAATTAAGGTTTATTCCTTCTAAAGGTATGTTGTTATATACAGAATTACCAATTGAAACATTTGCTTCTATAGTCCAATCTTTATTCCAAGGAAATAAATTCATTTGATAAACAAACTTATCTTTCAATGTAGGGTTTTTCGCTGATTTATCAGTAACATCAATGTATCTATCAAGTATTATTTTAGATAATTCTAAATCAGCAATAGCAACATTCTTATCTTTAGATTTTACAAATCCTACGTTTCCTTTAATTGCAGTGGCATCAAAAGTAGTATTATTAATAGAAACCTTATGCTGATTTAAGTCACCAGTTAAATCAACATTTGCAACAACATTTTTAAATATAGATTTTTTATTCTCTGCACTAGCAAGTTTTGCAATGTCTATACCAAAAACAGATGCGAAAGCCCTAAAGTCTTCACTTTCTAATGAATTGTTAAATTTGTAGTTTAATGTTTTTAAATCAACAGAGCCAGATGTTTTAATGTTTGTATTTCCAGGAGATGTAAGTCCTAAGCGTAAAACATTAAGTAAAGCATCTTTTAATTCAATAGCAAGTATTACATTTTTAGATTCAGATTCATTATAAAAAGCACTATCCGCATTAATGTTTAGATTTAAATTATATTTATCAAAATCAATATCAGATATTCCAGTTTCAGATTTATATTTAGTTACATAGTCATTGCTAATATTCTTGAAGATATTTAAATCAAGTTTATTCATCTTAAATACGGCATCAATAACACTCTTGTTGTCAATAGTCTTAACATCAACAGTACCTGTGCCAACAGTATTAGCACCATATTTTGCTGTAAAGTTTTCTAACTTTAAAGTATCAGGCTTGTTGCTATATTTAAATGAAATATAAAATTCGTCATTGTAAATAGGGTTTATAGTGTTACTTCCAAATATAATATTGGCAATTTTTTCAAAATTTTTAGAATCAAAAGTAAATAAGCCTTCTGCATTTTTGCCTAAAGTACCTTCAATAGTAGCTTTTGAGCCAGAAGAATTATTACTAACAGTCATATTTAATTTTAAGTTATTATTTTTTGTTACACTACCAGCAAATTTCATCTCGCTCTTGTTGTGAATTATCTTTCCATCTGTTTTGTATGGTCCTTTTAGAGAAGGTGCGCTAACAGTAGCAGATATATTTGGTAAGCTAAATTCTTCATTATCTTGAGCATTTACATAATGTAATGTTGCATTGTTTAATTTGATGTCTTTGAAAGAAACTTCAATGTTTCCTGCTTTATTTTTTCCTTTTCCGCCTACTTCTGACCAATTTAATACACCCTTATCAGAAACAGAAACATTGAATGTTGGCTTAGTTAAAATCATTGAAGAAAGGTTGAATTTATTGTCTAATAAAGGCATTAGTTCAACATTTGCAACAATCTCATCAATTTCAATTAAAGGATTGCGTTTATCGTTACCTTTCCAAAATGAAACTTTTCCTGCTGAAAATTTAGGTACAGGAAAATACTCCACCTTAAGGTTTCCCTCAATTGATGAATTTAAACCTGTTATTTGTGAAAAACGTTGAGATACCAACTTTTTATGCTTGTTCCAGTTAAGTGTATACACATAAGCGCCTACACCTGTAACAGCCAATAACACAAAACAAAATAGACCTACAATAACCTTTTTTAGCACGATTTTCTCCTAAAATAAAAATAAGCTTTGCTAAATTTTTTTGTTATTGTATATTATAAAAAATTAACGAAAGGATAATATTCCAAAGTTTTTTAAAAAAATATTTTAAAAGGAGATATTTATGGAGATAAAAGACCAACTTTTGCAAAAAGCAAATGAAGCAAAAAATAATGCATATGCCCCATATTCAAATTATAAAGTGGGTGCGGCAATATTGTCTAAAAGTGGAAATATATATAGTTCATGTAATGTTGAAAATATATCGTTTCCTTGTGGAACATGTGCAGAAGCAGGCGCAATAGCTGCAATGATTGCTGGGGGAGATAGCAAAATATCAGCAATTCTTGTGGTGGCAGATGCTAAAGAATTGGTATATCCTTGTGGAGCATGTTTGCAGCGCATTGCAGAATTTTCTGATGATGAAACAACAATTTATTTGGCAGATGCAAAAAAAGTATGTAAAACATATAATATGAAAGAATTATTGCCTCAAAACTTTATTGCAGCGGAGCTAAAAAGATGATTAAACAAACAGTTAGTTATATAAAAGAAAAGTTAAACTTAAATTCGCCAAAAATTGCAGTTATATTGGGATCAGGGCTTGGTGGATTTGCAAATAATCTAGAAAATACAATATGTTTAGATTATAAAGATATACCCAATTTTCCTCAAAGTACAGTTTCTGGTCATAAAGGGCAGTTAATAAAAGGGTATATTGGCGATAAAGAAATTATTTGTTTAAATGGTCGTTTCCATTTATATGAGGGGCATAATCCTACAATAATAGCAGACGTTATTCATATTCTTAAAGATTTGGGGATTGAGCAATTGGTAGTAACCAATGCAGCAGGCTCTCTTAATACAAAACTAGCTCCTGGTTCTTTAATGTTAATAAAAGATCATATAAATTTTAGTAAAGTTAATCCGTTGGTTGGCAAAAATAATGATGAATATGGTCCTCGTTTTCCATCAATGAATAATGCATATCCTAAAGAATTGCGAGATAAACTAAGAAATATTGCAACAAAAAATAATATAGAATTAGAAGAGGGAACATACTTTATGGTTTTGGGGCCTAATTTTGAGACTTCTGCAGAAGTTAGAGCATTTGGTTTGTTAGGTGGAGATGCAGTAGGTATGTCAACAGTTCCTGAAGTAATAGCCGCATCACATTGTTCAATAAAGGTATTAGGTATATCTGTTATAACCAATTATGCTGCAGGTTTAATGGACAATACTCCAAGCCATCAAGAAACATTGGAAGAAGCAAATAAGGCATCAAATAAATTAACCGCATTGGTTGCAGAGTATATTAAAGAGGAGGCTTAAAATGATACCTCAGGAAATTATTCGAAAAAAACGTAATAAAGAAATTTTATCAGATAGTGAAATTAGTGGATTTATTAAAGGACTTACATCTGGTGAAATCGCAGATATACAAGCAGCCTCATTTTCAATGGCTATATTCTTAAATGGCTTAAATAAAGAAGAAACATTAGCTTTAACTTTGGCTATGAGAGATTCTGGAGAAAAACTATCTTGGAAAGATTTAAAAAATGGTCCAATAGTAGATAAGCACTCAACAGGTGGTGTGGGGGATAAGGTTAGTCTTATGCTTGCTCCTATGTTGGCAGCATGCGGAGCATATGTTCCGATGATTGCAGGTAGAGGATTAGGACATACAGGAGGTACGTTAGATAAACTAGATTCTCTATGCGGATATAAAACAATTGTAGATATAGATACATTTAGAAAAACTGTGAAAAATGTTGGTTGTGCTATTATTGGTCAAACCTCAGATTTAGCACCCGCAGATAAGAAATTATATGCAATAAGAGATGTCTGCGCAACAGTTGAATCTATTCCCTTGATTACAGCTTCGATATTGTCTAAAAAATTAGCCGCAGGATTGCAATATCTTGTAATGGATATAAAATGCGGAAATGGTGCATTTATGGAAAATACTTCAAGAGCAAAAGCTCTTGCTCAATCGATAGTAAATGTGGCCAATGGTGCAGGAACAAAAACATCTGCATTGTTAACAGATATGAATAGTGTACTAGGTTCAACAGTTGGTAATGCAGTAGAAGTTGAAGAAGCTTTGTTATATCTAAAAAATGAAAATGTTGATTGTCGTTTAGATTTAGTAACAAAAGAACTTTGTTCAGAAATTCTAATCAATAGTGGTTTAGCAAAAGATAAAGCAGATGCTATATCTATGTTAAACAAATCAATTTCATCAGGTAAGGCATTTGAAATTTTTGTAAAAATGTCGGCTTCACTTGGTGCGGATATTAAATACATAGAAAATTATGATAAAATGCAGAAAAAAGCAAAATACATAGAGCCTATTTATGCAGATAAGTCAGGTTTTGTATCTGCAATAGATACAAGACAGGTTGGTCTAGGTGTGATAATGCTTGGAGGAGGAAGAACTCATCCAACTCAAAAGATAAATTATACAACTGGTTTTACGTCTTTCTGTCAAATCGGGGATAAAGTTGATGCTAAAACACCTCTCTGCTATATACATTCAGAGGATAAAGAAAAAATATCATCTGTCTCAAAAGTTATCAGAGACGCAATAACTATCATAGAAGAAAAAACAAAAAGCAAACCTGTTATAATTGGAAGAATATCTTAAATTAAGATTTTTTTGGTTTTCTCGGTTGAGGTGGCACTCTAAAATCATTCCAAGATTTGAAGTGCCTAATTTTTCTTATTAATCTATAATCAGGCATACCATCTTGAGGGAGTTTCCATTTTGCTTGTAATTTTCTAACAGCAGAGGCTGTTTTGTTTCCAAATTTGCCATCTTCTTTAAGGTTTGATTTTAATATACGATTCGCAAAATGTTGAACCAATAAAATATCTTCATCAGTAACCTTATAATACATTTTTTCTTTTAGAGGGCTAAATTCTTTGTCTGAAATAATATTGTCTGCTAATTTAACAATAGCTAAAGCATAATTTGTTGAACGATTCCAAATCATAATGCGCCTAAAGTTGCTAAGAGTAATGTATGCTCTACCATGTCTACCATCGGGTAGAATAATAGTAGCGGCTGCATTATTTGGCAATCTTAGTTGCTTTCCATCTGAAGCTAAAATTCCAAGTTTTTTCCATTCATTTACTTTTTTATATTTTTTAGGCCCAGAAAGCGTGTAATCAAAATTCCAAGGAAGTATAACTTCTTGTCCCCAAGGTTCATCTTTTTTCCATCCTAAATCTGATAAATAATTCGCTGCGCTAGCAATAGCATCATCAAAGCTATCCCAAATATCTGCAATACCATCACCATCATAGTCTACAGCATATGCATTATATGTAGAAGGCATAAATTGAAAGTGTCCCATAGCTCCCGCCCAAGAACCCATCATTTTATCTCCTTCAAGATTATATTTATCCATAATTTTTAATACGTTATATAGCTCTTTCTTGAAGAAATCTGCACGACGATTTTTATAACTCAAGTTGGTAAGCCCATCAATTAGATGGTATTTTCCTTTGTTGTATCCAAAATGAGTTTCAACAGCCCAAAAAGCTATCAGATAGTTTAATGGTACCCCATATTTTTCACTAATAATAGCATATTTAGGTAATAGTTCTTTATAATGTTCTCTTGCTTTTTTTACTCTATCTTTGTTAACAAGTTTATTGAGGTAAACATCTGATGTTAATATAAATTCAGCTTGTTTTTTATCTTGCAAAACAACTTCTTTAACTTCATGAAAATAATCGCTTTGATAGGCCTTTTTTATGGTGCTTTTAGAAATGCCTTTATCTATCATTTCTTCTTTTAAGTCTTCAATCCATTCATTCCATTCCGCACGTTGTTCTTCTACACTTTTTACCTTAGCCAAAGCAATATTGGTGCAAAAAACAAATAAAAATGTAAAACAAAAGAGTTTTTTAATCATCTAAAACTATCCAAAAATAACCTACCTATAGGCATTTTACAGCTAATATCTTTACTTTTTCCTAACATTCAGTGATTTACATTAAAAAAATATATGATAAGATGAGCTAAAGGAGTAAAAATGAATATAAAAGAATTTAAACAACAAATACCAAATCGTAGAGCTATACTGGGCATTGATTATGGTTCAAAACGTATGGGGTTGGCTGTGTCTGACTTATCATGCACAATCTCATCATCATATAAGATTTTATATAGAAAAAATATAGAAGCAGATTTAATTGAATTAAAAAAGATTATTGCAGAAAAAGAAATCGGGGCAATCGCGATGGGATTACCGTTGCAAATGAATGGTCAAGAAGGAGAAATAGCTCAAGAAGTACGTAAATTTGCTACCATTTTAGAAGAAAATTTACATTTACCTGTTTTGTTATGGGATGAGCGTTTGTCATCATCAGCCGTAGAAAGCTTTTTGATTAAAGAAGTAGATTTATCACGTAAAAAAAGAGCAAAAGTATTGGATGCATCTGCTGCCGCATATATCTTACAAGGTGTTCTAGACGCTCTAAAGTACGCTTAAAATATGCTTGCAATAGGCTTAATTTTATGCTAAAATAAAATCTAGTATGTAGAGGAGGTTAAAATGGCAAAAGAAAATAGATTCTTTCATCCAGATGATTATAAAAACTTCAGAACATGGGATGAGTTAGCATATATTATAGAAACAATAACAAGTCATGCACAAAATGTATCTAAAGAAGAAATGAAAGATTATTGCGAAAGTTTGCCTAAAAGAGTTGGTGAATTGTCAGAAACAAATCCACAATTTAAACAAGATTATGCTGATTATCTAAAGCTTAGAAACTCAAATCGTTTTGATTTATCAGGTACAGATGAAGCTAATCGATTAAACAAAAAATCATTAATTCTAAAAGATATAAAATTAGCAGTTAAAGACTGGAGTATAAATAATGAAGAAACAATGAAAAAACAATCTTTAATTCGCAATAAATATAGTTCAAGATTTTCTAAATACAGAAAAGAAGCAAACCAAAACAATAAATCAAATAATAAAGATATTGAAGTTATGTCTGCAATAAAAAAGAAAGTTTGGTCGGTATAAAAAAGGAGCATTTAAGCTTCTTTTTTAGTATACTCTTCCGCTATATCGTTTAAATAAAATTAACGAGAGGATTTCTCTTTCAATCCTCTCGTTAAAAAAAGCATTTAAATTAAGTAATTTAAGCAGCTTTTATTACATCAAACTTAACTTTATCACCACCAAGTTCATCAACTGTAGGCTCTAAAATATTATTGTTTTCTGTAATCTCTAAAGCTAGCACTTGCTCTTTGATGTAATCTGCATATTCAGAAATAGCATTTTTAACAATTGCATTATCTGAAGAGTATGCTAGTTTAATTCTATCAGAAATATCAAAATCTTTAGTTTTACGAAGAGCTTGAATCATTCTAACGAAGTCGCGAGCAATACCTTCTTTTTCAAGATTTTCATCAATTTCTGTGTCTAAAATAACAACTGCTGTATTGTCAGGAAGAGCAGAACCGCTCATACCTTCATTAATTACTAAACGAAGTTCATATTCTTCAGCAAATAATGTTTGACCAGCAATAGCAAGAGTGCCGTCTTCATTTTGAGACCATTCATTTGTCTTAGACTTAGCCATAATATCTTTCATGAATGCGCCTAGTCTCTTACCAATAAGTGGAGTCTTTAGATATAAGAAGCGACCTGCAACATCTTTAATATCAGATTTTAGCTCAATGTTCTTAACATTAACCTCATCTTTAAGCGCTTCAACAAAATCTACCAAATTGTCTGCATTGTCGCCAGCAATAATCATAGATTTCAATGGAAGTCTATTTCTTAATCTGTGCTCTTCACGAATAGCTTTAGCCACAGAAGATATAGCTCTAACCATATCCATTTGTTGAATTAGTTTATCGTTACTTTCTACACCATCTAGAATAGGAGTATCTGCAAGATGAACAGATTCGCTATTTTTCAAACCTCTGTATACAAATTCACTCATAAAAGGCATCAATGGAGCTGAA
>JAEIGA010016096.1_pt1 | contig 11383 bp, 7 predicted proteins | sample 9270691 | NCBI WGS metagenome assembly JAEIGA01 (sample SAMN17057246, study PRJNA624740) | gut metagenome | biome: biome; isolation source: fecal sample | host: Bos grunniens | place: China: Xizang | collected 2019
ACGCTCGGCATAGTCTGCAAGCAGCCTCTGCTCTCACTTAATCGCGGCGCTGCGAAGCCCGAAAAAGCGGAGTTTACTTTGCGTAAATGAGCATTCCCGGGGCAAGCCAATTTGTTGAGAGAATAGTGCAGATACTTTTGCTCGGCGAATTTCGAGGCGATGGGCTGTACTTAGGCGTACTGCCCATTGATGAGATAATTCGCTAGCGGAAGTAGATGCGCTGTTATATCAACAAAGAACGACAAAATACACTTTTTATTCACTCTCTAATCTCTAAGGGGGCGACAACGAAAAAAGATCAATCTCAATAAATAATCTTAAAAATGCTTGGTTAGGGAGATAATTTTTTCTATCTTTGTATAATATTATCTCATTGATATTCAACAGCGTTACAATAGCCGAGTCGATAAAAGCGCGACTTGTTGGCGTAACTCTGTGGCTATCAATTCCTTACGCGCACGCGTAATACACACATACGCGAGAGGTGAGATAAGGCATAGACAAAGAGGCTCGCGAGAGTGATTTGGGAAATACTTACAAAAATTTTATAAACTTAAATTATTAACTATGAAAAGAATTCTATTCTTTGCTGCCTTGGTACTCGGAGTAGTATCATGTCAGAAGGACCAGTTTGGTCTTGATGTTGACGCCAATGGCGAGGCTGCAGTGACAGTTGAGGTTGCCCTTTCAGAGGCTGTAACCCGTGCTGCAGGTACAAGTAGCGCATTGGGTGCTATCGACAATGGTGTAAATGGTGAGTATGACATCCGTTATACTCTTGAGGTTTACGACAACGCTGGTAAGTTGGCAAAGAGACCTGATCAGCAGTATAGCAAGGAGCCTTCAACAACTTTCGCATTGCGTCTTATCCCTGGTCGTGACTACCGTTTCGTTGTATGGGCAGACTTTGTTAAGGAGGGTGTTAAGCCTTACTACAATGTTGAGGACCTAACAAATGTATCTATCAATAACGAGGCTCCTCACAACGCTATGAACGAGAGCCGCGATGCTTACACTGCTGTTCAGAAGATTGAGAAGTTCGGTGGCGCATCTAAGATTGAGATGACTCTTACTCGTCCATTTGCTAAGTTGCGTGTTGTAACTAACGATATGAACGAGATTTACTCTGAGCTTTCAACAGCTAATGTAGTTTACACTACTCCTATCTACACAGCTTTCAACGCTCTTGATGAGAAGGTTGCAGGTACTCCTGAGAACAACATCACTAAGGAGGTTAACTTCAAAAACGAGGCATACTTGTACGAGGGTGAGCCTACTGTGAATGGTGAGCAGACTTTGTTTGCTGACTATCTATTTGGCACTGAGGATGGCACAATTAAGTTCACTTTGGATGTTACCGACGACAGCAAACAGGAGCCTATCCCAACTATCGTTTTCAACACAAACATTCCAGTTCAGCGTAACTACTTGACCACTATCTACGGTCCTGTATTGACTGACGCTAACAATGTAACTGTAACTATCAACGACAACTTCACTAATTGGGAGAACACTACAGACTCTCCATACTATCAGGAGGTTTGGGATGGCACATCTATCCGTGAGCCTAAGTACGATGCTGAGACTAAGACCTACACCATCGAGTTCCCAGCTGAGCTTGCATGGGTTGCAGATCAGGTAAACAACAAGGGCAACAAGTTCGCAGGTAAGACTGTTAAGCTTGCAAGCGGTATCGACCTTGGCAACGAGCGTTGGACTCCAATCGGTGCAACTGGTAAGTTCGAGGGTACTTTCGATGGTTCAGACTTGACTATCAGCAACTTCGTTATTCGCACTGAGGGTAAGGCTGCTGCAGGTTTGTTCGCAAATGCTAAGTATGTACGCAATGTTACTGTTACAAATGTAGATATCGAGTCTAACTACAAGACTGGTGCTATCGTAGGTGATGGTCTCTGCTCACGCATCGACAACTGCCATGTTGACAATGCTCGCATCGTTGTGACTCCATGGAACAAGGACGAGGCTAACAATGTTGGTGGTATCGTAGGTTACCTCTCAGCAGAGAATGAGGCATGGGTAAAGGATTGCTCTGTTAAGAACTCTAATATTACAGCTTACCGCAAGGTGGGTGGTATCGCTGGTGCTGCCAACCAGGCTGCTATAGTTACAGGCAACACTGTTGAGAATGTAAATATTTACGCTGATATGACCTCTGAGTACAAGGAGGTTAAGCCAGCAGATGCTGGTGCTATCGTAGGCTACAAGCACACAAAGGCTACTGTTGAGAACAACTCTAATACTGAGACTAAAGTTCACATCTTAGTTGATAGCGAGGAGGATATGACAGCATCAACTAATACTAATGAAACACAGTTCTTCTTCCTAAACAATGGTGAGTACACATTTGATGAAGTAACAGTTAACGGTTCAATCCAGATTAAGGGTGGTAACGAGGCTGAACTAACAGCTAATAAGCTTACATTAGGTAACGCTGGCAACTACGCTATCATCGCTAATGATGACTATAGTGTGCTTACAATTGATGCAGAGCTTATCTCTCATGGTGGTGGTGTTGCTGCTGATAACAATGCGAAGATCGTCTTCAATGGTGAGGGTATAGATACTTCAAAATATACAAACTCTTCACCAGCTCGCTATAACTTCTACGCAAGCAGAGGCGGTGAGATTGTAGTTAACTCTGGTACATTCAAGTTCAACTCTACAAACAACACTCGTCGTGCTTATGTATGTGTTGAGAATGGTGGTAAGGTAATCATCAACGGCGGTACTTTCGGTAAGGCATCTACACGCTCTGGTTACACAGGTATCCGTGTATTGGACGCACAGAGCGAGGTAATCGTTTACGGTGGTACTTTCGGTTTCGACCCATCTGAGTGGGTTGCTCCAGGTTATGTTGCTAAGAAGGATGGTGCAAACTGGGTTGTAGAGGCTTTGGCTAAAACAGACAACATCAACGAGGCAATCTCAAATGTTGAGAATGGTGGCACTATCGTATTGGAGGCAGGCGAATACAATATGCCAGCTACAAACGGTAAGGATATCACAATCGTAGGTGACAAGAATACAGTTATCAATGTGGGCGCTGCTAATATGGGCGCAGGCGATGTTACCCTTCATGGTGTAACTATCAAGGCTGGTTCATACAAGGGTTTCCAGCACTCTGGCGTTGTTACTTACAACAATGTTACTGTAGATGGTCAGTTGTACTGCTATGGTGAGAAGAATATCTTCAACAACTGTACATTCGAGTTGAACAACAGCTATGTATGGGCATACGGCTCTAAGGAGGTAGTATTTGAGGGTTGTACTTTCAACACTAACGGTAAGGCTATCCTTGTTTACAACGAGGGCGCTGGTGCTACAAAGGTTGCTGTTAACAACTGTACTTTCAATGCTACTGCAAAGGGTTATGCTGGTACTATTGCTAACCAGAGCTGCGCTGCTATCGAGATTGACAACTTCCAGACCTCTGGCGTTGGTGCAGCACACAACATCACTACATCTAACAACACTGTAGGCGAGAACTTCTCTGGCGAGTGGAGACTTAAGAAATATGTAGCTGGTGCAGCAGTAACTGTAAACGGCACAGAGTACACTCAGATTGCAATCGATGGTAAGTTGATGACCATCAACGGCAATAATGTAACTGTTCTCTAGTAAGACAATTGCAGATTTACAACTTCATGCCTCGGCATGAATAGAGCAAAGCAGCATCCTTCGGGGTGCTGCTTTCTTTTGCGCTCGACCATACGGTCGGGCGCATTTTGATTTAGGTGGAGGATTGAGTCTATGTCGTGCGTTGGGCTGGGTTGTGGCGTTGCAGTTTGTCCGCGACTTCGCTGTCGTCTCTTTCGTCCCTGAGGTCTCTAAAGTCTCTTGTTGTTTTGGGACGAGAGGGACAAGAGAGACGATAGGGACGAGAGCGAGGACGGTTATCAGAGACTGTGCGTTGTCCGCGACTTCGCTGTCGTCTCTTTCGTCCCTGAGGTCTCTAAAGTCTCTTGTTATTTTGGGACGAAAGGGACAAGAGAGACGATAGGGACGGGAGCGAGGTCGGGCATCAGCGTTGTCGCTGCCGAGCGCTTTGCACTGCCGTGCAGTTAATTGATGCTCGCGCTTACCCACTACTCCCCACCAACAAAAAAAGCAACTAACCGCTAAGTTAGTTGCTTGATATATAGATATTACCCTCTTAAAACGCCGTAAACACGCTCCAGGAGCTATTTTTCTCAGCCGAAGTGGCAACAGATGTTGGGAGGTTGGCAAAGAAATCAAAGCCTGTCCATGCCTCAATTTGATCGACACTAACCGAATAGTTCGTATAGCTATCGCTATAGGTCTTATGCTCAAACCAAAAGCCTATGGTCGAGGCATTTGTAACCTTACCACTTGCATCGGTCACGACCTTAAGTGCAACCTTATAGAAGTAGTTTGGCACAGGGACACGCTTAGTATCGTCCTTAGCCGAGGTGTACTTTATCGTCTTACTCTCACCCTCCTTAGCAAATGCTACGCCTGTGACGATATATAGCTTCTCGCTCTTAGCCTCGTTCTGCAATGCCGCCTCGAGTTTCTGCCAGATGCCACCGTTAAAGTTATCCTGAATCTGTGGCACCGAATTAGTCACATAAAAAGTCTGCTCCTGCATGGTCTTGATACCGTTACGCGAGGCGTTGGGTATAAGGTGTCCACGCGAGTAGTTATCGTTATAGCTACGCGAGCAGAGGTTAACCTGCGCAGATGTTGACAAATTAGGATTATAGCTCCATAAGCTTGGGCGACTCAACGAACCCATGTGCTTGGATTCAAGAGGATATGCCACCCATAGCGAGGTGTAGCTATCTGCATCGTAGTAGTGGGTGTAGTTACGCTCACCACCCGCCGAAATCTTCACCTCCTCGGCACGAGGATATGCCCCATCTGTACGCATCGCAGGCAACTCAAGCCACGCCTCGGATGCTGTTCCCGTGGTAGGGTCTGTGGCGGGAGGTGTGTCACCACCTCCCGAGCCACCACCCGAAGATCACTCAGCGTAACCTGTCCACACGATGTCCCAGATAGAGACACGGTCCTTATTAGAAGATGAATTATTTGATGGCGAGTTGTTTGTAATCTCAATTACGAAATCTCCAGCAATATTAACATCCTGCTCCCAGGTATAAACCTTCTTCTGTGTAATTGAGTTAACATCCACCTTATAGGTCTGCACTGCTGTACCGTTCTGCTTGATGGTGATGGTAAAGTCAACACCATTGCTCTCAGAGAATGCATTACCATACTTCAATGATAGCTTGCCACAACCTGTAGTAAGTGTAGGTGAGGTAATCACACCCTTAGCAGATGTCTTACCATTCATAGTAAAGGCGCGTGTAGCACTTGTTGAGCCAATAAACTTAAAGGTTGGGTTGTTATCAGTTGTACCACCCTGCATTACTGCACAGTTTGTACCCTTCCAGCCATTAGTTGTGGTACGAGTAGCATAACTGCTATTTGCAGTAACAGTGTTAAAGTCGTCACGACCACCTACAACCTCGCCCTCAACTTGCTTTGCCTCCTGAGAGAGTGACACTACGGCTGAAAGCTCGCCGGCACTGAATGTAAGGTTTGCATAGATAGCCTCCCCAGTCTCATTTGCAGGAGCTGTAATTGTGTAGGTAGTACCAGACTTCAAAGCAACGGTATAGTGTGTGTTATCAACGCTTACAGAGATAGCATCTGTTGCATTAACCAATGTTGCGGTGATATCCAATGAACCACCCTCAGCAGCAAACTCAAGTGACTCCTTATCTAACTTAATGCTCTTGTGCGAAACATATACAGCATTCTTAATCTGTGGGCTACCGTTATAAAGATTGTACTTACCCTTGATAGTGATAATGTCGCCCAATTTAAGACCGGCTGCTGCCCACTGCTTCTGTGAAGCACCCTCTGGTGTAAGCAAACCATATACATATACAGAACCTGTAGCATCTGTTAGGTCAAAGTTACCGTAAGTTGTATTAGCTACATTGGTAATCTTACCTGTAAGGGTGTACTCAGTTGCAGTATCCTTCTTTGCCAAGAAATCTGCAACGGTGATAGTATCATCCTCAGCACCTGGAGCAGCATCCTGTGCTACGGTAACAGTAACTGATAGACCCTCAGCCGAGAATACCACATCAGCAGTACGTGCCTCGCCCTCATTTGCTCCTGGGCACATATACCATACACCGTCTGAAGCCTCAGAATCATCGATATAAAGCCACTCAGCATCAGTTGTAGCAGTCACAGTTGCAATATCAAAGCCATTAACAGCTGTTACTGTGAAGAAGTCATCATCAATAGCGTTAGCATCGCTATCAAACTCCAAAGACTTAGGACCTACCTCGAAGCGAGGTGTTGTATCCTCAGCAATAGGAACAAGGTAGAGGTTGTGAACCTGAGTACCCTTATAGAATGCATAGCGCTCCTGACCAGAGTTAGAGTTAAAGCCAAGAAGACGCTCTGGTGTATTCTTAACTGCAACCTTATACTGGTTAGTGTTATCGATAGGTGTGACTGTCAAAGTCTGAGCATTGCCCAAGTATGCATCGTTAGCCTCCTTCCAATATAGGTATTTGCCCTCATTGTTCTGGAATGTATAGCCACCATCTGCTGCAGCAATAGTCCAAACCAAAGTCTCATCATCAGTAGAGAAAGTAGCAGCAGCACCATCATAAGCAACCTCAGTGTAAGTCATATACTTACCACCGCTAACACCCTTCATTGCGTAGTACTTATTACCACTCTTAGCAGCAACAACATACTTACCATTAGCAAATGAGAAGCTTGTCTCAGACTCTGCACCTGTCATATCAACAGTAAAAGTACCCAAGTTGCCCTCAGCAAATGTCAATGAACGACCCTCAGCGATTGTGAACTCCTTAGTATAAGTGTTGTCCTCGCAAACAACCTTCACCTTGAAGGTCTCGCCAGCCTCCATAGTAAATGGGTTACAAACGAAATAGATATCACGAGTTGCAATAGCCTCATCATAGCTCAATGTAAGGACATTTGTCTTGCTATTGTAGCCATACTCCAAAACCTTACCTGTAGTTGCGTTTACATAGTTGCGACCAGCCAAAATATCGCTTGCGCCTGCAGTAAATACCACCTGCGAAATCTTAGCATCGGCAGGAAGACCATTCAAGGTCATCTTACCCATAGCCACCAAGCGCTTGAACTGCATGTTAAGCTCTGTAGGCTGAGCATCAGCAACCACCTGCTTTGCAACCAAGATATCAGCTGCTGGGTCGAAAGATGCTGCAGTAGGCTTCTGCTGATCCTTAAGGATAACCTTAACCTTTGCTGCATCAATCTTCTCAGCTTCATCCTCAACAACAGCTGTTGCTGGGAAGATTGCGTTGTAAGTAAACTCTGCATCGGTAGTATTAGCAGGGAAAGCTACCTTAAACTTAGCAGTACCGTCTGCTGCGATAGTAGTAGCAGTTGTAGTGCGGTAGGTCTTAGAGTTCTCGATAACCTTCAACTGATCGCCCTCGCTCCACTGCACCTTACCGTTTGCCTCGTCAATCCATGTACGAGTCTCATCCATACCGGCAGTGATGGTCATAACAACCTCGTTAGGGTTGATAGGTGCGATATTCTCCTCGAATCGCTCCTGACATGCGATACCCATTGCAGCTACTGCAACAAGCATCAAACTCTTAAAGATGTTCTTCATAGCTACAAAAGATTAAAAATCACCATTCTCGTCGATGTCAAAGCCGTCGCCAGCCTCACCAAAACCGCCGTAGCTCGCCTCGAAGCCACGCTCAACAACGGTCTCAATAACCGCAAAGTTAGGAGCCTCGTAGCCCTTAACCTCTGCCATAGTGTTTGTTTTCATAAATGTTTTTTGAGTTGTTTATGTATTAAATAGTTAAAATAATTCCTGAACGAACTCCGCAAAGTAGCACCTCCAATTGCGCCAAGTGTGGCCACCCTCGCTCTGGCAATACTCATACTCCTGCCCCTGAGCATCGAGCATCTTGCGAAACTTAACATTCTCCTCATAGAGGAAGTCATCCTTGCCTATGCCTATCCAATAGAGCGACACACCACGCCTAAACTGCTCGGCAATGCCCTCCTCCAAGTTATCATACATGGCTACGCCCTCCTCGCCACGATAAATAGCCGCCGAGAACAAGCCCACATAAGCAAACATATCGGGATAGTTGCGAGATATCTGCATAGCGTGGAAGCCTCCCATCGAGAGACCTGCAATTGCGCGGTTCTCCTTAGTTGCATAGGTGCGATAGTGAGCATCTACCCACGATACCACAGCAGGGAAGTAACTCTCGAAGCTACCATCCATCGAGCCACTCATATATGGTTTATACTCGCCCTTACCCGTGTAGCTTGGTGCCGCATCATGACGCATACAGCCATTAGGCATAACAACAATCATAGGCTCGGCATCACCCTGAGCGATAAGGTTATCCATAATCTCAGCCATGCGACCTGTAGCAATCCACGCCTCCTCGTCGCCACCCATGCCATGCAACAGGTACAACACAGGATAGTTTCTATAGCCCGCCTCGTAGCCCGCAGGTGTATAGATAGTCATGCGGCGAGAGAGATCACCCGTAGTGACCCACACACGGCTCACCGTTCCATGCTCAACATCGTGGGCTCTGTACAAATCACCTGGGTCACCACCCACGATAAAGTAGTTCATCACACTACCTACATCCCTTACAGTGTTAACATTCGACCTATCCAAAAGTCCTGTCATGCCATCAACCTCAAAGGTATAGGTGTAGTACTCCGATGCCAAAGGTTCGGTGCGGTACTCCCACACACCACGCTCATTTTGGGTCATAGGCTGTGTACCATGAGCAAAGTCACCCACAACAGCAACATTCATAGCATTCGGGGCATAGAGGCGGAAGATAACGCTATTATCCTCGCACACCTCAGGCGAACTAAGCCCAGCGCCCTGCCACAAATTCTCCTGCGCCATGGCAACACCACCGCAAAGAATAAGAGACACTGTTAATATTAACTTATCTATGTATCGCATATCAAATTTTATACTATGTATAAATAGAGGCGCAAAGGTAATAAATCTTTGATTAAAAAAAGCATATTTGTAAATTAACTATGCAATAAAAAGAGATTGCACGAGGTCAACTGAATAGTTTTTTGTACCTTTGTAGTTAGAAAATATTTTGAGCATGAAAATTGGTGTAATATCCGACACTCACGGAGTCTTTGATAAACCTCTTATGGAGTTCCTCTCGCCCTGCGACCAAATATGGCACGCGGGAGATTTCGGCTCTGTGGAGGTGGCAGACACGATTGCAGCATTCAAGCCACTAAAGGCTGTATATGGCAATATAGACGGGGGTGTTATGAGGCGTATGTTCACGGAGTTTAACCTCTTCGAGGTGGAGGGGGTTAAGGTGCTTATGACACATATTGGTGGCTACCCACGCCACTACGCGCCTAAGGCACTACAACATATACATGTCTCTGAGCCCAAGATATTTGTAGCAGGACACTCGCATATACTCAAGGTTATATACGACCCTATATACAACCTGCTACACATCAACCCTGGCGCTGCTGGGAACTACGGAGTACATAAGGTACGCACAGCCATACGCTTCGATATCGAGGCGGGCGATATAAAAAATATGGAGATTGGCGAATGGCCACGATAACTATGAAACGACTCTTTACAACCATTGCACTACTCCTTGCAGTAGTTGCAGTCAGCGCACAGGATGTTGTGCGCACAACACACCACTACGCTACTCATGAGGGCACTGAGCTACTTCTCGACCGCTACGATACGGAGAGTAGTGGCGACTACAACCGCCCCTGTATGATATTTGCCTTTGGCGGCGGCTTCTATCGTGGTGAGCGAGATAACAACATGTATATAAGCTACTTCGAGCGCCTTGCACGCGAGGGCATCGTGGCTATATCAATCGACTATCGCTTGGGGCTGCGACTCGCACCCACGGCTAAGAACTTCGTTGATATGACCAAAAACCTTATCTGGGCTGTGGATATTGCTGTGGAGGACATGTATGCCGCAACTAACTATGTGATTAACAATGCCGAGGAGTGGAACATCGACCCTACGCTAATCATGATTAGCGGCTCCAGTGCGGGTGCTATCACAGCCCTTCAGGCAGAGTGGCTGCGCTCATCGGGTGATCGCAAAGCTGAGGTACTCCCAGAGGATTTCCGCTACGCAGGCGTTGTGTCGTGCGCAGGTGCGTTGTTCTCTACCAAGGGTAAGCCTAAGTTTAAGAGTGAGGCAGCACCGATGCTTCTATTCCATGGCACCTCAGATAGCAATGTTCCCTACCATAAATCTTCAATCATGGGCATAGGCTTCTACGGCTCGAAACATATCGTCAAGCAACTCGATAAGATAAAGTCGCCATACTACTTCTACTCGGCACAGTATGTTACGCATACACTTGCTGCCACACCACTTATCGACCAGCAAGAGCTTATCCTACAGTTTATTAACGACTATGTAATTCGCGGTCGCAGATTATACATACAGGCAGATATCAACGACCCCACAATACCTCAGCGTCCTACGCGCTTCACCACCAAGGACTACCTTATGACCAACTACGGCAAGGGTAAATAGTGAGCTGGCAGGTTGGAGAGATTGGAATTAGGGAGATTAGGGAGTTTAGTGATGCAGCATTGCTTGGTCACTAAACTCCCTGATTTCATTGTTTTGAGACGAAAAGGACGAGAGAGACAGAAGAGACGATAGGGACGGGAGCGAGATCGGGTATCAGCGTTGTCGCTATCGTGCGCTCCGCACTGTCGTGCGTTGTCCGCGACTTCGTTGTCGTCTCTTTCGTCTTTTTCGTCCCTTTGGTCCCTTTTATTGAAAGGCTTTGCCTTTTTTGGGATGATAGGTTCTATGGGTTCTGATGATAGCGCTCTGCGCATTGTAACTCATTATAACTCATTGCAACTTATCTGCTTGCGCTATTAGGCTGCGCCGCAGATGTCATTAATCACAACATCAATCAGCACCACGACCTAATTTCTTGTCAGAAGGGGTTGAAATAATTAGTAATTAGTAGAGAGTAATTAGTAATAGTTTCGCTTAGAACAAGCGATATATTAACATCAAGGGTAGCACGACCAAATTTCTTGTCAGAAGTCGTGAGATGTGGTGCATCACAAAAGAAACCACTCTGGGATAGTAGTTGACCTACAGCCCATGATATTTTGTTTAGGATAGGTCAACGATAAGGTTGATTAGCCCCACGACCTAATTTCTTGTCAGAAGGGGTTAGATTTGGCTCTGACACGAAAAATGGCGGATGGGACATACTAAGCGTATTTCCCATTCGCCATTTTGACTGAAGAGTCGAAGATGACCCCTTATCACAAG
>JAEIGA010016097.1_pt1 | contig 11383 bp, 9 predicted proteins | sample 9270691 | NCBI WGS metagenome assembly JAEIGA01 (sample SAMN17057246, study PRJNA624740) | gut metagenome | biome: biome; isolation source: fecal sample | host: Bos grunniens | place: China: Xizang | collected 2019
ATGGCTTCTTCCTGCGTCATCAACGGTTTCGGCAAGACCATGGGTCTGGTGCAGGTGGAAGAGCTGGGCACCATCGAAACCCCCATCATCATGACCAATACTCTGAGCATTGGCACTGCCGCCACCGCTCTGATCAAGTATATGCTGCAGCAGAATGAGGACATCGGCACCAAGACCGGTACTGTCAACCCCCTGGTCTGCGAGTGCAACGACGGCGTGCTCAACGATATCCGCGGTCTGCACGTGAAGGAAGAGCACGTTTTCGAGGCTCTGGCCAACTGCAGCGAGGATTTCGCCGAGGGCGTGGTAGGCTCCGGTACCGGTATGTGCTGCCTGGGTCTGAAGGGCGGCATCGGTTCTGCTTCCCGTATCGTCAAGCTGGATGACAAGGAGTACACTGTGGGTGCACTGGTCATGTCCAACTTTGGCGGCGCAGGCCGTCTGCTGATCGAAGGCCGTCACATGGGTCAGGAGATCAAAGAAAAGCTGGAGGCTCAGCAGGACAAGGGCTCCATCATCATGCTGATCGCCACCGATATCCCCCTGTCCGAGCGTCAGCTGAAGCGCGTTGCCCGCCGCGCAGGCGTGGGTCTGGCTCGCACCGGCTCCTATTACGGCAACGGCAGCGGCGATATTGCCATTGCCTTCACCACCGCCAATCGGGTGCCCCATTACAGCAAGACTGCTGTGATGGATATGAAGATGATCGCTGATTCCAAGATCGATCCCGTTTTCGATATGGCCGCCGAGGCTGTGGAGGAAGCCATCATCAGCTCCCTGTATCATGCCGAAACCACCACCGGCCGCGCCGGCAAGGTTAAGTACGGTCTGCGGGACTTCCTGTAAACACCAAAAGGGCTGCCGCGGCAGCTCTTTTTCATTGAGAGAGGGATATTTATGCTTGCATACACCTATGTTTCCATGGGGCAGTTTGCTCTGTTGGAAAAGCCTAAGCCTATCCTGCAGCACCCGCGGGATGCCATCGTTCGTGTGACACTGGGCAGCATCTGTACCAGTGATCTGCACATCAAGCACGGTTCGGTGCCTCGGGCGGTTCCGGGAATTACCGTGGGTCACGAAATGGTGGGCGTGGTGGAACAGGTAGGCGCTGCTGTCACCCATGTAAAACCCGGTGACCGGGTCACCGTCAATGTGGAGACCTTCTGTGGCAGCTGCTATTTCTGTCAACATGGTTGGGTCAACAATTGCACCGATCCCAACGGCGGCTGGGCGTTGGGCTGCCGCATCGACGGCGGACAAGCCGAATATGTGCGGGTGCCCTATGCCGATCAAGGCCTGAACAAGATTCCCGACGAGGTCACCGACCTGCAGGCACTGCTGGTGGGCGATGTGCTGGCCACCGGCTATTGGGCTGCACAGATTTCGGAAATTCAGACCGATGATACCGTTTTGATTTTAGGCGCAGGGCCTACCGGCCTCTGTACATTGCAGTGCGTGCGGCTGAAAAAGCCCCAAACCATCATCGTCTGCGATGTAGATCAGGAGCGCCTGCGTTTTGTTCGGGAACATTATCCCGAAGTGCTGACCACCACTCCCGAACAGGCAGAAGCTCTGCTGGCGCAGGTCACCGATCGGGGCGGCGCCGATGTTGTACTGGAAGTGGCAGGAGGAGAGGATACCTTCCAACTGGCATGGCAGCTGGCACGTCCCAATGCCATCGTCACAGTGGTGGCGCTGTATGATCGTCCGCAGATTTTGCCGTTGCCCCAGATGTACGGCAAAAACCTCACCTTCAAAACCGGGGGTGTGGATGGGTGCAACTGCGCAGAAACGCTGGAACTGATCCGGCAGGGAAAGTTGGATACCGTTCCGCTGATCACCCATACCTATTCCTTGAAAGACATCGAGGCGGCTTACGATCTGTTTGAAAACCGTCGTGATGGCGTCATCAAGGTGGCAATTGAAATGAAATAAGAAGTGGGCAGGCGAAAGCCTGCCCACAAATTATTCTTCATAATCCAGAAGGATCTTTTTACAGTTTGGACACACCAAACCGGGCTTTTTGAAGAAAAGATTGCGAAAAATCCTGCTTTTCTGCAAAACCACAGGCTGTCCGCCTTCATAGACAAAGCTTAAATTGCCAACATCCGAGCTGACTAAATTGCCTTGCTTCATTTCTTCCTGACAAAAGGGACATTTCATAGGGGTCAGCACTCCTTTTCTTTCTTTTTTCGCCACCGGCGCAAAGCAAGCAGATCGATCACCAGCCTGCAGAACAGAGGGATACGGCACCATTGCTGTACGATTCCCATCACCTGAATGATCCGGGTAATCAGATAGATGGACTGTCCGTCCACCGCATAGGGCTGCAGTACCATGGAAATCCCGTAGGGAACGACATACAGCAGCGCCAGCCCAAGAACCAACAGAATCATCCGCCGGGTAACCTGCTTGGAGGGCTCCAGCACCTTGTCCCGATAAGAGCGGATGGTGTAAACAATCAGCACTGACAGCACCAAAAGAGCCGCCAGACTCACCCAGAGGGTCACATGATTGTTCAGGTAGCCCTGCAGGACTCCCCGCAGGACGCCCAAAAAGCTTCCCGAGGCAGAGCCTGTGGCAAAATGCAGAAAGGTATCCGCCAAAAAGAAAACCGACCAGCTGCACCACAAAGCAACCCGTTTTTTAAACAGGAAGCAAATACATCCGCAGACCCAGAAGGGAAGAGAAAACAGCAAGCCCGCCAGCAGACCACCCAGTATGCTGCACAGCAGAATCACCAGAATCGCCAATCCAAACAGGGCGAAGCCTGCGATTTTTCTGGGCGGCGTGTTTTTTTCTTCACGTTCCACATAAATGACCTGCGGTTCCGGCTGGAGCTGAGCCGTGGGATTGGCATCCGGTGCGGTTTCGCTTCCTTTTACTAAGGTGTCCAGGGAGATACCGAACAGTTCACTTAATTTGATTAACTTTTCCAGATCGGGAGTGGCACCGTCGGTTTCCCACTTGGACACCGATTGCCGGGATACCGACAGGGCTTCTGCCAGTTCCCCTTGAGACATTCCTTTTTCTGTCCGAAGACGGTAGATTGTTTCGCCAAGACGCATGAATGGGAGTCTCCTTTGCTTTGAAACTTGAGAAAATCATAGCACACAACCCCAAAAAAGTCTACCAACTTGCCTTGGAACGGTGTCAACCAGTGGTTGCACCTGTTATTTTTGTTGAAAAATCCCCAAAAACCATCGGAGATCCCGTTTTGTGACGCTGCCCAGCAGCCGAAGGAGCGTATAGTACAGAATTGCACTGAACAGTACCGCACCAAAGGGGTGAACTGCGCAAAAGACCGGCAGCAGCAGCCGGGGAAAGAACATGGAAAACATAGCAGCCATCAGCGGTGCCAGTACGCTGCGGTAAAAGGGAAGACAAAGGCCGGCATGGCGATGAAGCTGATGAAAGCTGAGGATAAAATTCAATGTTTCGCTGACATAGATCGTCAAAAGATAGCCGTCTACACCCACACGAGGGATCAACTGCCATACCAACAGCAGACTGATCGCAGCATCCAGAATATTAATCCGCATACTGGCTGTCTGCAGCCCCATGCCCTTGAGCATCCCGTCTACTGTGGTGTCCAGATACATCAAAGGAATCAGCGGTGCCAGCAGACGGATATAGCGTTCTGCATCATTGGAGTGATACAGAAGGCTCCCCAAGTCGCCGCCATAGACCAGCAGCAGAGCTGCCGTAAAAAAGGAAAAAAGTAATGTGAGATGGAGCACCCGCTGCATGATGGAAAACAACCGTCTCTTTTGTCCCAGTGCATGACTTTCGGCGATTTCCGGCACCAGAAGGCTGGATACTGTTCCCAAAAAGGCGGCAGGGAAAGAGAGCACCGGCATGACCATGCCCTGAATGATGCCATAGGTAGAAAGCGCCGAAGCCGCACTTGCTCCACATTTCCGCAGCCCCTTTGGAATGAGCAGATGCTTGGCACTGACCAAGCCGGAACGTACCCAGGAACCTACCGCATCGGGAACAGCGATGTGCAAAAGCTCCCCAGTGATGTTCCAGGGGGTCTTTGACCGAGCCGGCCTGCTGCCGTAGTAGAAGAGTGCAGAAAGTGCTGCCGAGAGCATATCAGAGAGACAGCTACAGCAAACCAGCAGCAAGCAGGCCTCTACCGGTTCGGAAGGTTTCAAAAATGCCAGACTGCCAAAGGTCAGCGCCATGTGAAAGCTGAACTCCAACACCTGTACTACTGCCATTCGCCCGGCCTGCCGCAGCGCAGAAAAATAGCCGTTCAGACAGGAAGACACCGCCAGACAGGGAAGTCCAAAGGCGAGGATGCGCAGACACGAAGCCAGCTGCGGCTCATCCAGCCACAAAACTGCTACCGGGTTGCTGACACCAAAAAGCAGTGCACCTGCGGTAATCCCCAACATCAGACTATAACGCAGGCAAAGCTTCATAATGCCGCTGCGGCTGCACTGCCCTCTGGCGCTGACCTCCAATACCAGGCGGGTAGTTGACAACCGTACACCGGATATGGCAAGCGAGACTGCAAGGCCGTGTGTCGACATCAGCAGTTCAAACAAGCCGATCCCTTGTGTTCCGATGCGCTGCGTGAGATAAATTTGAAAACTCATGCCCAAAAAGCGCATTAAAAGGGAAGTCGCCGTCAATATTATCGTATTCCACAAAAAACGAGTCACATTTCTCATAATAATTTGTATGTTTTTTCAGGTGAAAAAATGAAAAAAACACTTGCTTTTTTTAAGGGACCGTGGTATTATAATTGACGTTGACCGGGTGTAGCGCAGCTGGTAGCGCGCTTGACTGGGGGTCAAGAGGCCGTGAGTTCAAGTCTCGCCACTCGGACCAATAAGACCGTTTCCGAAAGGAAACGGTCTTTTGCTTTTTACATTTTCACAAGGCAGAAAATTAACGAAAAGATACAATATAGAAAACCCTGTTGACTTTACGCCAACAGGGTTGTTTTATAAAATGTGAAATTAAACTTCTCCCGGATAGATACAGTTGGAATACGCCGTTTTGGCAGTGACACCTTCCAGGCGACCCAACTTTCCGGTCAGGGCAGAGATGGCATCCTGGGGTGCATCAATGGCGATACTGATAACATTGATACCGCGATGACGATAGGGGATTCCCATTCGTCCAATAATATAGGAACCGTATTCGTGCAGGATCTCATTCAGACGTGCGGTAGCCTCGGAATTTTCTACGATAATACCAATGACAGCAACTCTGGTTTCCATAGGATCAGACTCCCTTTTCCAGCAAAATAGTAACTACAGTATAACAAGCCTAAAGGGGAAAGTCAAATCATCCCATTGGTTGACTTGTTAACGAAAAATTCAAAGAATGTTTTGTGGAAAAGATAGTTTTTTGAAATGTAACTGATATAATCTAAAGGTAACAAGATTTTCCATTTGAAGGAGCGATACACCTATGACCGGTTTGGAGGAAAAAACGGTTCAAAAAGAAGGCAAGGGAGCGAGCCTGAAACAGAAAAGAAAATGGCCCTATGTTGCAGCGGCGGTTCTGTTGGTTTTTATAGCGGCGGGTCTTTTGTTGGCAAAAAACGCAGAGCGCGCCGTTCTGACGATCAGTCCCACTGACACTGCAAAACTGGTGCGTGGTGACCTGCAGGACAGCATCAGCACCACCGGAACGGTGGAAAGCGCCAAAAGCATGACCGTTTATTCCACCAAGGCCTACACCGTGCAGGAAGTATTGGTAGAAGTGGGTGATCGGGTAGAAGAGGGGCAGCTGCTGTGCAAGCTGGACGATCAAAATATCCAGAATCAGATCGAGAGCCAGCAAGCCAGTCTGGAGGCTTCCACCAACAGCAGCAATGCAGCCATTGCCTCCGCCAAGGATAATTATCAGCAGTTCAAAGAGTCGCTGGAAAAGGGAACCAATGCCTCCATCATCAGTGCGGAGAATGCAGTGACCAACGCGCTGAATGCCTATCAATCCGCACAGCAAAACTATGACCGCTATTTGGCAGGATTAAATGCCGGAGAGAATACCACCATTCTGGCGCAGGAGACAGCCCTTTCCAACGCTCGAAAGGCTGTAGAAAAAGCCTATGAGGCCTTTGACGATGCCGTTGAGGCCGAGGAGGATGCGGAGGAGACTTTGTGCGACGCAGAAGAAGCGCTGGATGAGGCCGAAGAGGATCTGGAAAAAGAAGAAAAAACGCTGAAAAAGCTGGAAGACGAGCAGGAAGACTGCGAAGAAGAACTGGATGATTTGAAGAAAGCAGAGAAACAGCTGCAGGCGCAGCTGGATGCTGCCGCAGAGGAGGCAGAAAAGGGCCAGCTTCAGCTTCAACTCAGTCAGGTACAGCAGGAAATCCAGCAGAAGAATCTTACCAACACGACCCTTGCACAGAAGATTGATCAGGCAAAAAATGCCTGTCTTACTGCGGAACTTATGGTGACACAACAGGAAAATACATATGCGCAGTGCGAAAAAGCTTGGGATGCCGCCGAAGCGCAGATCGAAGCCAGCGTAGATGCCATCGCCACGGCAGAAGAAAACCTCATTATGGCACAAAAGCAGTATAATGCAGCCCTTACCAGCGTAGACAACTTGCTGGCAGACTATGCAAAAAATGTTGAAACTACCTATCAGGCCTATCAAACCGCACAGGCTTCCCTGACTGCGGCAAAGGTCTCCGCTCAAAACCAGCTTCAGACCTATGAAAACAGCTTGAACAGCGCATATGCCAATGCAGGAAAGGGCACGCTGGAGGTCAGCCTGCGGCAGCTGCAGGCCGAGCTGGACGGTACACAGATCACCGCTCCTATGTCGGGAACCGTTACTGCGGTCTATGCCGAAGTGGGTTCTGCAGGATCTGGCCTGCTGTTTGTGATTGAAGATACCGAAAACTTTGTGATCGCAACTTCTGTAAAGGATTATGACATTACATCTGTCGCGTTGGGAACCGAGGCGATGATCCGTTCGGATGCCACGGGAGATGACCTGTACGAGGGTAAAGTGACCTATCTGGCTCCCACTGCAAACAAAACCGCTATGGGCGTGACCGATACCAGCGGAGATATTTCCTTTGACGCTGATGTTAAGGTAAATAGTCGGGATACCAAGCTGCGAATCGGTCTGAATGTCCGCCTGGAACTGATCGTTGCAGAAGAGGAGGATGTACTGGCGGCACCTTATGATGCGATTTACCAAAACAGTCAGGGCAATTCTTGTGTTTTGATTGCACAGGAGCAGGAAGATGGATTGTATCTGCTCCGGGAAGCGCCCGTTGAACTGGGTTTGGAGACCGATTTAGATATTGCTGTAAAGTCGAATAGCTTAACGGATGGGATGACGGTGGTGTGCAGTCCTGAGCAATATCTGCAGTACATTGGACAGAAAATTGCCATCGGCACCGCTACCCGTCAGGGCCTGCTGGGAGGAAAATAAATGGCAGAACCTATCATTCGGATGCGCGGTATTTACAAGCGCTTCTATATCGGACAGCCCAACGAGCTGGAAATTCTTCACGGCATTGATCTGGACGTAATGCCCGGAGAGTTCCTGTCCATTGTTGGCCCGTCCGGATCGGGTAAATCCACCTTAATGAATCTGATCGGTGTGCTGGATCGGCCTACCGAAGGCCAGTACATTCTGGACGGCACAACCGTCAGTACGGCGAAAGATGATCAGCTCTCCGCCATCCGCAATAAAAGCATTGGTTTTGTATTCCAAAACTTCAATTTGATTGCCCGTACCAATGCTCAAAAGAACGTGGAACTGCCTATGATGTATGCCGGTGTCCCTGCGGGAAAGCGCGCGGCGCGGGCGCGGGAACTTTTGGCAATGGTAGATATGGCAGATCGAATGAACCATCAACCCAACGAACTTTCCGGCGGACAAAAACAGCGCGTGGCCATTGCCCGGGCCATGGCAAACGATCCTGCCATCATTCTGGCTGACGAGCCTACCGGTGCGCTGGATTCCAAAACCGGGCGCATGGTGATGGACTTGTTTCACAAGCTGAACCGGGAACAGGGAAAGACCATCATTCTGATCACCCACAATCAGGAACTGGCGGAGGAAACCGATCGGTTTGTCACCATGCGGGACGGGCGGCTGTATGTGGGGAATACCGGGGAGGAGGTGCGCTATGGGCCTCGGTGAATCCATCCGGTTGGCGCTGGAGGGACTGCGTGCCAACAAAATGCGCTCCATCCTCACCATGCTGGGCATTATCATCGGCATCGGTGCCGTTATCGGTATTTTGACGGTGGGCACCGGTCTGACCGGTTCGATTACCGGTTCCATGAGCGGCCTCGGCGCCTCCAATATCACGGTTTCTCTGCGAAAACTGGATGACGGCATGGGCGGTATGTCCAGTGTGTTCGGCCTGCAGACTCCCGATGAAGAGGATATGCTGACGGCCGATATGCTGGAGTCGCTTCGTACCCGATACGGCGATTACATCGTTGGCATCAGCCTGAATGAATCGGCAGGAAGCGGTCAGGCCAAGGACGGCCGGTTATATGCCAACCTGTCCATCAGCGGCGTCAACGAAGACTATCAGACGGTGAATAACATTGAACTGCTTGCAGGCCGCTGGATCCGGCAAAAGGATCTGGACGGCAGTCGTGCGGTATGCGTGGTGTCTGACAAGCTGGTGAACAACTTGTTTGCAGGCCGGAGTGAAACTGCACTGGGAAGCGACATTCAGGTGAACAGCAACGGTGCGATCCTTTCATTCCGGGTGGTTGGCGTTTATGAATATGACCAATCTACCATGGGCTTCTCCATGGCATCGGAGCAGGATATTTCCACCGGTCTGTTCGTTCCGCTGACCACAGCAAAGCAAATCAGCGGCAGCGGCGACGGCTATGCATCCATCACCGTACAGGCTGCAGGAGAGGTGGACAGTTCTGCGCTGGCCATGGATGTCCAGAGCTTTCTCAACCGTTATTACGTCAACAATGATCGTTACTCGGTGTTTGCCATGGCTATGAGCACGATGGTGGAATCCATGGCAACTATCATGAATACCCTGTCCATTGCCATTTCGGTGATTGCCGGCATCTCGCTGCTGGTAGGCGGTATCGGTGTGATGAATATTATGTTGGTATCGGTGACCGAGCGCACCCGCGAGATCGGCACCCGAAAGGCACTGGGTGCAACCAACAACGATATTCGCATCCAGTTCGTTGTGGAAAGCATCATTGTCTGCCTGATCGGCGGTATCATTGGCATTATCGTGGGAACGATCCTTGGATATATCGGCAGCAAACTGATCAGCGAGCCTTGTTTTCCAACTTTTGGACATATCGCACTGGCGGTGGGCTTTTCCATGGCGATCGGCATCTTTTTCGGTTATTATCCTGCCAATAAAGCGGCAAAACTGGATCCTATTGAAGCACTTCGATATGAATAATGCGGCAAAACCGGCGTGTATCGCCGGTTTTTTGCTGTAAAAATGGAAAAATACTGCACTTTACAACCGAACAAATGTTTGCTATAATGGGCGTGAAAGGTGGTGTCTGCAGGATGAAAAAATGCTATATCTCCATTGATCTGAAGTCTTTTTACGCTTCGGTGGAGTGTGTGGAGCGCGGGCTCAATCCCATGACCACCAATCTGGTGGTTGCAGATGCCAGCCGCACAGAAAAAACTATTTGTCTGGCGGTCAGTCCCTCCTTGAAGGCCTATGGGATTCCCGGACGGGCGCGATTGTTTGAAGTGGTGCAGAAGGTACAGCAGGCAAACAGTTTGCGCGCACGAAACGCGCCCGGCGGAAAGCTGAAGGGAAGTTCCTGCCATGATGTGGAGTTGTTTGCCAATCCTACCCTGGCCATCGATTATATCGTTGCACCGCCCCAAATGGCCCGGTATATGGAGGTCAGCAGTCAGATTTATCAGGTGTATCTGAAATATGTGGCACCTGAGGACATCCATGTGTATTCCATTGACGAGGTTTTTCTGGACGCTACTTCTTATCTGAAGCTGAACGGCCTGTCGGCTCACGATTTTGCCCGAAAAATCATCCGTGACGTACAGAAAACCACCGGCATCACGGCGACTGCGGGAATCGGCACCAATCTGTATCTTTGCAAAGTCGCAATGGACATTGTAGCAAAACACGTGGATGCCGACCAGGACGGCGTTCGGGTGGCGGAACTGGACGAGGTTGGTTACCGCAAGACCCTGTGGAGCCATCGCCCGCTGACCGATTTCTGGCGGGTAGGGAAGGGCTATGCCCGAAAGTTGGAGGCGCATGGAATGTTTACCATGGGTGATGTGGCGCGGTGCTCATTGACCAATGAAGAACTGCTTTATCAGCTGTTTGGCGTCAATGCAGAACTGCTCATCGACCACGCCTGGGGTGTAGAGCCCTGCACCATTGCCGCCATCAAAGCTTATCGGCCGGAATCCAGCAGTATCGGCTCCGGACAGGTACTGCACTGTGCCTATACCGTACCCAAAGCGCGTTTGGTGGTACGGGAAATGGCCGATCAGATCGCCTTGGATCTGGTAGATAAAGGTCTGGTCTGCGATCAGGTGGTGTTGACGGTTGGATACGATATAGAGAGTGTGAACGAAAACTACCACGGTGAAATAACGGTAGATCGATACGGCCGCAAAATTCCCAAGCATGCCCATGGCTCTCAAAGCTTAGCGCGGCATACCTCCTCTGCAATGCTGATTGTTCCGGCCGTGATGGAACTGTTTGACCGGATCGTGGACGAAAGCCTGTTGGTAAGGCGTCTCAATCTGGTGGCAAATCATGTGATTGTTGAAGGACAGCAGGGAAGCACCGCACAAATGGAGCAGCTGGATCTGTTTTCTGACCCCGGTGATCTGGAGCAGCAGGAGGCTGCACTGGAGCGGGAAAAGCGCAGGCAGCAGGCGGTTCTTGCCATTAAAAAGAAGTTTGGTAAAAATGCCATTCTCAAAGGTGTGAGTCTGGAGGAAGGGGCAACCGCCATGCAGCGGAACAGCCAGATCGGAGGGCATAAAGCATGAAAAATCCATATGAGGATATGCTGCATTTATCGCCGCCGGTATCCGAAAAGCATGCTAAAATGTCCATGCTGCAGCGGGCCGCACAGTTTTCGCCTTTTGCTGCGCTGACAGGCTACGAGGCCGTGATTGCTGAGACCGGACGGCTGACCGAGCCCCTGCGGGAACTGGATGACAATCGCAAGGAGGTACTGGACGGCTGTCTGCAGCGCCTGCAGCAGTGCAGCACACAGCACCCGAGGGTTGAAATTACCCATTTCCTGCCGGATCACAGAAAAGACGGCGGCTGCTATGTTACAGTGGAAGGGGCTGTGCAAAAGATCGACAATCACAGGCGAATCCTTTTGCTGGAGGATGGATATCTCATCCCGATCGACAGCATTTTTGAAATTCATGATAGATA
>JAEIGA010016098.1_pt1 | contig 11382 bp, 17 predicted proteins | sample 9270691 | NCBI WGS metagenome assembly JAEIGA01 (sample SAMN17057246, study PRJNA624740) | gut metagenome | biome: biome; isolation source: fecal sample | host: Bos grunniens | place: China: Xizang | collected 2019
ATGACGGGGCCGACATCCTACCGGCTCCCCAATGGCAATCTGATCTTCCCGTATGACACGGGAAACACAGTCATAGAGCCATGGGCGATAGTCGAAAGAAGAGACGCACGACGGCAGGTCATCGGCATGCCTGCGGCCACCAAGGACCTGGTACCTGTCAAGGGATTGAAGCGGTACAGGACAGAAGCGGCGGCACGCAGGGCACTGAAGGAATACGCAGAGTTACACGGCTTAGAGCCGGCATTTTGAAAGGAGGTAAATTTGACAAATTTTTCTGGAGAAATTTATTGCAGAGATAAAGAAAGAGCCCAAAGGAGAAGGAGCAATGATCCCCGATGGGCACACAAATAATAACACGACTATAGAATAGCATGAAAGGAGTAATTTGTAAATGAAAACAGTGAAGATTACTTACCACTGTGATTACTGCAAGCAGCCCATAGACACCGATGATGATGCGGTTTGTGTACTGCTTCCGGGAAGGATCGGCTACCAGGACAGCCTGATCATGGATCCTGAGGATAACGTCAAGCACTACCATGACTACTGCATGGAGTACCTGCTTTGCCTGACGGCTTCCAACGATAATAAAAAGGATCCGGAGCCGGAAGCTGAACCGGAGCTTGAAAAAGCGCCAAAATCAAAACAGGGACGTGGCAGGGGGCCCAGTATTGACATTGGAAAGCTTCGCAGTCTGGTAGCTGCAGGCTGGAAGTTTGACCAGATTATGCTGGAAGATGAATTTAAAAATCGAGATCCTTCAGGGATCAGACGATGGATCAAAAAGATTAATGATGAGGCGAAGGAGGGACGAAACAGATGAGTGTAAAGATCACACGCCTTGAAGCGGAGAATGTAAAGCGTATCAAGGCTATTAAAATCGAGCCGTCAGAGAATGGGCTGACCATCATCGGCGGGGATAATAACCAGGGCAAAACATCCGTGCTGGATGCCATTGCCTGGGCATTGGGTGGAGATAATTACCGGCCATCAAGCCCCAAAAGGGAAGGCTCAACGATTCCGCCTAACCTGAAGATCACTATGAATAATGGGCTTGTGGTAGAACGCAAAGGAAAGAACAGCGCATTAAAGGTAACGGATCCGGCGGGAAAGAAAGCCGGCCAGCAACTCCTTAATGAATTTGTTGAAAGCCTGGCCATTAATCTTCCAAAGTTCATGAATTCTTCAAACAGAGAAAAATGTAATATCCTTTTGCAGATCCTCGGTATCGGGCAACAACTTACTGAGCTGGAGTATCGTGAGAAAGAGACATATAACCAGCGCAGGGCTATCGGTCAGATAGCTGACCAGAAAGAAAAGTTTGCCAAAGAACAGATTTATTATCCAGATGTTCCGAAAGACCTGGTGTCACCTTCTGAACTGATCAGACAACAGCAGACGATCCTTGCAAAGAATGGAGAGAACCAGCGGATCCGCAATCATGCTGAACAGGTAGAGCGCAAGGTCAATGATCTGGAGCGCCAGCTGTCCGCACTGCACAGTCAGGCTGCAGATATAGAAAGAAGATTGAACGAAACAATAAGCGCCTACAACAAGGCTTGTGAAGAAAAAGAGATTGCCTTTGCTGATGCTGCAGTATTGCAGGATGAGTCCACTGAAGAGCTGGAAGCCTCTATTTCCAGTATCGAAGAGATCAACCGGAAAGTCAGGGCAAACATGGATAAAAAGAGAGCAGAAGAAGATGCCTTAGAATACAGGAATCAGTATCGTGAGCTTACTGCGGACCTTGAATCAATCCGGCAGGAAAAAACAGATCTTCTGAAAGATGCAGACCTTCCGCTTCCGGGATTGTCAGTTACTGATGGTGAATTGACCTACCAGGGTCAAAAATGGGACAACATGTCGGGGTCTGGTCAATTAAAAGTGGCAACGGCCATCGTCAGGAAATTAAATCCGGATTGTGGTTTTGTCCTTCTCGATAAGCTGGAACAGATGGATTTAAAGACTTTGAAAGAATTTGGCTCATGGTTAGAGTCAGAAGGCCTGCAGGCCATAGCCACCAGAGTCAGCACAGGAGACGAGTGCAGCATCATTATTGAGGATGGTTATGTGGTGGCTTCAAAAGGTAAGGCTGAAACTCTGGAACAGAAGAAATGGAAGGCGGGTGAATTTTAATGCAGATAATCAGAGGAAAAGTACCAAGCCCCCAGAAAGTGGTTATTTATGGCCCGGAGGGAATTGGTAAGACAACACTGGCTTCAAGATTCCCAGATCCCGTCTTTATTGATACGGAAGGCAGTACAAAAAAGCTGGATGTGGCCAGATTTGAGGCGCCGTCATCCTGGTCAATGCTTTTATCCCAGGTTGATTATGCGGTCAGTCATTCAGGAGAGCTGAAAACCCTAGTCATTGATACAGCTGACTGGGCACAAAAACTGTGCATTCAGCATGTATGTGACAAGCACCAGATGGCTGGGGTTGAGTCATTTGGTTACGGAAAGGGTTATACCTATGTATCCGAAGAATTTGGCAGGCTCTTGAATAAGCTGGATGATGTAATCGCTAAAGGTATTAATGTTGTATTAACGGCTCATGCTCAGATCGTGAAATTTGAACAGCCGGATGAGATGGGCGCTTATGACCGGTGGGCAATGAAGCTCTTGAACTCGCCAAAAACTTCCATTTCGGCCATGGTCAAAGAGTGGGCTGATATGGTGCTGTTTTGTAATTTCAAAATATACTCTGTGGCAGTAGATGACAAGGGTAAGAAGTACAAGGCCCAGGGTGGAAAACGTGTCATGTATACATCACATCATCCCTGTTGGGATGCAAAGAACCGTGATGATCTTGCTGATGAACTCCCGATGGAATACGAAGCAATCAGTCATGTTATAGAAGCAGGAAATATAGCTACTCAACCACAGCCTGTTCTTCCGGATCGCATTCCGGTGGAGGATCCTGAACCGGTAAAAGTACAAATGGAGTTGCCTCTTGAAGAGCCTGACATGGTCCCATTTGATGAAGGAGTACCTAAAGACCTAGAGTTCAGCCCGGCAGAACTTCCACTCCCGGAAGGGATACCAAAAGCATTAGCTGACCTGATGAAAGAGAATCGGGTAAGTGAGTGGGATATTCAGGCGGTATGCTCAAGGAGAGGATACTATCCTGCGGATACACCAATCGCAAACTATGACATTGATTTTATCAATGGCTGTCTGGTGGCTGCCTGGCCGCAGGTATACAGCATGATCCAGGAGTATAAGGCAGAACTTGATAAAGATAATCCATTTTTAAACTAAAGGAGGAAAACAACAATGGCAGATTATATCGACAGAGAGTTAGACTGGGGTGACAGCATCGAAAAAGACAGTGAATTCACTCTCCTAAAAGAGGGAGATTACAACTTTAGGGTAGAAACCTTTGAGCGGGCAAGACATCCAGGCAGTGACAAACTTCCACCATGTAATAAGGCAATCGTAAGCATACATATTGACTCACCGGAAGGCTCCACCACGATTAAGCATAATCTATTCCTGCACACCAAGTGTGAGGGAATGCTGTCAGCCTTTTTTGAGGCAATCGGACAGAAAAAGAAGGGTGAGCGGATCTCAATGAACTGGAATATGGTACCGGGATCCACAGGCCGATGCAAGGTCACAGTCAGGAATTACAAGAATAAGGACGGAGAAGACCGCCAGTCAAATCAGATCAGTCGTTTCTATCCAAAAGAAGACAAACCAGCTTTTAAAGCTGGGTCCTTCTGATGCTGGCGCTTCGACCATACCAGCAGGAAGCAAAAGATGCCATATTCCATGAATGGGAGAACGGTAACCGGAAGACGCTTCTGGTGCTTCCTACCGGGTGTGGCAAAACAATAGTTTTTGCAAAGGTGACAGAAGACTGTGTAAGGAATGGCAGCCGTGTACTCATCCTTGCCCACAGGGGAGAGCTCCTTGAACAGGCAGCGGATAAGATTGCATCTGCTACAGGGCTTGAATGCGCAACCGAAAAGGCAGAAAAAACCTGCCTGGGCAGCTGGTTCCGGATCACAGTCGGGTCGGTACAGTCAATGATGAGGGAAAAAAGGCTAAATCAATTTGGCCATGAATATTTTAATACCATCATCATTGACGAGGCCCACCACTGTATATCAGACAGCTATCAGAAGGTCCTGCAGCATTTCCCCGATGCAAACATCCTCGGAGTTACGGCTACTCCTGACAGGGGTGACATGAAAAACCTTGGGCAGTTTTTTGAAAGCCTGGCTTATGAATACACCCTGCCGGATGCCATAAGAGAAGGATATCTGTCACCAATCAAAGCACTTACCATCCCACTGAAGCTTGATCTTACCGGTGTGGGGATCCAGACCGGGGACTTTAAGGCTGGCGATCTTGGAACAGCTCTGGATCCGTATCTGGAGCAGATTGCTGTTGAGATGGTAAATCACTGCATGGACAGGAAGACTGTCGTATTTCTTCCGCTGATCAAGACATCCCAGAAGTTTAAAGACATCTTAAACAATCATGGCTTTCGGGCTGCAGAAGTCAATGGAGACAGCAAAGACCGGGCAGAGATCCTGAAAGCCTTCGATGAAGGTAAATATAATATCCTCTGTAACTCCATGCTGCTTACGGAAGGCTGGGACTGCCCGTCTGTTGACTGCATCGTGGTCCTTAGGCCTACTAAGATCAGAAGCCTTTACAGCCAGATGGTAGGACGTGGCACCAGGTTATGTGAAGGTAAAGATCATTTACTCCTGCTGGATTTCCTGTGGCATACAGAACGGCATGAGCTTTGTCATCCGGCAAGCCTGATTTGTGAAAGCGAAGAAGTTGCCAGGCAAATGACAAAGAACCTGGAAGATGATCCGTCCGGCCTCCCGATCGATATCGAAGAAGCGGAAAAGGAAGCAGCTTCAGATGTGGTTGCACAAAGAGAAGAAGCACTTGCCAAACAACTGGCAGAGATGAAGAGACGCAAAAGGAAGCTGGTTGATCCACTGCAGTTTGAGATGAGCATCCAGGCCGAAGACTTGTCAGGATATGTCCCATCATTCGGCTGGGAGATGGGACCACCTACCGATAAGCAGAAAAGCACACTTGAGAAGCTTGGCATCATGCCCGATGAAATCGAAAGTTGCGGAAAGGCAGCAAAGATATTAGACCGCCTGTCGAAGAGACGGACTGCAGGACTTACTACACCAAAACAAATCCGATTCCTTGAAGGAAAGGGGTTTAAGCATGTTGGGACGTGGCAATTTGAGACTGCCAGGAAGCTGATAGACCGTATCGCAGGCAATCGCTGGAGGGTGCCGTATGATATTGATCCTGCGACATACAGACCGAAACCGCCGGAATCGTTCTCTGACTGGCCGGCAGCGGGATGGTGAAAACTATGGACAACATTGATCTGAAAGAATTATTGCCTTATATCAATCCCGCAGCCTGCAATTACCAGGAATGGGTTGATGTCGGGATGGCCCTGAAACATGAAGGGTATTCGGTAAGTGTCTGGGATACATGGAGCCGGAATGACAGACGGTATCACCATGGAGAATGTGAAAAGAAATGGGAGACATTTCGTGGTTCTTCAATACCTGTCACCGGCGCTACTATCGTCCAGATGGCCAAGGACGCAGGATGGACACCTGCGGATTATGGCCATGAGCTTGCATGGGATGACTCCATTGATAAGGATTATGCCATCATTGACAAAGACTGGATAGAAGGGACCGAGATGAGGGAGCCGGGTGATGACTGGGACCCTGCAGGGGAACTGATCAGGTATCTGGAAACTCTCTTTGATTCTACTGACAATGTGGGATATGTAACTGAGTCCTGGAAAAAGGATGATAAGTATCTTCCCACAAAAGGGGACTGGGCCCGGACTGCCGGACAGCTGATCGAGCAGCTCAGTAAATGCAATGGTGATATAGGTTCTGTCCTCGGTGATTATAATCCGGAAGTGGGGGCGTGGATCCGCTTCAACCCTTTGGATGGTAATGGATGCAGGAACGATAACGTTTCTGAGTACAGATATGCACTTGTTGAATCTGATGAAACAGACCTTGAAAAGCAGAATGCCATCATCCGGGAGCTCCAGCTCCCGGTGGCATGTCTGGTCTTCTCAGGTAAAAAGAGCATCCATGCCATTGTCAGGGTTGATGCTAAAAATTATGCTGAATATCAGAGTCGTGTGGATTACCTGTATAAGGTATGCGGAAAGAACGGCATCCGGGTAGATACGCAGAACAAGAACCCTTCCAGGCTTTCCAGAATGCCCGGAATCATGCGGAATGGACATAAGCAATATCTCATTGATACCAACATCGGGAAAGCCTCCTGGGAGGAATGGAAGGACTGGATAGAGGATATCAACGATGACCTGCCGGAACTGGAAGGACTGGCTTCGGTATGGGACAACATGCCGGAGCTGTCACCGCCTCTAATCCATGGAGTTCTCAGGCAGGGCCACAAGATGCTTGTGGCCGGGCCCAGTAAAGCGGGTAAATCCTTCCTGCTGATAGAGCTGTGCTGTGCCATCGCTGAAGGCAAAGCGTGGGCAAGCTTTAAATGCAATCAGGGAAAGGTTTTATATATCAATCTGGAGCTTGACAGAGCCTCCTGCCTGCGAAGGTTTAAGGATGTGTATACAGCTCTTAAGTGGAAGCCTGAGAACCTTGAAAACATCGATATATGGAATTTAAGAGGCCGTTCACTGCCTATGGATAAGCTGGCACCGAAGCTGATCAGGAGGGCCCAGAAGAATGGGTACATGGCCATTGTGATAGACCCAATCTATAAAGTCATCACGGGCGATGAAAACAGCGCTGATCAGATGGCCAACTTCTGCAACCAGTTCGACAAGGTCTGCACGGAGCTGAATGCAGCAGTGATCTATTGCCATCACCACAGCAAAGGGGCACAGGGTGGTAAGAAGTCCATGGACAGGGCATCAGGTTCCGGAGTATTCGCCAGGGACCCGGACGCATTGCTTGACCTCATTGAACTGGAAACTACAGAAGCCCTGATCAAACAGGAAGAGAACAAGGCCATATGCCGGACATGCAAAATGTATCTGGACGCACATTGGAAATGGGAAGACGACCTGTCACAGGACGATCTTTTAAGCAGCAAGGTAATGCTGGAATACTGTGAAAAGCATCTTGATAAGTGGCAGTATAAGGCAGTGCTCAGGGAAGTCGATAAGGCAAAGCTGAGGGTTTCAAACCTTACCGCCTGGCGCATTGAGGGGACGCTCAGAGAGTTCCAGCAGTTCAAACCTATTAATCTGTGGTTTGATTACCCGGTGCATTATATGGACGATGTGGGAAGCCTTAATGATATTTCTCCGGAGTCGGAAAAGGCACCATGGGATAAGATAAAAGAGAAGAATCAGGAAAGGGCAAAACAGAAAAACATCGATACTTATAATAAATTTATCGTTGCTTTTGAAGGTCTGGCTGACGAAGACGGTTTAGCTAAAATGCAGGATATTGCAGATCAGCTTGAAATCAGTAACAAAACACTGGGAGCCTGGTTCGGGACCGGATACAAGGCAAAAAAAGACTTGAAAAAAGAGTTTGAAAAAATCCGTGACGAGAAAGATGGAACCAATAATTACTCCTATATTCGCAGGAAACAGGGAGTGGGTGCGCCTTAGGGAATTATAAGGAGCGCATATTATAACTGGGGAGTGGGTGCGCCTTAGGGAATTAATGGTGGTGGCGTACTACATCAAAATGGTGCGCCCACACCACTACTAAAGTAGTGTACTAGCGCACACACCACGCAGGGGGTGAGGTAGGCTGGCAACGGCTCCAGCCTGCCGCACCTACCCCCTACGATGCGTAACCGCGCGAGGGGAAGAAAGGAGAAAAAAGGATGGCGAAGAAGACACGTGTTGAAGAATTAAAAGAACGGCTCGTAAATTACCCTGGACCACATAAAAATGAAAAATGGAAGCTCGAAAAGGATCTGACAAAATGCACGCTCAAGGAAATGAAAAAGATGCAGGAGCTTGGGGTTAATCCGGGACGATTAATGGCTGCAGGATTAAACAGAGGTGAAGTTGCTCATATTCTATTCGGATATGATCATGTGATGAGGACGGGAAAATGACGCTTGAATTTTTTATGGCAATGAATCCACCGACAGTCACTCACCAGGAGCACAAGGTGATGGTCAGGAACGGTAAGCCTGTTTTCTACGATCCGCCGGAACTCAGGGCAGCAAGGTTAAAGCTGATTGATCATCTGGCGAAGCATGCACCTGGTCAGACACTGACCGGCCCCATCGAGCTTGTGACAAAGTGGTGCTTCCAGTCATCCGGTCACAGTCATGGTGAGTACAGGATCATAAAGCCGGACACTGATAACCTGCAGAAGCTCCTTAAGGACTGCATGACAGAGTGTGGTTACTGGAGAGATGATGCCCTGGTCTGCCGGGAGATCACAGAAAAGTTCTGGGCTGATATCCCTGGAATTTATATCCGCATTACAGAACTGGAGTAGACAAATGGATAAATCACAGGAAATCTGCTCAAGGCTCTGGAGATGGTTCGTAGAATTGAGGGATTCTGAAAAAACCGACCGGGTATGGGAAAGGATGATTGACCAAGCAATCAAGCTTACCAAAGAATATCAGGATGACCCAATTAATTACAAGCTTGCATTGGAAATCTGTCTAGCCTTCCAGAACCATATTGAAAGATTGGAAAAACAAAGGAGGCAAAGAAATGAGTCAAGAAGCCAAAGCCGACGCAGGTAAACTCCAGCTGACCATGGTGCCGACTGGAATCATCAGGGCAATTGCCAGGATACGGATGTATGGCAATCAAAAGTATGGTTCCCCGGATAACTGGAAGGACGTGGAGCCAGCAAGATACAGGGACGCCGCTTACCGTCATTGGCTTGCCTATCTTGATGATCCTGGCGGAGTAGATGCAGAGAGCGGTCTGCCTCATCTGGATCACCTGGCTTGCAACATTGCCTTCTTGATCGAGATGGAAAACAAAAAGGAGGGACCTGCTAAATGACCCAACTAGAAGCCATTGAGCTGGATCTAAAGATACTGATCCGTGACCTGGAGACCAGTAAGGCCAGCCGACCAGATGACTGGGACGACTGCGATGAACGTGTACTGGACCTGCAGAAAAGGATTAAGGACTTATTTTTTACAGAAAGGATAATAACACATGGGAAGCACGACAAAGAATTCAAAGATTTATGTAGTTGTGAAGGAACCGGGAAACCCTACAGGGGAGATCAGAGAAGTTGACAACACCCTCAGGGCCTTCCAGGAGCTGGTAGACGGCCATGTTGAGTACGTCACCATGGACGAGGGACTGGCGGTTATCTGTAACGAGCACGGCCGCCTTCTGGACCTGCCATATAACTGTACATTCGGCGGTGTCAGCTTTGTCGGCACGATTGCAATAGTCGGAGTTGACGGAGAGGATGTGGCGGACTGTCCACTCGGTATCGACGAGTTGGAAGAGTGGGTGGAGTGATATGGCAAAGAGAAATAAACAGTACGAAGAGTATAACCGTGGCCGTATGCAGGGCCTTGAGATGGCTTACAGGCTCCTGAGGGACGAAGGCCAGAAAGAGGCAGCGGAGATAATCAGGACGGAGATACACAAACGTGGACAGCTCCCTGTACAGCTCCCTGTCACCACAAAAGAAGTTGACTCAGGCTTGGAAGCTCTCAAGTGGTGCATGTATGAGACTTTCATGTGTCAGGCACTGATGGTCCTGCATGACCAGTTTGACTTTGGCCGTATCAGGTGCAAGCGGTTTATCGACCGATGGAACTTCAAGACGGACTGCCTCGGACAGGGCCTTGCAAGCTGGCAGGACTACATTGACGCCATCAAAGAGGAACTGGGGATTGATGTACCGACGGAGTGTATGAGGGAAGAGGGGTTGATATCATGATCTACTGCGACACATGTCCAAGATGCAAGGACATCTATCCCGACAAACTGGACAATGACGGATATCACTTTTGCATCTGCGGGATGAGCGGGAACATAGTCTATAAAGAGCCGCACAAAATGCAGCGCTATAACGGGAAAGGATATATCCACCTTGGAATTAGCACATGTGGACTTTATGAGACCATCGATGATGTCTTAAAAACCATGACAGAGTCAGAAAGGAAAAGATATGAGATACACAGAGAATCACTGCGGAGTATGGATAGTACCAAAGGACCTGTGGCATAAGGCGGCAGAGAAACTTGCCAGATTTGAAGACGCTGAAGAACTGGAAGATGTAAGAGACTACTGTCAGGCCATGTGGAATCTGGCAAATGCCGAACGCCAGAACCTGCGGCCCGACTATGCCAACGCACTGGATAAGGCGGCCACGAAGATAATACAGCTTAGCACCTTTCACGAGTCGGCAGCAGGCTCCGTGGCAGAACAGACGCAGGAGATCATAAACAGGGCCTCACGGATCAGGAAAGAGATTTTTGACTTCCTTGACGAGATCGACGGCCAGATCATTGATGACCCGGTCGGCGTGATCCGGGAGAAAGTTGAGGAGGTATTTCGATGAATACAATGGTCAGTTTTGACATAGCGCAGGGCAATCCCGGAGCGCTGACCTTCATCATGGAGGCCTACTGGAGGCACCTAGGGAAAGCAGAGCAGGCATTCAGAAGGATGCGGGACAACGACATCCTGGGGACCAGGCTCTACATGCTCTGGAACGACTGCTGCGGCAGAAATACGGACAGGGCGATCGACATCATGCTTACGCAGAATATCGACAAGATCGTGAAGCACATCAACTACGAGGGAGGAAGGGGCATACCATTCCAGGAGGAAGATCAGAACAATGAGAAAACCGAGATATATAAGACGGGCCTCTGAGCTGGCTGCCGAGGAAAAGAAACTGCGTAGCCTTCTCTGAGGGCCAGAAAGGAGCATAGACATGTCTAATTTTGATTTGCCTATAGATATGCCAACACCTCTGAAAAATATGATTTTAGAGGCCAGACGGAATGGCATATGGCAAAGTTATAATCTGCAGCCTTATAGCACGAAAACACTGGCAAAGAGCCTGCAGTATCTGGAAAAAATTGACCGATACTTAACTTTACAAGGTGAGTTAAAGAAAGAACTCAAAGCGAGACAAGACATGGTGAAGCTAGTGAGTCATGAGATAAATGCGTGGTTCCCGGAGATGTGGTGGGCAGTGATCAGTCTGTTTGGTAAAGGCGAAATGGACAGGAACGCCACAAGGACCAGATATGTCCTGTCGAAAATTGATCCTGCTTGGAGAAATAATTGCGGAGCGAGGTACTAAGATCATGACTTACGGAGTTCACCTGACAACAAAGATAAACGGCAAGACGCTAAAGAAGGGAACAGGAATAAAAGCGGTGGAGCCAGAAGACTATACTGCTGCCC
>JAEIGA010016099.1_pt1 | contig 11382 bp, 13 predicted proteins | sample 9270691 | NCBI WGS metagenome assembly JAEIGA01 (sample SAMN17057246, study PRJNA624740) | gut metagenome | biome: biome; isolation source: fecal sample | host: Bos grunniens | place: China: Xizang | collected 2019
AAGTACTGGATGCACAACAACATGATCACAATCGAGGGAAAGAAGATGGGTAAATCGCTCGGCAACTTCATCACCCTCCCTGAGCTTTTCGCAGGAAACCATGCAAAGCTGGCTCAGGCATACACCCCTATGACAGTGAGATTCTTCATTCTCCAGGCACACTACCGCGGAACCCTCGACTTCAGCAATGAGGCACTGCAGGCTGCCGAGAAGGGTCTGAAGAGGATAATGCAGGCAGGCAAGGACCTCAAGGCGCTCGCTGGCGCTGCAGGAGTGCAGTCTGCACCGGCGCTTGCTTACGGCGAGTTCGTTTCAGCAACAGCTCCTGCTGCAGTGGAGGCTTCAAACGCTGAGGTAAAGGCTCTTGTAGAAGGCGTTTACGAGGCCCTCTGCGACGACCTCAATACTCCTATCGCACTCTCACATGTATTCGACGCCGTACGTATCATCAATACAGTCAAGGACAAGAAGATGACTCTTGATGCTGCTGACTACAAGGCGCTCGTCGACCTCTTCGACAATGTGGTTTACGGAGTGCTCGGACTTCGTGACGAAGAAGCTTCTGAGGGAGGAAAGGCAATCAAGACAATCGACGGACTGATGAACATGGTCCTCGAACAGAGAAAGGCAGCCAAGGCAGCTAAGGACTGGGCTACCAGCGACAAGATCCGCGACAACCTCAAGGCCCTCGGCATCCAGATCAAGGACGGCAAGGACGGCACAGAGTGGACATTGGAATAAGCCTATGTATAAATTCATTTCTTGGAATGTGAACGGCCTGAGGGCTGTGTGCGGCAAGGGGTTCGCTGATATATTTGCAGAACTTGACGCTGACTTCTTCTGCCTGCAGGAGACTAAGATGCAGGCCGGTCAGCTGGACCTTGAGTTTCTTGGATACAAGTCCTACTGGAACTATGCAGACAAAAAAGGCTATTCAGGAACAGCGATATACACAAAGCATGAGCCCTTATCGGTGAGTTACGGCATCGGTATCGACGAGCACGACCATGAGGGACGCGTCATCACTCTTGAGATGCCGGACTTCTTCCTGGTATGCGTATACACGCCTAACTCACAGGATGAACTTCGCCGACTGGACTACAGAATGCAGTGGGAGGACGACTTCAGATCATACCTGCTCAAGCTGCAGGCTTCGGGCAAAGGAGTCATCGTATGCGGAGACCTCAACGTCGCCCACAAGGAGATCGACCTGAAGAACCCTAAGTCAAACAGACGCAATGCAGGCTTCACAGACGAGGAGCGCGGTAAATTCACCGAGCTGCTTGATGCTGGATTCATAGATACATTCAGACATTTCTATCCGGACCAGACAGACATTTATTCATGGTGGTCATACCGCTTCCAGGCACGTCAGAAGAACGCGGGCTGGCGTATCGACTATTTTGTCGCCAGCGAAGACCTGCGCGAAAGACTTGTCGATGCAAAAATACATACCGAGATATTTGGTTCAGACCACTGTCCTGTGGAATTGACATTGAAATAATGAAAAAGCCGGTCATCACGACCGGCTTTATTCAACTATAACCCTATTATTAACAACTAAACTAACTTTGACTACACTAATTGCAAGCACCGTGCCAAACATGCATAGCACAGCATCAGTTTTAGCGTGGAGCATATATAGCTGACTATCAGTATTTTAAATAGTTATGCCTGCATGGCAAGCCATGCAGGCATAACTATTTATATCGATAAGTATCAACGCATTACGCTCAACGGGAAAACATAGCACGTTTATCTCTTCAGAGTTTCATAAGCATATGAGCATGCACCAAAGATAATCTGAGTAATAGCCTGAGACGAATGTGACAACGTCGCAAAGACAAAACCAATATGCTCAGGTATTCCATATATCATGGAAAGGGACATCGTGATAATGAAGTGGTATGCGCCAAATCCTCCCGGAACGGGAACCAGAAATCCCAGTCCTCCTATCAGTGAAAGGAATAAGGCATCAATCAGTCCAAGGTCCGCTGTTGCAGGAAGAGACCACATTATCGCAGCAAGCATGAACCAGTATATCAGCCAAATCAAGACGGTCTGAGCAAGGAATATCCACTTTTTCGGCATTCTCATGCAACTTGAAAAGCCTTGTAGTATACCCTTGACAAATGAAACGATTCTACCACAGAACCTGTTCCTTGACCGGAACTTCCATATCATCCACACGCAAAGACAGACAGACAGGATGCATCCGGAAAGAACCAGCCAGACATTCTGGTCAAATCTTTCAAGGCTGGCGAGCCATATCTCCTTATAAAAGAAGTCACCGAACCTATCTATCCTGAAAAGAATCACAAGGCTCAGAAGCATGACCATTACCAGCAATTCCCAGATTCTTTCAAGAATAACAGTGCCCAAAACATTCTTAAAGGTAGCTTTTCCATCCTTGGAATGACGCACAACAACACCACATCTGACAAACTCACCCAGACGAGGCAAGGCGAAATTGGTAAGATTAGCTATATTAATTCCATTGAATGTAGTCTTTCGGGAGATCGAATCGTCTATTGGCAGCAGCAGCCTTCTCCACCTTAGTCCTCTAATCCAGAACGAAACAGCTCCAGCAGCCATCGACATCAGAACGAATCCCCAGCTGCACTCAGAAAATCCCTTTACAAAGTCATCCCACTCCACATCACGGAACGACAGCCACAGCAGCACTATAGCCAATGCAGCGGAAATGAGGTATTTTATTACTTTCTTTATGTTCATCGTTTTTAATCTGAAGGACAAGGGCCGTTCCTGATAATAGGGTGCAAATTTATCCAAAAGTTTTATAACTTTGTAAGTTCAACTGACAAAAAGATTTTATGGCTTCAATATTAGGTATCGGAAATGCATTGACAGATATTCTGGCGGTGCTTCCTGACGACAAGTTCTTGAAAGAATTTCATCTGCCAAAGGGCAGCATGCAGCACGTTGACATGGAAACCGGCGACAAGATCTGGAAGACCCTCAAGCCGATGGGAGTTCAGCTCGTGGCTGGAGGTTCAGCAGCAAACACCATCACAGGAACAGCCATCTTCGGAATGGAATCAGGATTCATCGGCAAGGTGGGCGATGACGACCTTGGTCACCTGTTCAAGAGCGACCAGGCGCAGTACGGCATCAAGTCAACACTTCTCAAAGGCGTAAACTCGTCAGGCAGAGCTATGGTGTTCATCACAGCTCCAAACGCCGAGAGGACATTCGCAGTATACCTCGGAGCCGCACTGGAACTCGTTCCAGAGGACCTGAAACTTGAGTATTTCCAGGGTTATGACTACTTCCACATTGAAGGTTATCTTGTTCAGAATCAAGCAACTATCCGCAGAGCTGTCGAGCTTGCGAAAGAGGCCGGATGCATCATTTCAATCGACATGGCTTCCTACAACGTCGTTGAGTCTAACGATGCATTCCTGCATGACATCGTGGAGAACTATGTGGACATCGTGTTTGCAAACGAGACTGAGGCCAAAGCGTTCACCAAACTCGAGCCTCGCGAAGCCCTCGACGACATAGCAAGCCGATGCAAGATTGCAGTGGTAAAGGTCGGCAAAGATGGCTCAATGGTAAAGAGCGGCGATGAATACCACTACATCAAATCCTGGCCTGCCACTCCTGTAGATGCTACCGGAGCAGGAGACACATATGCAGCAGGATTCCTTTACGCACACTCGCTTGGCATGCCTCTCAAAGTATGTGGAGAAGTCGGTTCGATTATCGCAGCAAAGGTTGTTGAAGTGGTAGGCACAAAGATTGACATCCCACGTTGGAAGTCAGCCAAAAAGGAAATACGAGAACTGATCGCAGCAAACACACCAGCTAAGTAACGGAACATGTTCGAAGACATCAAGAAATATTTCAGGAAGCGCAGACTTCAGAAGGACAGCAGCAAGACCCCGACAGTCCTCATTACACTTGACAAGGTCTCTTCAGCTAACTTTGTGATCGACGTCGAAGAGCAGGGATTTGACCTGCTCAAGGAAGACATTCTTGCCTGGGGACGTTCATGCGGAATAAAGGTCAACATATATTTCCTTGACTTCAGAAAAATCGGAAAGCAGGAACTCCTTCTGACAAGCATCCAGACCACAATCCTAAAGAAGGATCTGAACTGGCTTGGATTCCCTTCGCACGAAAAGATGGTTGGACTCTCCAGCGAGAAGACAGACATGTTTGTCTCCCTGGTTGACAGCGACTGCCCTGCCATTGACTACCTGGCCAAATGTACCGACGCACGCTTCAAGATAGGACGCCGCGAATACGAAGGGCACGTCTTTGACATGATCATATCAGGCGCTCAGACCGAAGACCTCCGCTCAGACTCAAGACTCATATTCAAGGCAATGCTTGAATTCATATCAAAGATAAAATAATGCAAGACATAAAGAAATATCTGCTTACCTCTGTAAAGGGAGCATGCATGGGAGCTGCCGACGTCATCCCTGGCGTATCGGGAGGCACAATCGCATTCATCATGGGCATATATGATGAATTTGTAGGCTCGATTGCCAGCATCGATGCAGAATCAGTAAAGATGATCTTCAAAGGTCGTTTCCGCGATTTCTGGAAGCACATCAACGGCAACTTTCTGCTATCGCTCATAATAGGAATCGGAGTCAGCGTAGTGGCGCTTGCCGGTCTGATGAAGGTGCTGCTAAGCGATCATCCTATCCAGACATGGGCGTTCTTCTTTGGACTGATCGTAGCCTCATCTATCTTCATCATCAAAGGGATTTCCGGATGGAAGCTGCGCGAAGGCGCACTACTAGTGCTCGGGATTGCCTTAGGAGCGGTTATATGCACGCTATCCCCTACCAACACTCCTGACGACCTGTGGTTCATTTTCCTCAGCGGAGCACTCGCAATATGCGCAATGATACTTCCGGGTATATCCGGAAGCTTCATCCTGCTGATCTTGGGAAAGTATGAATATATCATGGAACGCATAACAGAACTGACTTCCGGTACTGATGTGGGATCAAATCTGCTCATCTTAGGAGTCTTCATGCTTGGAGCTGTTGTAGGTATACTTGGATTTTCAAAACTCCTCCGATGGGTTCTGTCAAAGTGGAACAAGGAGACACTCATAATTCTGGCAGGATTCATAATCGGTTCTCTCGTGAAGGTCTGGCCATGGAGCAACACAGAGGCCATAATCAGATCACAGTTCCCTGATAAAGTAGGAGAATTCATTGACAAGCCTATCCCTTCTGGAATCATCGATCAATACGCAGGAGCAATCGACATGCAGGTAACAAGTGCCGTGATTTTCGCAGCAATTGGATTCCTTCTGGTAATTGGAATCGAGTTTGCCGGAAAAGTCAAAGCATCTGCTGAAGAGAAGGCATAATCATTGGTATTCCGCCTGTAAACGAATTTAACAGGCAGTACCATGAAACCACACATAAACATCCTGACAGCTGCCATCCCGTGGATTGCAGCTGTTTTCAGCTTCACATCATGCATTTTTGAACCATCGCCAGCAGATAAGTTCTATGGATCAATCTGGGAATCAACCGAAGTCCCTTTGGGGCCGTTTCCAGTCAAAAGGCTTACTCTGGAATTTCAATGCGGGAACTCTATTTCCATCAATACAGACATCCGCACATGCAATTCATACGGCACATATGATCACAACGGGTATACTGCTGTCTTTCATAATCTGAACATGGAATCCGAAGGGCGTCTGATCACCTTCATTGATGCACAGCTTTCCGGAAGCACTCTCTTCCTGCGGTGGCGAATCGAAAATTCCGTCTACCCATTTACGACCGCAATGCACAGAGCGAACACGTCCGAATAGTTATGTTTTTTGATAAAATTTTGTACTTTAAAAGTTTTACACTATATTTGCACCCACTTTCGGCATCCGCCCCGCGGAACGGAAGAAAGGGACTGGTCCGGTAGCTCAGCTGGATAGAGCAACAGCCTTCTAAGCTGTGGGTCACAGGTTCGAATCCTGTCCGGATCACAAAAGAACGAAAAAGCACTCAACATCGGTTGAGTGCTTTTTTCGTATGGTACTCGACTGTCGAAAGCTTGCTTTCGTACGGGAGAGGGCCGTGCGAAAAACTTCTGCGGCAGCAGAAGAGACTTTTTCGTTCTTTCGTAAGATAACCCGTGGTAGGGCAAAGGAAAACGGCGCATGGCGCCGTAATCCTAATCTTCTTCCCAAGCCGCTATGTTCCTGCTCTGATCGACCCAAATAAGTTCAGAGGTATCATAGCCACGGGCTTCCGCTTCATCAAGCACCATCTGCAGCAGGACAGGATCAGGCACAGGAGTGCGGGACAGGATCCAGAGATAGTTATCGGATTTACTGCCCACAAGGGAAATCTGATAGTTCTCATCGACCATCATCACATTGTAGTCAGAATAAAAGAACAGGAAGAACGACACTCTTAGAGCACCTGGTTCTCCCTGTGGGTCAGGATATTTTGCCTTGCCTTCGGCAACCTTGTATTTTCCGTCTTTCCAACCTGTGTTCAAGACCACGACCTTTCCGTCATCCTGAAGGATATATTGGGCCATTGTATTGTCCATTCCACGCTCGAAGCTATGGTCATATCGTGCGATCTCATACCACTCGCCAAGATAACGCTCGAGGTCGAATTCCTTTACTGTGGAATTATCGTAATCCTTTGTACATGCCACCAGAGGCACATAACCGGCCAGCAAGGCCGCCATAATCAGAGATTTCATAACACTAACTGTTTTAATTACACTACGCCTTCAGCGCATGACAAAAACAGTTCCAGTGTCACTCGATCCCTTATTCAAAAACTATATTTTCTTCCACCAAGTCCAGCAGATCGTCGATATCCTCATATGACTTCGCCGTAGTCAGGATAGTGAAGAGCCTGCATCCGCCATCGCCTTCAAGTGCAGCGCAGATGAAGTTACATGCAAGACCGTCCTCGGTAGGCACTTCAAATCCGTAGCCTGTGGTGCCCAGGAAGTCATACTCACAGATCGGATCTTCCTCAGCTTCTGCTCCAAGATCTCCTATGAGTTCATCATATGTTCCCCCAGCCTCAGACAAAGCATCTGAACCTTCCGGCATCGGTCCATAACTTATCACCACCGACCTTGGGTCACCCTCGGCAGCAGAAACATCAATCATAGCGCACTCCCTGCCATCGGGTTCGGTATAGGTCTCGGTAACAGCATTCCATATCTCGGGCATCTTGATGCTCAAGCCGCCGTAAGCAATAGTCTTTAAATTTATTGAAGTCATATACATATAATTTACATCACAAATATACTATAATATTATTAACTTCGCGTATCCACAAAAGTATAACCCAAACACAGACCTATATGAAAAAGATCATTACCATCATTGTCTTTGTCCTTTTAGGCATCGGAGCGCAGGCGCAGGAAGAAATCAGAATGTATGACGTGAAGTCCGGTATCGTGACCATGGAAATGGACATGATGGGCAGAAAAGTCGTGCAGGACATCTATTTTGACGACTATGGCGCGAAGCAGGCAATGATTGTCGAAATGAGAGGCCAGAAGATGAGGGGAATCGAGGTAGACGGCGAAATGGTAATGATAAATGACGCAGAGAACACTGCAGTGAAGATGCCGTCAATGGGCATGACCAACGAGAAGATCAACTTCCTCGACCAGTCTCCTAAAAACATCAGAAGAAACAAAATAAAGGAGATCGGCAAGGAAACATTACTTGGCAAGGAATGCACAATATACACAGTAGCAGTATTCATGATGGGCAACGTCGTGAAACAGACCGTATGGGTATACAAGGGAATCACCTTGAAGAGTTCCATCACCACTGACTGGGGAGAAATGGTCCAGACAGCGACATCTCTGGTAGAGGATATAGAAATTCCGGCAGAGACGTTCACCCTGCCGGAAGGTATAGAAATCCAGACCATGAGCCATGGCCCAAGAGGCGGTGGCAGCGGAGACTACCAGGAGTTCTAAATATTATTTCAGGTGGATCTTTCCTTCCTGATCGTAATATATCTCTGTGAAGCATATGCTCCTGCGTCCAGTCGCCGGACCGTAGCCGTCAAGCGAGAGAGAGGTGCCATGATAGAAAAGGTATGACTTACCCTTGTAGTCGATGATACCCGGATGAGTCGTGAAGCTGTCCTTCTGCTCGCCCAGGAGTTCTCCGGCAAATGTCCATGGACCTTCGACGCTTGGAGCCATCGCATATGATATTGTCTCCAGGTGATCGCCCATGGATGCGTAGACATTGTAGTAATGCTTGCCACGTTTGTATAGCCATGGTCCCTCGACATAATTTTCCATAGGAAGCACTGTTATCGGACCGGCAAGTTCTATGAGGTTATGCTTGAGGGGAGCAAGGAAGCATGTGCCGTTGCCCCAGCAGAGCCAAGGAGTGCCGTCGTCGTCGACCATCACTGTCGGATCGAAGTCGTTCCACCATCCTCGCGGACCGTTATCTGTCATGTCATCTGTGATGAGAGGTCTGCCGATGGCATCCACGAACGGACCTGTCGGAGTATCTGAGACCGCCACACCAATCGCCTTGCAGTTCGGATCGCCGCACTGAGTCGAAACGAAGAAATAGTACTTGCCCTCATACTCCATCACCTGCGAAGCCCAGGCCTCGCCTATCGACCAGCTGAAGTCTGTCGGCTTCATTATCACTCCGTGGTCTGTCCATGTCTTCATGTCCTCTGTCGAATAGCAGAGCCACTCCGTGATGTTGAATCCATATTTTCCCTCATAGCCGGGCTTGTCCTCAAAGCACTCATCATGGCCGCAGTAGACATAGAGGCGGCCATCTGTAGAAACCATCGGAGCAGGGTCAGCGGTATAGCAGTCTCTGACAAGCGGATTGCCTTCGAATGTGAACGTCTTCTCAGTGGCAGTCTTCTGCCCGCAGCCGGTCATAAACAGCATCAGCAGAGGTACAAATAATAATCTTTTCATAGTGCACCGACAATCTGCATGTTCTTCGTTGATCTTATTTTATTTATTGAGAATGTGGAAAGCCAAATTCTTCTGAATAGCCACAACATCAACCTTGGTGTTCAACTCATAATGATATGGCTCTGGAGTTCCTGACACCCATATGTCAAGCTCACAATCAGCATCAAATGTTCCGGCTGTCTCGACAGCGAAATGTGTGATTGATTTATATGGAATAGAATGATAGGATTTCTTCTTACCTGTAAGTCCTTGTACATCAAGTATGATCAATCTCTTATCAGTAAATATCCATTTGTCACGAAATACCTTGAATCCAGACTGGATTGTCTCACCTTCATAAATAACATCCTTGAATTCAACAGCAATATCGGTTGCACTCATCTCAGAGGCATTACCGAGCAATTCATCAAAAATTCCCATAAGATTATAAATTAAGTTTATCCAAAAGTCTGTCAGATGATTTAGATTTATAAGTTATTGTTCTTCTCTCTGTGTATCCTTCACTTGATCTACGGGCAGTCCAATTTCCATAGTCATCGACCTCCAGGATTTCATAAAACAACTCATCATTCGGTCTAGAACCATAAATAGGATCATAATTCTCATCGTAATCCATAGGATAATATTCCGCCTCATATATACAATGACCGTCCTCGTTGTACTTATATTCAGTTTTCCAATAATCGCCTTCTCCACTTCCGTTATCTACAACAACTTGATTATCATCATTATACACGAATCCATGTCCAGATTCACCACTTGCCTCGTAAATCAAACGTCCTTTTGAATCATAGGTACAACCATATACCCAAGCCAGATGCATATCTCCAACATAACTTTCATCATATTCATAACTGACAACCGTGTTTTTTTCTCCAGTTGAGGATTTCGAAACACGCACATCTTTACTTACAAGGTACGGTTCATCATTAATCACACAGGCTTTATCATCAAACCTATAATGATATGTTCCATACCATCGATCCCAACTCATCGTTTCCACGGGGGTTCCCGGAAGAAGCTGCAGATGCGCTAAATCACCCACCAGCACGTTTTCTTTTTCTTTATTTCCACTACAACCCTGCAAGCACAAGGCAAATAATACAGACGCCACCAATAACTGAATATACTTAGCTCTCATAATTAAATTTTATATTAAAACTGTATTTAATTACCAACAAATATAAGAAAAGTATCGTAAAAAAATTAACTTTGTAATAATTTAAGACTCACCCTATGAAGAAGGTTCTCATCTCATTTCTGGCAGCATTTTTCTGCATTATATGCCATGCACAATCTCAAACCATCCAACTTGAGGTCTTGGACATCACATACGAAGAAACGACCCTTCCAAAGGATCAATGGCCTTGCGAAAACATCTACAAAAGCCCTGAATGCTTTCTCTTCGGATATAATTATTTCAAAATTCTATCTGTAGAAAACACACCTACGTATTCTTCTTATACAGTTGAGATAAAGGGTAAGAACAGTTCCAGTGTAGCAGACCTCACATACGACCAGCGCGGGGATGATGTATATATTCACTTTGCAGGATATTCATTCAAATGCATCACCTCAAAAGAAGGTAAATACCCGTACGTGCTCATTGACAGAAAGCCTTCATTCATGGGCGGCGATGCCAATTCCTTTTCAAAATGGGTAAATGAGCGACTCGAATATCCGGAGATCGCAAAGGAAAATGGCTATCAAGGACGCGTCACACTCAGCTTCACCATCAAAAAGAACGGAAAAATAGCTGATGTAAAGGTCCTTCATGGCGTTCACCCTGCTCTTGATGCAGAAGCTGTGAGGGTAGTATCCATGTCTCCAAAATGGAAACCCGGAAAATTGAACGGCAAGAAAGTTCCCGTAACATATACATTCCCAGTAATATTCCAATTGAGATAAAATAACACAAAAACATACTTATGGAAAGAATCATCGAATGCGTGCCTAATTTCAGTGAAGGCCGCAACATGGAAGTCATCAATTCGATCGTCGCTTCGATCGAGAAGGCAGGTGGTGTAAAGATCCTCGACGTTGATCCAGGCGAGGCAACCAACCGTACAGTCGTTACATTCGTCGGCAGCCCAGAGGCTGTTGTAGAGGCTGCGTTCCAGGGCGTGAAGCGCGCTGGTGAACTTATCGACATGCGCCAGCATCATGGTGCCCATCCACGCTCAGGTGCAACTGACGTGCTTCCTCTTATCCCTATTTCCGGTATTACACTCCAAGAATGCGCTGAACTGGCAAGAAAGCTGGCTGAGCGCATTTATAATGAACTGGAGATTCCTTGCTACTGCTACGAGGCTGCAGCTCAGAAGCCTGAGCGCAAGAACCTCGCAGTGTGCCGCGCAGGTGAGTACGAGGCTCTTCCTGAGAAGATGGGAGATCCTGACCGTCAGCCGGACTTCGGCCCTGGATGCTACACAGAGCGTGCAG
>JAEIGA010016100.1_pt1 | contig 11382 bp, 16 predicted proteins | sample 9270691 | NCBI WGS metagenome assembly JAEIGA01 (sample SAMN17057246, study PRJNA624740) | gut metagenome | biome: biome; isolation source: fecal sample | host: Bos grunniens | place: China: Xizang | collected 2019
GAGGAACGCCAGTCTGCTGAAATTGAATCCTTGTTGAACAAGGCTATCCTTGAAAAGCGAATTACAGCTGACACCAAGGACGACTGGAAAGAAACTTTGGAATCCAACTTTGAAACCGGCAAGCGTATGTTGGAATCACTTACACCGGTTGTCAAGCCGACAATTAAGGTACCAGCATCCAAAGGAACTACAGAAAAGACATTCGAGCAGTTGCAGGATGAAGATCCGGAAGCATTGGCCCGTTTGGAAAGTGAAGACCCGGAAGCTTTCCAGGCTCTCTACAACGACTACGTGAAAAGAAACAAAGTGTAACAATTAAAAAAGAAAGATTATGCCTACCAGTACAACAGGACAATGGTTGAATCAGTATGTAGCACCTCAGTTGCTCGCTGAACGAAGAAATTATAAAGCTGATTTTATGGGTGTGTTGGGTAGTGTCCCACAGAATGCAAGAAATGCCGATGGTGTGCGTTACAACAAGCTCATCAACAATGTGGAATTCAAGGTAAACAATACTTCTGAATTTACACCACAGAAGATGACCGGCGAAAAGGTATTCCTTGAATGGGAAAAGTACGACACTACACCTACTTTGGTCGATGATGCAGAAGTTCGCTACTTGTCTTACGACAAGCGCAATGCAGTACGTGTGAAACATAACGAATGTTTCCAGATTGGTATCCGTAACCACACTTTGCACAAGTTGGCTCCAGCTAACGGCAGTTCTTCTGATATGCCTGTAATGCTTACCACAGGTGCATCTGTGGATGGACGCAAACGCTTGACTTATGTAGATTTGGCTACATACTTGGAAACAGTCAAGAAGTTGAATCTTCCTATGAGCGACCAGCTTTACATGGTTCTTTGTCCGCAACACGTGACAGACTTGCTTTTGGATGCAGATGCAGCCAAATATTTCATTAACCGTGAACTTTACATCGACCCAATCAAGGGTACTGTCAAGAACTTCATGGGATTCAAATTCTTTGAAAACAACGACGCTGTTTATTACGACCCGACTACCAAGACTAAGGTTGCAGAAGGAACAGCTCCTACTAAAGGTACACACTTCCAGGCATCGCAGTTCTTCTATGCACCTAATACAATCTATCATCTTGAAGCGGTGAAGATTCTCTACAAGCCGGAAACATTGGATACACGAAGTGCAAATCCTGCATCGGAATTCCGTACTCAGACTTATGGTATGGTTGACCGAATCGAAGAATATGGCGTTGGTGCATTGATTTCCGATAAGGCTACAACTTAATAAAAGGAGGCAATTATGGAAGCTTTTAACGGAGTAATCATCAATAAGGTAAACGGCGGGCTGGTGCGCGAAAGCGACACCGGCGACCGTGTACTGCTTCTGATTTGCGGAGCTACGGCTACCGACAAGGTGCCGAACTACAAGCCCGTGAAGCTTAACAGCATTGAAGCATTGGAGCAACTTGGCGTTTCTGCTGAAACGGACAAGGCTAATAAGGAACTTCTGTACTACCATTGCAGCGAAGCTTTCCGCTTGTCGCCTGAACGTGAGTTGTGGATAATGACCGTTCCAAAGGCTATCAAGGCAACGGAAATGGCCGTAGCAGCGGACTTCTTGAGTGCCATCCGTTCAGTGGGTGGAGTGAACACAATCGGTATTGCCGGCATTGCCGCCGATGAAACCATTCAGGATGCAGCCAATGCGTTGCAGCTTATGGTAGAGACTTTGCGCGAGGATCATCTGTATATTGATGCGGTCATTCTGGAAGGCTTGGGCGGTTACTTGACATCGGTAGCATCAGCCGAAGACTTGCGTAGCTTTGATTGCGAAAACGTTTCGGTAGTCATTGCACAGGACAAGGATGTAGCCGATAGGGATGCAGCCTATGCAGCTCATGCAGCCGTAGGTACCGCACTCGGTATGCTTTCGGTACGATTCGTGCACGAGAATATGGGTAGTGTGGACATCGAGAGCCACCCAAGAACTGCCAAGGGTACACCGGACTACAGCATGATGGACTTGACCTTGGGCAGATGGGTGAATGTGGCAATCAGCAACGGTACATTGCTTTCAGCAGTCAGCCGTGCCGACCAGAAGACTTTGAACGAAAAGGGCTACATCTTTGCCGGAAGCTTTGAAGGATATACGGGTGTGTTCTTTTCCAACTCGCATACATGCGTGAAGAAAGATTCTGATTATGCCTACATCGAATACAATGCCGTTTGGAACAAGGCTGCAAAGCTTGTCCGTACTACATTGATTCCGCGTGTGCGTTCGCAAGTGAAGGCAGACCCTTCGACCGGTTACATTGCAACCGAAACCATCAGTTATTGGGACAGCCTCGTAAGAAAGGCACTCGAAACGATGGTGAATGCGGATGACATCGCAGCATTTGACATCTACATCAACCCGAAACAGGCAGCCGTAAGTGACAAGCCTTTCAATGTACAGGTCAAGATGGTGGCTCACGGAGTGGTGCACGAGTTTGAGGTAGATTTGGGTTTTACTAACAAAATCGACTGATTATGAAACTACAGACAACAATCATCAACAAGTTTGGCAAGATGGCAGGATGGAATTCCATTTCGGCTACCATGCTGGGCAGAACCTTGGAGGGCATTACCCAACTGGCATACGGTGATTCGCAGGAAGTAGAGAATGTGTATGGTCGTGGTGGCAAACCTATCGGACGTGCCACCGGAAACTACACACCGACTGCCAGCATTACCCTCTTGAAGGAGGAAGTCATCGGATTGCAATTGGCGGTAGGTCCGGGTAACAACATCATGGACATCGAGCCGTTTGACATCTCGGTACTCTATGAATACAAGGGCATCATCTATAAGGATGTCATCCGTAACTGCCAGTTTACCAACAACGGCGTGGACGTGAACCAGAATGACAAGACCATTGCTACTCAGTACACGTTGTTGCCGTCGCACATCGACTGGAACATGCCTGTATAATTGAATTTGAAAACCAATTAAATTTTGTTCGAATGAATATTGAAGAATTGAAAGCCAAGTACGGAAAGCGTCTGAAAATGGTGACCATTTCCATTTCGGAAGACGAAAAGTATGAATTTGCCGTAGTACGTCCGTCGCGTCATGTAATCATGGCTATGGCATCGAAAAAGGATGATTTGGAAGCAGCCAACGAAGTCCTTATCAAGAATTGCGTACAGGCTGGTGATATGGAAGCCCTGGAAGATGCAGCCGTCTATACCAAGATGATTGAAACGCTTGGTGAAATGATTGCCGGTGCACAGGCTTTTATCAAGAACGCATAAAGGAATTTGAAGCATCGTTTAACGAAGTGGAACTTATCGACCTGACTCTGAAAAGGGCTTATGGCGATAAGGTGGAGCAGTTGGACGATGATTCATGGCTCCGACTTTATGCGGGATACCGCTCGGCTCGGAAAATAGAACTGGAGGAAATGAAACTGGCTGTTGCATCCGGAATATCCAAAATATTGAACGAAATCTTTAAGGACAAGAATAATGGGACAAGTTAGAACATCGTGGATACTCGACCTCAAGGACATGATCAGCCGACCGGTTCAGGCTGCTACTCGTGCAGCGCATCAGTTGGATGCTGAACTGGAACGTGTGCGTGCAAGCGCACATCGGACGGGTGAATCCATCCGAAGGGCTTTCTCATTGGGTAACTTGAAGGACAGTTTGATGGATATTCCGGGGATGCGGCTATTTACTAACCCTTACGTGGTGTTGGGTGCCGGTATCGGTGCGATTACCAAGCTGGGTATGGAGGCTGAAAACTCAGCCATATCCTTTGAAGTGCTCTTGGGTAGTTCGGAAAAGGCTACCGATATGCTCGGTAAGATTACCGATATGGCTGCCAAGACTCCGTTTGAAAAAATGGACTTGCAGAATGCAGCCCAGCAAATGCTGAATTTTGGCGTGGCCGAAAATCAAGTATTGGGTTACATGAAGCAGCTCGGCGATATTGCAGCCGGTGACAAACAGCGTTTCCAATCATTGGCTTTGGTATTCGGTCAAGTCAGTTCGGCGGGGAAATTGTCCGGTCAGGACTTGTTGCAGTTCATCAATGCAGGTTTCAATCCGTTGAAGGAATTGGCCGACATGACGGGAGAAAGCTATGCCAGTCTGCAAGAAAAGATGTCGAAAGGACTGATCACGACCGATATGGTGGCGGAAGCCATGAAACGGGCTACATCGGAAGGCGGTAAGTTCTATCAGATGATGGACAAGATGAGTGCCACTACTGGTGGACGCATTTCTTCTGTCATTGATGACATAAAAGAACGTACAGCCAAGATGTTTGAATACATCGGTCCGTTGATAGCACAATTACTCGAACTGGTAAATGCCGTAGTTCCACCGATATTTACCGCATTCGAAAAGGTAGTCAGTGTTGTAAGTACCGTGATTCAGTGGATTCTGAAATACAAAGATGTATTGACAGCCGTAGGTGTTGGGGTAGCTGCTTTCTATGCTATCATCCAGGCAAAGACCATAGCCTTATACGCCTTGGTTGGAGTCATTAAGCTGGTAACGTTGGCAACAGAGGCTTGGGCTACTATCACAAAAGTAATCAATATACTCTTCATTTCTAGCCCGATTGGTTGGATTGCATTGGCAGTGGGAGCATTGACAACATCCGTAGTCTATTGTTGGAACAAGTTCGAAGGTTTCCGTGCCTTTATACTTGGTTTGTTTGATACGCTCAAACAATTCGGGAAAATCATCTATGAGTACATTATCAGCCGATTCATTGAAGCCATTAATGGAGTGAAAAGTTTATCACTTGCTTTCAGGAAATTCTTTTCAGGTGATTTTGCCGGAGCTTACGATGCCGTAAAGAATGGTGTTTCACAGATATGGGGAGTCCAGTCAGGTATCAATGCAGTAAACGATGCATCGAAGGTTTCTTTCGGTGCTAATTACGATCGTCGGAAGGAGCAGCAAAGCCTAGTCATTCCAACCAATTCACCTACTGGTACAGCAGAATCCGGATTGTTGGTTCCTGGACTATCGGGAGCTGGTAAAGGCACCAAGACCGCCGAATCCTTGGGCATCGGTGGAACGGGTGGAAGTGGTAGAGGTGTGACACTGACCGTACACATGACGAATAACTTCCACATGAGCGGTGAAGGCGATGTGAAGCGAATCGTACAACGAGTGAAAGAAGAATTAGTAACTGTCCTTTCGGACGTAGTACCTGCATGATATGAACAATCTGACTCTGAACATAGCGAATCTGTTTGCCGAAGTATTCGGTGTCTCTTCTCCAGTATTCATTCCTTGGGGTAGAGAACTGAAGACACGCATCCCCGACAACTATAAGGATGTGTCGTTATCGGCCAAAGAGGAAGCGCAGCGTGTGTCGTGGATGGGAACACCGGTACTGGACTCGTTCACCATAGACGGTGGTTCATACAACACCTACGATGAGGAAGGCAAGCTGACACGAATGACACTGGACGACTTCGTATTTCCTTATGCAACCATTGTGGATTTTGAACGGAATATGAACGTCTCTAAAACCAAAGTTCTTGGGAATGCAGGTACGGTGAAAGAAATGTATGGACTTGATGATTGGAACATTAATATTCGTGGCTTTTGCCTCGATGATAAAAGCCGTCAAGCGCAAAAGACAGCCTACGAACAATTGAATGAACTGGTGCGATGGCGCAATGTGGTGGATTCTATCAACGTGACCGGATACTTGTTCAAGGACAAGGATATCTACTCTATGGTGATTGAAAGCATGACATTGGCACCTGTGCAGGGAAAGGAGAATGTGTATTCCTTTTCTATCCGTGCCGTGAGTGACAAACCAATAGAATTGAGGCTATGAGTTACACGATGTGCAGCAGAATAACATTCCCGAAAACGGATAAAAGGGGCGAACTGGTATTGCATGTAATATCATCGTGCACCATTACGTCGGCATGGAAGCATTTGACCGATACCGCCGAAGTGGTGATTCCCCGAAAAATACGCACGTTCGAAGGAAAGCAGCTTCAGGAAGTGTTCAGACCGGGTGATCCTATCCGTATCGAATTGGGGTATAACGGAGAATACTCGGAAGAATTCAGTGGTTATGTGCTTACGGTTTCAAGAGGAATTCCGGTAACACTCCGTTGCGAGGACGAAATGTACAAGCTGAAGCGGAAAACGATTTCCTATTCCAAGAAAAGCGTGACGCTGGGGCAAATGCTCAAGGATCTGATTCCAGAATATGAAATCGAGACCGCTTACGATAAGACTGAACTTGGAGCGGTGCGTTACAGCAATGTGCTGGTATCAGCCGTTCTGGACGACATCAAGAAGAAAACTGGTCTCTACTGCTTTTTCCGTGACAAGGTGCTGCATGTGGGCAATGCCTATTCGGACAAAGATCTGGAAAAGGTTTCTATCCATTTAGAACGGAATGCAGTGAGTCAGGACTTGCAGCAAAGTGGCAGTGATTATGAAGTGACCGCCATCGCCTTGCTCAAAGGAGGCAAGAAGATGGAAGCTCAAGCCGGAACCAAGGGAGCGGAAACTTTCCGTATAACGCTCGATAGCAAGGACGAAAAGATTACAGCCGAAGTGCTGAAGAAAACAGCACAACGTATCTATGATAACTTGAAGAAACAGAAGTATAAGGGTGGAATTGAATTGTTCGGAATACCCGTTGTGAAGCACGGAATGTCGGTAGAACTAAACAGTGAGGTGACACCCGAAATGAACGGGACGTATCTGGTGGAAAAGGTGGAAAAGACATTTTCAGACAATGCGACCTATCGTCAGAAAGTGGATTTGGGGGGACGTGTGATATGACAACGGATGAACAATTGAGAAACCTAATGAGCCGTAACGCTCCGATGAAAGCCACGCTACACTGGGTGGAAGTGCTCCATGTGGACGAAGACAACGGAACTATGGATGTGAAAGGCATATCGGATGATCTGGAATACTACGATGTTTCCTTGGGATGCGGTTCGGTGGTATTGGTGCCTGAACAAGGGAGTCTCTGTACGATTGCCATACTGGAAGGTGTAGATACCGAATGCCTGCTTATCAGTGCCGAACGGGTGGAACGTGTCAAGGTCAAGGCATCTACCGAAATCATATTCAACGAAGGTAAGTTGGGCGGATTGGTCAAGGTACAGGAACTGACCGATGTCATCAATGGAGTCATCGAAAAGTTCAATAGCCATACGCACAATGTGGATGGTGTGACACCGGGTAGCGGTACTGTCATAGCTCCGGCACCTATCAACAAGATAAGTAAGATGGATAGAGAAACAATCGAAAATAAAAGCATAATGCAATGAAAGGAATCATGTTGGATAATACAGGTGATTTGCTCATCCAACCGAGAGCAGAACCTGATGGTAAGTTAAGTGGAGTCGTAATCAACGAAACCTTGGTACAGGATTCGGCCATTGTGCTTGGTCTGAACCAGGGGGAATATAAGGAAGATGCCGCTCTAGGTCCGAACTTGTTGAGGTTTCTCCGTAGCAAGGCTGACAAGGCGCGAACGGAAAAACAGATACAGATTCATTTGAAACGTGCGGGCTTAGATTATGATGAGTTGAAAAACAAAATCAATATCTACTTAAAGTCTAGTTAAAATGAAGAAGGAAGTCAAAGAAGCTATCCAGTACGGAAGTGCCATTGCCATGCTACTGTTGGGTGCGGTTCTTTCGGTTGCAGGGTTTATCACGGCACCAGCCGGTGAAATTCATGAAAGTGTGTTGTGGTTATTTGCCCAATGCTTGATATACGCAGGTTCGGTGTTCGGTATTTCGGTCTATATGACTGACCGATTCAGCCGAATCGAAAAGAAATTGAACTTAAAGGACGATAAAAATGAGAGTCAGTGATTTTGTAGCGTGGATATATCCACAGGCAAAGAACATGGATGAAATAGACCCGATTTTCGTTACCGCTCAAGCAGCTCTTGAAAGCGGATGGGGAAAGTCGGCTATCGGCAACAACTTGTTCGGTATAACCAAGGGGACTACTTGGAACGGTCCGGTAAAGCTGGTGACCACTACGGAGTATTTTTCTAGTCCAAACGTAACATTCAAGAGTCCGGAAGAGGTCTTGGATATTACTAAGCTTGGAGAAAGAAGGTACAAGTATAAGGTGAAACGGTTTTTCCGTGATTACGATACCGTGGGGGATTGCCTTCGTGACCACTTGCGCATTCTCAAATTGAAGGGATATGCAGATGCTTGGCCATATCGGAAGGATGCCAGGGAGTACGTCCGTAGGATTGTGGATTCGGTTGGTTCGAAGTATGCCACCGACCCGAACTATGTGGACACCATGCATAAAGTCATTGAAATGGTAAAATCAGAAGTAATCAAACAGCACCTATGAAAAACTTGATGTATAGAATGATGTTGGCGTACATTGCCTGTCTGACAACAGCACTGATGGCCATGACCGGATGCAAGACATCCGCGCCTGAACTGACACAATCCGACCAGTCGGAAACGTTGACCAAACAGGAACAAATGGAATTGTATGCAGCTCTCCAAGAGAAAGTGAATGCTACGATCCAACAAGCATCGTCTTCGTGGAGTGAACAACTTTGGAACTTGAATGCCCAATGGAACCGGACGGTGTATAGTCCACCTGACAGTACAGGGAGACAATATATCCAATCCGAAGAAAGAATGGATTCGCAAGGATCCGGGAAAAAACAGCAAAAAGATACACTGTTTGTGGACTTCAAGTATGATGCAATCCGGCAAGAATTCTTGCAGATAAATGCCCAAATAGATGAGCTTCGTTCGCTGATTACACACATGGCATCCGAAAAAAAGTCGAAAATCACGTGGTTTCAAGCAGCCTTGCAGTTCTTGGGCGTGTGTGTGATAATCTATACGATATATCGAGTCTTTATCAGAAAAAGCCCATGATTACAGTATTACCGAACCAAACATTGCTGGATATTGCCATGCAGGAATACGGAACCGCAGAAGCCGTATTCCTGTTGGCCCAGGAAAACGGAATAAGTCCGACCGAACGTTTGACTGTTGGAATGAAACTGAAACGTCCGGATGTGATTCTGAACAAAGAAATGGAGAATTACTGCAAGGGTAACCGGGTGTCACCGGCAACCTTGGAGGATTCCCGAAGTGACATAACCTTACGGATATTTACCGAAGAATTTACCGAACAATTCATTTAGTATATGGCTAGGAAAATAGAAGAAATAAAAAAGTCGATGACAGATCAGTTCTTGTCGGATGAAACATTGCGACAAGCCTATGGAATCACAGGAGATGCGACTTGGGAAAGCACCTTCAGCAAGGTCAGTGTGGAGAACATGCTGATGTATGTGGTTGCTTTCGTGGCTCACACCTTGGAAGTGATGATGGACGCATTCCGTAAGGATGTGGACATTCAGATTTCACAAAATATTGTGCCTACCGTAAGATGGTACCATTCACAGGCTATGGCATTTCAGTACGGTGACCAGTTGGTCTATAATGAGGAATATGGACATTTTGAGTATTCGACAAAAGACGATTCGAAGAAACTGGTCAAATATTGTGCCGTAAAAGATTTAGGAGGCAGCATACAGATGCTTGTATCCGGTGATTTGAACGGTAGCCCGGTTGTTCTTTCGAATAATGTTTTATCAGCGTTTAAAAGCTATATAAACCAGATTAAAATAGCCGGTGTTATACTTGATGTGAAAAGCCTTGAGGCTGATGGTATCCGTATATCAGCAACTATTCAAATAGATCCACAAATTATTACGGTTGAAGGAATCCGCATATCTGACGGAACTTACGCAGTCGAAGATGCAGTAAATGCATACTTGGCCGGTATTATATATGGAGGTACTTTCAACAAGACAAAATTGGTGGATGCCATTCAGAACGTCGAAGGAGTGTTGGACGTAACTTTGCAGGATGTTCAGGTAAAACCTTCCGGTTCTACCGTATATACGCTAATGACAGGCAACAATTATACGGCTTTGTCTGGTTGCTTTAAAAGTGAAAAACTTAAAGAAACATTGAGCTATGTGGTATAATGTGGATGTCTATAAACTGGCAGCATACCTGTTGCCTCCGTTCTTACGGAAAAAGAAACTATTTTCTTTCTTCAGTGTTTTTGTATATCCTTTTTTGGGGTTGGTTCAGTCATTCAAGAACTTTAGGAAGTCAAGTCTCTACAGGCTGAATGCCAACGGACAAGTGATATATATGGAGAAGTATCTCAATGACCACTTCAATCTTGAATATAAAGATATCTACATAACTGACTCAGATGAAAGCATACCTAATTCTTCTGTTCTTTATCCTGATGAATCAACGACGATGGATGTATATGCTTCAGGATCTTTAGAAGTACTTTATCTGATATCCGGTGTGGAATCATTGAAGAAACAAGATTTTATTGTCAATGTTCCTTCGTATCTTCAGGATAGAATCAATGAGATAACTACTTTAGTCGAGTACAATAAGCCAGCTGGCAGAAAATACACAATTAAGATATACGATTATGAATAAACTTTTAACATTCGAAGGTGGTCAACCTTTTACAACTCAAGACGTTGCATTTTTGCAGGACAACTTCAATTCAGCCATTACCAATTTGATTAATTCGCTTTGTTCGGGTTTAGATTGTATTCTTACTGGAATCATTAACGGTCCTGGCAATCGGTCAAATGTCAGCGCATTGCCTGGGTCTCTTTTTATCAAAGGCAATATCTATGTTTTGACAAAGGATATTCCTAAATCAAGTGAAACGTCTTACTATTTATGCATTAGACAGATTGAACAGGAAAAAAGAATATTCAGAGATTCATCAGAACATAATGTGTATTTGGTTGACGATGCCTATATGTCTGAAACTCCTACTGAAATTTCTATCGACTTACGTTCTGCCAAAAAAATGGAAGATATATTGTTGAATGGAGAAGGAAAATTTGAGAATTTAAATGTTGAATTCTCAAGTGGGGTTTCAGGATCTGTTCTTGCAATTAAAGACGGGCAAACATACATGGGTTATGAAATGATTGCAACTATTTATAAATCGTCTATAAGCGGAGAAAACAATAACAGATTATGGACTTACAATAGAGCTGGAAGAGCAGCTGTACTTTCAGGTGTTGCAATAGACAATAATAAATTGTATATTGTTGTAGTAGGTTCAGTTGATTGTCGTATTTTTAACATTGACGGCTCTGAATATAATGGTGCAATAACTTTTTATGATGTAAAATTGAGATAATATGGCAACAAGTGACGAAATCAAAAGAAAAGCATTAGAACTGTCTGAAAAGACAGACAGCAATTCTATTTCGCCAAAGGAAGTAGGAGGGATTATGCATGACCTTGCTAGTCTTGGTGAAAATGCAATACGCAATGGAGGTACTTTGGGAATCCGTAAAGTA
>JAEIGA010016101.1_pt1 | contig 11380 bp, 7 predicted proteins | sample 9270691 | NCBI WGS metagenome assembly JAEIGA01 (sample SAMN17057246, study PRJNA624740) | gut metagenome | biome: biome; isolation source: fecal sample | host: Bos grunniens | place: China: Xizang | collected 2019
ATACCTTTGACATGGAAATAATGATGAAAAGAATAACATATATAATATCGGTACTTGCCGTCCTTACATCCTGCAGCAAGGTTGGAGACATCCTGCAGGCAGAGCCGGACTATGCTTCTGTGAAACTGTCGTCCCTTTCAGCGGTGGTTTCCGAGGACGGTGGAGAGAAGACTATCTTTGTAGCATCCAACCGACAGGAATGGGAAGTATTCTGCGATGAGGACTGGGTGGACATCAGCATTGATGACAACGCATTGACATTCGTCGTCGATGAAAACCACGGGCAGGACAGCCGCATGGCTGTGATAGAAGTCGTTGCCGGTACAAAGCCGGATGTGGCAAAGGCACGATTCAAGCTTCTCCAGTCAAGCCTGTCGACAAAAGACCTCTCTGCCCAGGGAACCGCCAACTGCTACATTGCAGCGACCGGCTGTTCATACAGATTCGACGCAGGGGTAAAGGGCAACGGGAAGGATGACGGAAAATCATATTATGCAGAATATCACGGAGTTGAGATCAATGATGCAGCATATGCAGACCTTGCATGGGAATCGACCTTTGATGCAGACAAGACGCGAAGCAAAAGGATAATCTCGGGAAATCCGGTTTATTCGCCAGAAGAAAAGGCCATATATTTCTCTACAGGTGAAATTGAGGGGAATGCACTGATCTGTATCTGCAATGCCGCTGGTGAGATTCTTTGGAGCTGGCACATCTGGGTTTCCGATGAGAACGTCAGTTCATCGCAGGGCAATGGCCTCACATGGATGGACCGTAACCTGGGAGCATTGAACAACAATCCGGAAGATGTTGCCAACAGAGGAATGATGTATCAGTGGGGACGCAAGGATCCTTTCCTGCCTTCTCCGGTCGAATATATGGACATACCATACCATCTGTATGATGATGAAGGCAACCTTCTTGAGACAGAAGAGGAATATTACGAGAAGCAGGACAGGATTGAGGAACTTAGAGTCATAGTCAATATCAACAACACCCAGACTGGAGACGGCTTCCTCAAGTGGGATTACCTTGGTGTGGCACCCGTTGCCCTGAATGCACCGGGAAACATCGACCATTCGATCAAGAATCCGACAACGATCCTGGGCTGCCGCACAGACATACCTATAGGAGAATATGTATTCGACTGGTATCTGCAGCAGGATCTGCCGGGAACAGACGGCTCCCTGATGCAGTCTGAATCCAACCTCTGGGGCAATGCCGAAGCCGGCACACAATACAAGACCATATTCGATCCATGTCCTCCGGGATGGACTGTTCCTCCAAGAGGAGCCTTTGGAGAAATCCCCGAAGGATATGCATGCGAATATGTCGGAAGGTCATGGGAAAAGAACGCATACGGATGGACATGGAAGGGTGGAAACGGAGACTACTTCCCAAGCACCGGAAACCTTGACGTATCGGGACTTATAGGAGAGACCAGTGAAAAGATCCTCTATTGGACAGCTGAGACTTTCGGAAGCGGTTCCCAGGGTTTCGGTAAGGCAGCAATGCTTTTCGCGGCATTCAACGACGTGTATTATGGAATCTATCCGATTCTGGACGAGGCCGAGGCGGCATCCTGGTATTCATACGGAGCAAAATGTTCTGCCGCTCCAGTAAGATGCGTAAAGGAAGTAAATTAAACGAGAATCTATAACGAACTAAAAAAACTTATTATGAAAACACAGAATGCGACTTATGAGTCTCCATGCATGGAGTTTATTGAAATGCATGTCGAGCAGTGTATTTTGGCAGCATCCTACGGAAACGCCGGAGATCCTGGCCAGGGATCAGGATTCATTGATTTCGATGACGAGCTGTAAACCTTAAATTGAATCGGTCTATGAAAAAGATAGCAAAAACTTTTGTCATTGTTGCAGCAGCTGCAATGGGACTCGTGGCTTGCCAGAAGGAAATTCAGGGAGATGTCAATGTAAAGGAGAATACGGTTTGGGTCAATTTTGTCGCTGCTTCTGCAGACACAAAGACATCTGTGGATGTATCCGGTGATTCACCAGTATTTACCTGGAACGATGAAGAAACGTTCACTGTACTTGAGCAGACGGATGTACTCGCAGCAGCAACATCTGTCACATATGCAAAGGTGGACGGAAAGGCAGACATCACTGCCGAATTTGCAGAAAACCTCGGCAAGTCCGAATATAAATATGTAACAATCTATCCGGCAAGCGGATACGTAAGTGCCGAGAGCATCAATGCTGCAACACTCTCCCTTCCTACGGAACAGACTATGGCAGACGGTTCATATGATCCAGAGGCTGACCTCATGGTATCTGAGCCTGTTACATTTGACGCACAGCCGACAGAGTCACAGATGGTAAGATTCACCCGTCTGGCAGCAGTTGCCAAGATGACTCTCAAGAACTTTGGAACAGAGCTGGGAGACAAGGTACAGAGCGTAACATTTACCGCCGAGGGCAAGTCGCTCGCAGGAACAATTGCCGCTGACCTCGCCGACCCTCACGCATTCAGCGCAGGTGAAACTTCCAGCAGCATTACAGTTGCAACAGATTCTGCCGGTGATGTATTCTTCACAGTACTCCCTACAGTTCTTGAGGCAGGAAATGCCTACACCGTTACTGTCATTACAGACAAGTATCTCTACATCAAGAAGGGAACCATCGCAGAGGATAAGAGCCTCGTATTCGAGGCAGGCATGGTTACACGCTTCAGCGTAAACATGGCTGACGTACTTCCAAGCGACAAGTGGGTTCTTGTAAGAGATGCAGCAGACCTCAAGCAGGGTGATGTTGTAGCCGTTGCAGCAATGAACAGCAATTATGTCCTTGGTGCTGACATAGCTACCAATTACCCTTACGCTTCCAAGACCGAAGTCATCAAGTCTGGTGAGTATCTCTACCATCCTGTCAGCACTGACGCTGCCAACATGATCCAGAAATTCACCCTTGTAAAGCGTGATGCAAACAGAAATGCATTCGATTTCTACAACGGAACAAACGATTACGAAGGTGATGAGGACAGCGGTTTCCTCTGGGCTCCTGACAGTGGAAGCAAATACCTCAAGCTTCAGGACTACTACAGTTCAAACACTCAGTTTGATATCAGTATCGATACTGACGGAGTTGCAACCGTCATCGCTACCAACGGAACAGGAAGCTCCAAGCAGATGATGTACAACTCCGCAGCATATGCATCTTCACGCTATTTCCATTGCTATAGCGAAATTACAGAGGCAAAGGAGATCTGCATCTACAGACTCGAGGGAGCAGTAGGAACAATTCCTGTAATTGCTGCAAACATTGAGGTTCCTGATGCAGACGACCCTGTCACCATAGCTGAGGAAGGTGCTGCAACAGCAACACCGATTACAGAGGTTGTATTCAACTATGTAGGCGACTGGAATGTAACTGTGTCAGACAATGCAGAGTGGATGGCTGTAGCATATGATGCTGTTGCCGGTCTCACATACACAGCTGAACCAAACACAGGCGCAAAGCGTGATGCTGTCGTAACGATCACAGCATCGAAGGAAGGCGAAACAGACCTTACATGGACATTCAACGTGATTCAGAAGGGTGCTCCTCAGGAAATCACCATTGCCGAGTTCAAGACAAAGGAGAAAGACCTGAATGTTACATACAAGCTTACAGGCAAGGTTGCCACAATCCCAAGCTCTACTTCGGGATCATGGGTCATCGAGGATGAAGAAGGCAATCAGGCAAAGATCAACTATCTTAAGACTGAAGACGGCAGCTACGTCAAGGGCAATGTGGACATTGCTGTCGGAGACATCATGACAGTGACCACAGTAGTCACCGGTACGACCAAAGGTACAGGCGGAAACAGCACATATCCATCTATCTACAAAGGTCATTATGGACTTGCCGCGTATTCTGAAGGGTCTGTAGACTATTCAGGCGGAAATGCTACCGTAACCGTAGCTTTCAGGAAGAACGGCTTCATTGAAGTGCCAGCAACAATCAGCAGTTCTGAGGTTGCAGTGGATGACAACCCTGTTTCATCATACACATTCACTGACAATGGCGACGGTACTGCAACTGCAGTCATCGGCTTTGGCGAGAACACTACAGGCGGATCACGCAAGGTAGACATCACATTCTCAGCTGGTTCACCATTGACAGTCACAGCTTCTGTCACTGTAATGCAGGATGTCAATCCAGCACTCAAGACAGGATGGTGGCTTGTGACAGACGCAGAGGACCTCAAGGCAGGAGACAAGATCATCATCGCAGCAACAGGACTTGATTACGCGATCAGTACCGCATCAAACACAAACAACCGCAAATCGACAGCGATCACAAAGGGAGGAAGCGCCCTTGAAAACGTAAGCGGAGATGTTCAGCAGTATGCCCTTGAGATCGACGCCAACGGCCTTTATGCTTTCAAGGGAACCCTTGGTACAGATGCTGACAAGTACATCTATGCTGCAAGTTCATCATCAAACTACATGAAGGTGAGCACCACACTTGACGACAACGGCAAATGGACAATCGACATTGCCGGAGATGGCTCAGCTGAAATCGTTGCACAGGGAAGCAATACCCGCAAGTACATGCAGTATAACAACAAAGCCACATCTTCTCCTGCATTCTATTGCACTGACGGAAGTTTCGGCGCGGTTTGCCTCTACAAGTACTACTAGGGCATTGATTATTCAAATATCCTAAAATTCAAAAGCACAAATAAGCCAGGCTTATTTGTGCTTTTGAATTTTATGCGACAAGACGTCTGGTCAGGCGGAAGCGTAACATCACCCTTATCAGGAGATAGCTGACAGCAAAGGTTGTGAGGCTGTTGCAGAGGATGTGGATTACCAATGGAGTACCGTCAGGTAGTATTGCACTGAAGAGGTCGTAGCCTACATGGACGAAGAAGAAATGACAGAGATATATGCCGAAGGTAGCCGAGGCAACCTTTGAAAGGGCTGCAGACGGTGCCACATCCATCTTCTGTATGATTGCAAACACGGGGAAGGTGATGCAGAAGACATTGACTGTGCAGAAAAGCCATGAAAGCGACATCTGGGACGGGATATGCCTGATAAGCAGAACCAGTGATATGAATGTAGTAAACACTCCCACTGCAAACAAAGGGATGCAGATGCTCAGGCACTTCTTCCAATTCCACTTCAAAGGATAGGTCTTCAGATAATATCCCAAAACCAGGTATCCGACAAAGCCGGACACATAATAGAAGGTACCGAAGACATTCCAGTCGCACACGCCGAATATGTCGGATGTTCCGGGATAACCGACAAAACCAAGTTCCTTGGCCGCCAGTTCAACATAAGGAACAAACAGGGATATGCCCCAGATCATCAGAAATGTCCTGATATCCTTCCGTGAGGCATTCTTGACCCATGTGCTCAATATCGGAATGATGAGATACAGGCCGACCAGCATATACAGATACCAGAGAGGTGTAGTGTCGTAATTGAAATTGAGGAAGAAGGTCGATGCCTTATAGATGGTATCCTTCAATGTATATGCAGAACCATCCATCAGAGGAAAAGTGCAGCCTCCGGACAGGTTCTGATAGAAATAGAACAGGAACGGTAACAGTATGGACCAGAACACAAGCGGAACAGCTAGTCGCTTCAGACGCTTGGAATAGAATTCACCGAGGCTAAGGGATGTCGGCAGAAGAAGGACTCCAGACATCATGACAAACAGCGGAACGCAACATCTCACAAGGCTTCCCACCGCCCAGCCACCCATGAAGTCAGCACTGTCGGCTGCGACAAAACATGGGTCACTGCAATGTGACACAACTACAAGAAAACATGCGACAACACGCAGCATGTCTACCCAACCGATATGCTTCTTTTCTGTATTCATTAACTTACAATCTACTTATTCGACAAGTACAGCAACGCTGACTAGAACTCAAACGAATATCTGTAGAGCTTAGGAAAATCCTCGTCACTGCCGACCCATACGCAGTTTCTTTCGCGATCGACGCAGATTGATTCGGCGTTCTCGATGTCACTTACATCATAAGTTGCGAGAATTTCGCCGTCTACTGTGCAGATGAAGATCTTGAAGGCAATCGAATCGACCACCCAAAGCCAGTCGGTTACAGGATCATAGCAAAGTCCGGCGATTTCCCTGGCAAAACTTGAAAGGGAAATCTTCGACAGCATGGTTCCGTCTGTCTTGAACTGCCACAGGTTGGCATTCCTCTGACTTCCGACCAAGAGAATATCATCCTTATAATACTCCACAGCTTCCAATCCGTCGTTCCAGTATCTGTTGTCTACAGCCTCCTGTACAGTCAGTATGGCCGAATGGGTATCATAGTCGGGTGCATCCACTCTGGTGACATTCTGGGTCCTCTCTATGGCAAGATAGATATGTCCGGTTGACGGGTCTATTGTTATGCCCTCCGTATCTCCAGGGTTGGCCCATACGTCTGAAATCTCGCCCTCAAACGAGACCTTCTTTACCACACCGACGTCTCCGCATGCAAGAAGACACGATCCGTCCACAGCCATGCAGAGGCCGGAGAATTCTTCGATGTTCATATCCATTACCGTACGTTCGCCCATTACAGGCATCTTGCGTTCCTGAGCCACCGCTGATAAGGCCAGCAATGAAACCAGCATAAGGCTGAAAAAGTTTCTCATATCATTGGGATTTATTTGTTGACATAACCGCCGAACTTCTGAAGACGCTCGACGATGGTCTTCCTGACGAACTGTACCTCTGCATCATATGAACCCAAGGCCTGGAAATTCATATGGACCTTCTCGTTGAGGATCGGCCAGCGTTTGAAGTTCAGTTCCTGCGATTCCTTAAGACGGAGGTATGTTTCGTCCAGATACAGAGGCAGGTCCTTGATTCCTGCATCATAGGCCTCCTTCCAAAGATCAGCAAGAAGTTCCATAGCCTCAGGGTCCTGCTTTACGATCCTTTCGGTAACACGCCTTATCGCATCGCTTGCCGCACGTCCCTTGGTGCAGAACACGTAATCGCCGAGATTGTTTATCGGATGGCTTGTATAGTCGTTATCGAACGAGAGGTCATGGTCCCATGTCGGGCCGACATACAGCTTTCCGTCAGCAGCATCCTTGTACATATACACGCTCCAAAGCATGTCCGGATTGCCGCAGAACTCTCCCACGATAAAGTTTTTCAGGAAGCTTTCCAAGTCGAGATAATTGCGATATCCCTTTTCAGGATCCTTGAAATCCGAAGAAAGCACGCTGTTTTCCATCTTGTTGAAGAATCCCTCGATGAAGCTCCACTGCTCCTGTGTAATATCCTCTTCGTCAGGATGCTTGATGGTGACAGGTGTTCCATTCACTGAAGTAAACATGACAGTCTCGTCATATGCATAACTGTCAACCTCGATCAGGTATCCGTCCTTGGCAGGCACTCGGTCCGAAGCCGCCTCAACCTGGTCACAGAGTTGATAGCATCCCCTGTATTCACCATTTACGACCACATCTACAGGATGGATATAAGGTGTATAAGCCTGTCCAACGGTCTTGCTGACCTTGAAGGCCAGGATGTTTCTCATCAGGGTCTTATCGCTGTAATTGCTGATAAGCGTCCATTTCTTAGCAGATGCAGGAGCATCGAGTGGGCTCTGCTTCGACTTGAACTTCAGCCTGTAAGGCTTCTTAGGGAAATAGAGCCAGCTGGCGTTTCCACGTCCTCTCACACCGGTCTCGCTGGTCGCAAGAAGGTTGGTTCCGTTCTCCGAAATGATGTATACATTGCTGGAAAGCTCATATTCCTTAGATGTGATGTCCTCCATTCCAGGAGTGTTGATTACGACAGTAGGAAGGTTTGTTATCTGATAGAGCTTGGAATCGTCACCCTCGCCCTCATAACCATAGAATTCAAGTTCAGCCAGGTTGCACCTCGCATCATTCGGCGTAACATAACGTACATACCTGAATCCCCTTGAGCATTTGACATCCTCATGATGCATCACACCTGAGCTTGCCGAGTTCTTGATCATGTGGATCGGAATCGCATCGCTGAAGTCTGGTTCATTGGCACCTTCGAAGACAGCAAGCTGCACTCGATGTTCCTGAGTGATCCTTGGTGAATATCCGATCTTGTTTATCACATGCTTCGAGCCGAGGTCAAGGCCCACCCATGTGCCGGAACGGTCATACGAGGCGAAGAAAGTCTCGAAGTTTCCATCGAATGCATTTTCCTTGACATTGACCGTCAGTGACTGCTGACCGGTATTGTAGTCTACTGAATAGGTACTTCCTATGATCTTGCCGGAGAGTTTGTCCGAAGGATGATATTTCAGCGTAGTAACTTTAGAACTTGTATTGGACCACAATCTTTCAGCCCCTTCGGCCTCTGCCCATGCCCACAGATGGTATGTAGCCTCTTCCTTAAGGCCATCCAGAACGACCTCCACTCTTCCGTCCGAAGGTGTACCGGCAGCCACGAGATCAGTTCCCTGGGTCCTGTCAGCTGTTTCACCGTAGGTTATTCCCCAACTCCGGTAAGCATCCTTGCTGGCACCCATGGCATTGATGGTGGCAGAAACCGAACCGACGCCTCCACTGACATCAGAAAGAGAAACATTTATCTTTCCCACAGGTACATCAACCTCTGTATCCGGTTTTTCCTGGCATGCACAAAGTGCGAGTCCAAGGGACATAAGCATGATCAATATGCGTTTCATATTCCGAAAATTTTCATAAATTTACGAAACCTAAAATTCAAAGCAAAATGAAAAAGTCAATATATCTGTTTTTTGCGCTTATATGCTTCTTGGCAGCTTCATGCACAAAGGAGAAGATTGTTGAAATTCCTTCAATGATCGACATACTCAACACTGACGGTGGACTTGAGATGGGTCCAGGTTCGACGGAAGAACTCCTGTTCCAGGTATACCCACCGGAAATTGCATTCAACTATGATGTATCATCACCGCAGTGTCAGATCAGGTTGGTTGTTGACAATGCGACCGGACTGAACTACGAGGAGTCCGAGTACTACAGGATGATTGAAGTCGTACAGGTTTCCAAGGAAGATGGCATATACTCCGCAAAAATACATGACCTTAACAAATCCATTGACTATAGAGAACGCATACTCCTATATATCAGCAACTTGCAGACAGGCGCAGATGAAAGGCATGTCGCCTCATGGAAGCCGTTTGTCATCGAAATGCAGCAGACATGGCAGATCGCGCTTAAAGACTTTGTTTTCTTCAAGAATGACAATCCGGAAGCTATTTTTGACAACAACATAAGAGTAAACATCAACTCGGGAGAGGCCATAGTCATCTCACCAATGATCAGCAATCCTAACCTCATTGCACGTTTCAACAAGCCGGAGGGAGTAAAGGTCTATGTAGACGGAGTCGAGCAGATCAGCGGAGAGACCATGAACGACTTTTCAAAGCCAGTCAAATACACGGTAAAGGACAGGATCGAATACACATTCACCGTCCAGGTGATCCACTCCCCTCTCCCCAAGGTTTTCATCAGGACACAGGGTGGCATGCAGATACCGAGCAAGAATGAAAACTGGCTGTCAGCCACAGTGAAGATCTACAATCCGGACTGGACATTGCATCTTGAAGGAGAAACAGGCATCAGAGGAAGAGGCAACACCACATGGACCTACCCGAAGAAGCCATATGCACTCAAGCTGAACGAGAAGCAGGAAGTTCTGGGCATGCCGAAGCACAAGAGATGGGTACTGCTTGCAAACTGGATGGACAGAACCCTGCTCAGAAACGCGGCATCGTTCAATCTTGCATCACGCACAAGCCTTGCCTACACTCCGCGTGGAGAGTTCGTCGAACTGTTCGTCAACGACGTACATCTGGGCAACTATTTCCTTTGCGAACACATCAAGGTGGATGAGAACAGAGTCAACATAGACGAACTTGACGAGGACGAGGTAGACGGCGGATATATCATGGAGCTTGACGCATATTATGACGAGGTCCACAAGTTCAAATCAGCAGTGCGCAATCTTCCTTACATGTTCAAGGATCCCGATGAAGTAAGCGCGGAGCAGTTCTCGTTCATGCAGGACTATGTGAACAACTTTGAGAACTCCCTCTATGATAACGCAAGATTTGCGAAGAGAGAGTATGTGGAGTACATTGACCTACAGTCTTTTGCAGATTGGTGGATAACAATGGAACTTACCGGAATATGGGAACCTAACCATCCTAAGAGCACATACATGCACAAGGACAAGGGAGGCAAGCTGACAATGGGTCCGGTATGGGATTTCGACTGGGAGACATACATGTCGACAACATGGTTCAGGATCAAGGATGCCCTGTATTACGGACGTCTCTTCCAGGATCCGGAGTTCGTCGCATTGGTCAAGGAGCGCTGGGCCGCACTCAAGCCGGAATTCGAGACATTCCCAGAGTACATACGCAGCAAAGCCGAACATATCAGAAGTTCGGAGTACATGAACCACATGATGTGGCCTATCACCCAGGTTGTCAACAAGGACGAGAGCATGTCATTCGACGATGCAGTCGAAAGCATGATCGCATCCTACACTGCAAAACTGGAGTGGATGGACAAGGAAATCGGAAAGATGTAGCTGTCAGGCAAGGATCCTGACAGCCTCTTCGATATTGTTCGGACGGATGATCACATTAGCTGAATCACCGTCAGAATAAGCGTACATGTACTCGATGAAGATATTGTTTGCCGCAAGCTTCTCAAGCACAGTGGACAATGCTCCCGGAACATTCGGGCAGTTCAGGCACAGGACGTCCGTAACCATGACTGCAATGTCTGCTGCACGAAGCACTTCGACGGCCTTGTCCACATCAGGAACAATAAGACGAAGAAGACCGAAATCAGCAGTCTCCGCCATACTGAACGCCTGCATGTTGATGCCATTGTCTGCAAGTATCCTTGCGACCTCGTTGATTCTTCCTGTCCTATTCTCGAGGAAGATAGATAACTGCTTGATAGTCATATTATTCCAATATTCGTTTATCTACAACATGTTTTCCTTTGCCCTGAGCACGTTCGATGCTTCCAGGTTCCATAAGACGTACGTCAGCCGCGATAGAGAGTACGCTCTTGAGCTTGTCTGACAGCTTCTTCTTCATTGCGAGCATGCTTCCGATGTCGTCGCTGAAGTAATCCTTTCTTACCTCGACCTGCACCTGGAGGGTGTCAAGGTTGTTGATCCTATCCACAACGAGCATATACTGAGGCTCGAATTCCGGCATCTCGAGTATCACGCTTTCCACCTGTGACGGGAAGACATTGATTCCTCTGATGATGAGCATATCGTCGCTTCGTCCCACGATCCTACCCATTCTTACCGAAGTACGTCCGCATGGACACTCGCCATCCATCAATGTACAGAGGTCCTTTGTACGGTATCTCAGAAGCGGCATTCCTTCCTTG
>JAEIGA010016102.1_pt1 | contig 11380 bp, 8 predicted proteins | sample 9270691 | NCBI WGS metagenome assembly JAEIGA01 (sample SAMN17057246, study PRJNA624740) | gut metagenome | biome: biome; isolation source: fecal sample | host: Bos grunniens | place: China: Xizang | collected 2019
ACTTAAAGTATAGTTTGCCCGACAAACAGACAACAAAAAAAATACACCTATCCCTTTGTCCTTGGGATAGGTGTATAGTCATATATAGTGTTAAGTGAAATTGTCTTTCAGGGGAATTCTAATTTTAGTTGATTGTAAAACAAGTTGAGTTGTTAAGTTAAAAAATTCAGTTGGTTGTAATTAGTTGGGGTAATTTGTTTGTTGAAATATTGTACTCATATAATACCACAGAAAAACCGTTTTGTCAAATTGGGGAAAGAGGGTATCGGAAAAATATGCACAAAAATCGCCACTTTCAAAGTTTGTTGCATTTTTGTTTTTTTCGTCTTTCCGCATTTTCCCACATAACTTTTTTTGTTTGAAAAATGAAACAATTTTCGTAACCGAGCATTTTTTGACCGTTTTAACCGGATTTTAGAGAAAACCTAATTTTTCCTCATATCTTTTTTGTTTTTATTTTGCAACAAGTTTTGAAACTCATGAAAAACGGTTTTTTGCCTTAATTTTGAAATTAACCTTGCTTTTCGTTTTTCTCCCTTTTTCAAGGGAATTTTTTGTGCATAGTGCAAGAAATATCACAAAATAAAAAAATTTTCAAAAAAAATAAACGGTATAAGGGTTTTTCCTCATACCGTTTTTTTTCGTTAAATTAACCAAAAATATCTTCAATTAGTGCTTCGTAGTCTTCGGGTTCTTCAACAATCACGGTCGGCTTTATCGGTGTAACCTTATCCGCAATCTGTGATAACAAACCTTTGCTTCTTCGTTCCTTCAAAATCTCAATGAATTCAACGTTGCCTTTCTGTTCGTTCATCTTATTTCCTCGCTTTCTCTGTTCTTCTGTTCTTCAAGTTCCATTTCCCTGACACATTCTAAAATAAGGTCGCAAGCCTTCTCTGCTTTGGCACTTGCGGATATAATTTCATTTGGTTTGTCTTTAAGATATGACGCCCACCCCTGAATATAGGCAACGGCATTATCAGGAGTGTTGCTGTCATCGGGTATATGCAACTCTGCACATAAAATTTCTGCACCGAGTTGAGCAATAAGCTCTTCTTTGCTATATTCCTTATGTGCTGTTTCTAAATCAATAACAGCACTATCATTGAAGCGACCAAGCACCATTCCCGTGCTGTGTATTGCTTCGTGAAACAAACAGTTAATATACTCAAAAACCGAGGTAAAATTATGTATATCACTTATTCTAATCTTCATATCGTGCGAAAAGTAAGCCTGTGTTCCGTCCTTAACAATTTGAACCTCAATACCGTATTTTTTGCAATAGTAATTAAAAAGTCTGTGTGCTTTATCAAGGGCAAGTCTTGTTTGCTCGGTTGCGTCTTCGTGGGTAAAGTGTTCAAAATGGAATTTGGAAGGTAGATTCTCTCCGTTGTCGCGCTGCACAACATCTTCACGACTGTAAACGTGGTAGTATTTCAAAAAACCTTTCTTGATTTCGTTACCGTCCTTGTCTAACATTGGTTCTCCTGTTTCTTCATCAAGAACCGTTTTTGTGTTGTAATAGCAGACGATGTTACCCTTTGCGCCTTTCCTGATTTGGTATTGTGGGGCGTCCTTCTTTTCGTTTAACGCCTTAACCATATTAAAGGTTAGGTATTCGTTGTTATCAAGCAATATACGATTGATACCCCTGTATGCTTCCATTGTGTTATAACTGTATGCCTTGTCGGGAGCGCCGAGCGCGAACGGTTTAACCCACCTGAAAGTCTTTCCTTGTTCTTCTGCTTCCTTCATCTTGTTTAATATGTTTTCAGTAATTATTTGTGCTACATTAGCCATAATAAAAACCCTTTCTGCTCTCCGTGGACTTTTGGAGATAATAAATATAGTTGCCAAGCAATATAAGTATGAAAGGGGAATTTATTATTTAATTTTTTCTGCATATAATTTTATAATCAAAAACCGAGCAAAGCCATAAATAACTTTGCTCGGTTTCTTGTTGTTTTAAGCGAAAGAGGATTTAGAATCTTCATCACATAATACATACAACTGATTTTTAGCTCTTGTAATCGCCACATAAAACAGTTTCATTTCATCTATCATTTGTGTTTTCTCATCTTCGCCAAACACTTGGAAAAGACAAACATCAGGGTGTAGCATTGGTATATTACCCTCATCGGCTTGAAGAATAATTACAACATTAGCTTCTTCACCTTTTGATTTATGTATTGTTTTAACTTCTATTTTTCTTTCGCATATTTTTTCAATTATGTGCTTAAATTGGTCTGTGGTCTTATCATAAACCAAATTGGTTCTACTTAAAACTAAAATTTCTTCATCTTCGGGAAGCGTTTCTATTATTTCAATGATTTTTTGAACATATCTAGCCGCTTCTACTTTTGAACTAGTTGCCATACTTGTTTGCCAAATACATTCTTCGCCGTCAAAAAGTTTTCTGTAAAGCGTTTCGTATGGGTTCATATAAACTTTGTTTATATAATGCCTTTCAAAAACACCTTGTTCTTTAGAACGACATTTTGACGTGGCTCCTGCATTAGGTATCCTGTTCATAAAAGAGTTTGCCTTTAGAACAATATTAGAATCGCTTCTGTATGTAGTTGTAATATAATATTTCGAACTGTCAGTAAAATATCTATCAAATTCATCAAAGTATATCGGGTTAGAACCTGCAAAACGATTTATTGCTTGACAGTTATCCCCAACACAAAAAACTTTAAGATACGGATTTCGATTTTTAATTGCAAGAATCAGTTCATAAAACAATCTGCTAAAATCTTGATATTCATCAATTAGAATCCATTTATATTTTTTGACAATTTCATCGCATTCACCTGATTTAATTCTATTTATTGCAAGTAATAAACACTGATTAAAATCCATTGTGTATCTATCAAAATCACTTAAACGGTCTATGTTATTGGAATTGTTTATCGCACTTACATATTCACGATATACCAAATATCCCAATCTTAGAAACGCTTTTTCTTTTGGATTTTCAACCTTTTCTGCAAGATGTATAAACTCGTCCTCGCGCTCAAAGAAAGTTTGCTGATATTTATTAACGAATTGTTCCATCATCATAGAAAAACGGTCTTTTGCTTTCTCAAAAACCCTGCGAACAATTTCTTCGCGAGGTAATTTTATACATTTAACACCGTGTTTTTCTAAAAATAACTTTAAGACTTTTTCAACCTCTAATCGACGCAAAGTTTCTTTATCATCAGGGTTAGCATTAATTAAGAAATCGAATTCTTTATGACAAGTTTCTAAAAGTTTTTTTACTCTTAAGAATCTATCTTCATAACATCTATATTTGCAATTAAATCGCCAATCGTTCCAAAACTTTTGTTTGTTCGCTCTGTTATGCAAATAAATTGAAGCGTCGCCAACACGCTTTGTAAAACTTGTCTTTTCACTCTCGGTGGTTTTATCTGTTATTGCCCAATGTTCCCATACTAAATCATAATCAGTTAAATAAAAATCAGGGGCAATTTCCTTAGTTTCTTTAATGTAATTTTCTAATGAAATATTGTCGCCTGGAATTATATTATTTAAGTAATATCGATTTTCGTATATATAGTTTATATCGTGCTCAAATAGAAAATCTGCGATATACATTTCATCTATCGATTTGACTTTTTCTCCGTTCAATGTGTCATATCTACAATTACGGAGATATTGATAATAGGCTTCGGCAGAAGAAAACTTTTTTCTATCAATTTTTAATGTGTCTGCCAAAAAGAACTCACCTAAAATTTCTTTGAATTTATCATTTGTATCGCACAAATAATTTATAACCAATTTAATCAATTTGGTTTTTTCATCACCTATTATTTGTCCTACTACACCTGAATACTTTTTAGCAAAAGAATGAAATGTGTTGACAACATCGTAAGAACGGAATAAATATTCGTCATTTATGGAACATTGTAGATTTATTCTTTTTGCAAGTTCATCCTTGGCGTCTCTATTGAAGCAAAATGCTTTTACCTCGTCTTGTGTTAGTTTTTGATTATAGAACAAGTCAACAAGTTTTGCTGTTAAAACCCTTGTTTTTCCAGAGCCAGCTCTTGCGATTATTTGAGTATCGGATTTGCTCATAACCGCATTAAGTTGTTCTTTATCCAAATAGAAAGGGTGTCCGTTTAGTTTTACATTTTTTTCAAAAAAATCTTTTAATCGATATAATTCTTCGTTTTCTTGTCTAATTAAGTTTTCATCAAACACAAGAGACTTTGCATTAGTAGCTAACGAAAGACAAAACACCTTATCTTCGCCTGTATCTTTTTTTATTGTCTCACCGTTTTCGTCAATTAATACAATTTTTTGGTCTTTTAACGTTGTATCATACTCTACAAACTTTATTGTAACAGGAATGTATTTTTTCTTAAATGCGCCGTCCGAAAAGAACGCCTGCATACCGTCTTTGATACAACTGACATCAATTTGAACCATATTGGTATTGTTCATAATATCCTCTTAATTATATTAAATTCAAGACAAGTAAAACGGCAATTAAACCTATAATTGCCCCACCTAAAATTTTAACGGTTTTGAATTGACCGTTCATTGCTTCTTGGATTGAGCAGAATTTCTGTTCACAGTTGCTTTTGAAATCATCTAAAGCAGACAAATATGTTTTAGTTTGATTATTTGTGTTTTCTTCAATAGATGATTTGAATTCTTCAACTTGTCGATTTAACAAACTGATATGTTCCTTAATTTCGGTGTTCATATCATTTAATTTTTGAAGAGTTGCTTCTTCGCTGATTTTTTGATTCGATTCTAATTTATCAATTTTAGACTCAAGTTCATTTTTAGTCAATTCAAACTTTTCGGACAATTGTTTTAAAGTATATAAATTTGAATTGAGTTGTTCAATAGCTTCGGAAATCAAAGCTATTGAACCATTTGAACGGTTCATATTGTCGCGAAAAATTTCAATTTCATTTTTTAATTCTTCTATATTTTGAAACATAATTATTCCTCCATTTTTGCATTAGCCTCTTTTGCTAAAAATCCGTAATACACAATATCAAGCGGTAATCTAGTATAAAGTATATTTACCACATCTCTAACGCTATAATATTCAGAAAATTTATTGATTAACCTTAGTTTTTCATCATCATTGCAATTTGAATAAAATTTATATAGATGTTCAAGCAAGCTTCTTCTTTCTATGTTTGAAGCATTATCAACGATTCGCAAAAACCTGTTGGTAGAATCATCTGAATTTCTTTGGAATTGATAAAGATAACAAATTAGGTCAAGTTTTACATTATAACTTGAAGACAATAATTCTTCGGCTGCACTAGACATTTTCCCGTTTATCATTTCGGGGCTTGAAAGGAGTTCTTCGTGTGATATTTTATCTATGTATTTTTTCTCATCTTCAAGTGTCTGCAACGTTGCCGAGAAATAACTGCTCAATTCCTTTAAAATATCATTTTTATTGGTATTACTCGAATAGTAATTGAAAAATTCAATTACATTCATAAGTTGCTCACGATGATACCTTAAAAATTCATCATAAAACCATTTTTCAAAAATGTAAATTACATCTTCAATACGGTCAGCATTGCTGATTTCATATATAAATTTACCGAAATTACCCATTTGGTTTAAATATGAAATTACTCGGTCTTTGATTTTTTCCAAAATCTCCTTTGTGAATTCCACTTCAATTTGAATACAAATCATAGATTGGTCTTCAAATTTTACATACCAATTTTCAACAATGCCAAGTAGGTGTAATTTATATAAATATTTTTGAACTCTTAGTTTATCGCCCTCGTTTTGTTTAGGTATCTCGATAACCATAAAGTTGTCTGTGCTTTTTAACGAGTTGTATAAAGCGCATACACCTTTTGCAGAAGCATTATAACTCTCAGATGAACCTATTGTTGAACGGAAAAGAGAAGATAACTCAGAGTTAGTAATGTTTATAATATTAATTATCTCATCAATAGATGTTTCAAAATTTATTAATTTTGTTTCAGGTTTCGTAAGATTACTATTATCAATAAATATTACTGTAGATTTGCCAGAATTTAATGTCCTATTTGCTCTTCCTATTTCTTGAACATATTGTGCTTTTGAATTTGGAAGACCATAATGAACAATACTTACAACGCTTGGCAAATTTATCCCTATACCCATTTCGCCGTCTGCTATTAACACGTGTTTCCGACCTGTTATAAAGTCTTGATAAGAGTAGGTATGTTCCGCGTCAAAACAACTAGTATCATAATTTTCCAATTTGAACAATTCGCCTGATAGTGCTTTTGCTTCACGATTATTTCGTGTAAAAACAATCATTTTATCATCTTCGTTTTCTCTGCTAGAGATAAATTTATTGATTGTTTCAATTAATGAAACTAGTCTTTGTTCTTCGGTTTTACACGGAATATATTCAAACGAAAAATTACCCGCGTTGAAATTTATTGGCTGTATAACATCAGAATTAGTGATTTTTAGTTGTTGCACAATATCTGATAAAATTTTATGATTTGCGGTAGCGGTAAATCCTAAGAATTTGCAATGGTCTAAGAACGCAAATAGATTGTTACATAACATTAAATAATCAGGTCTAAAATCGTGGCTCCAATTACATAAGGTATGCACCTCATCTAAAACAACATTTGAAATCATTAGACTTGAATTATAATGAATGATTTTTAAAACCAATTCATAAGATTGCAAATCTTCGGGTGTCATATAAATAAACTTATGGTCAAGTAAAAGTTTAGGATTGCCGTCTTCCAAATATATTGCACAATCATCAATGCCGTGTAATTCTGAAAGATTTCTTTTTTGGTCTTTAGCCAAAATTTTGGTTGGAGATATTATTATTGTTGGGCAAGGTGAAAGCAATGCATTCATATAATATACAATTGATTTTCCTGCACCTGTAGGCATAACGCAAACTGAACATTTTTCGGAGTTAAGAATTTCTTTTATTGCTTCTAGTTGTCCAGGTCTAAACTTTGTATAACCAAAGAACTCGAACAAAAAGTCTTTTAAGATTTCTTCCTGAGTCAAATTTTCTACTTTGTATATTAAATTATTTGCATACAAAAAGTATCGTTTATGCCCCTTTTCGTTGAGATTTTCAACATATAAATCGGCTTTTTCTTCTACTGAAATTGTAGGCGAAACATCATTAAAAGAAATTGTTATTGTAGGGAAATCCTTTTGACATAAATACGATATTTTTTTAGCATAGTTTTTTATATCTTCAAAAGCTAATTCAATTATTTCAATATCTTTTTCTTTGGAATGAATTTCTAATTTGCCTTCATTTGAATATCCATTTAGTAGTGCAAAAAGCAATAACATCTGATAACGATACACTTTTGCAAAATCGAAAATTACACCTTTTTCTTTCTCTTTTTCTAAAACGAATTTGCTTTTATGCACTTGGCTACTTCTTTGTAAGAAATTAAAAATAATTGTATAAACTGATTTTTCAAACTCAGATAAATTTTCTTCTTTTTTATTAAGTCTTATTTTAAAACCATTATCCTGCTGTCCTACACCACAATTTATAACACATAAATCGTTTTTATCAATAGTGGTTTTAGTTTCTTTGACATTTCGTTGGCTCTTAGAGTAGTTTTGAATTTTGATAGTAGGTTTGAAGAAACTATCATCAAGATAGAATTCAGTTAAGTCAGGCATAGCTTTGTAAACTAAATCATTAAAATCATTAATGTATGCTTTTAAAAAACTGCTATCAAACGGAATATCGCTATTGTTATGTTTAATATCATTTGCATAGCGATTTAAAGTATAGAAATTCTTAAAATCAACATTGCTAATTCTATCTGCTACTATGCCAATCTTCTCTTTAAGCATTATTCCGTCAAAATGACAATAACAAGAAAATAAGAATTTGTTAATAAAATCTTCTAACAATGTTTGTAGTTTTACATAAACCCAATTGCTTTTTCGCCATATATCGTGATTGATTTCGCGAACAATATTTTTTTCATTCATAATCATATCCCCAAAAGAAAAAACATTAATCATATATATTATAGCATAAACATCTTAATAAATAAAGCGATTTAAAAAATTTCTTGTGAGTTCTTTCGCAAAAATCTATGAACTTTTTAAGGCGAACTGTAAAAAAAGAAGCAAAAAAAGCCCGTTACTTTTTTTATTCCGAAAAAAGTAACACAAAAAATCGGGCGCTTTACTCACTTGAGGTTCATAAAGCGCATAACCTTCTTTTTTAACCTTTCGGTGAACACCAACTTAACCTTTAAGAGTTCATTTAAGGTTGTGCTTAACCTTTAAGATTCTGCCACACCATACACCTATAATATAATATATAACGAACATATTTGTAAAAAATAGTTCCAAATAAAAATCACTATGGGGAATAACCTCATAGTGATTTCTTTTTACGATAATATGTTGATTTGCTAATACCGAGGGTTTCCCACGGTTTTTCTTTCTTGGTTTTAGTTCCGACCGTCTTTGATAATCGGGATATGGTCGCAATGGATAACCCTGTATCTGCAGATATTTCCTTATAGGTCATACCTTCTTTGAGCAGGTGCAAAGCACGGTCTTTCTTCTGCTGTGTTTGTTCCTTTCGTTTCTTAATCTCTGCATTTCGGGTAAGGTTTACCGATTGCTTTTTGTATTCATCTTCAAACCGTTTAATTTCGCTTTCGGTCGCACCGAGCATTTCATAAAATCGTTTGTTTGTTATCTTGTAGAGTTTCTTTGATTTGAAGATGTAATCAATGTTTTTAATAGGTTCGGAAAAGTCTTGGTTTAGTTGTCTGCAATATTCCTGTGCCTGTGCTGTTGGCATAATGAGAACTGCGCTGTTATATGCTAAAAACAACATAATATCCCTTTTTCCGACACTATCCAACAAAATATCCGAAAACCATTTGATAAAGGTAAGTCTTTTCAGGTTAAGAGCCTGAACAGGATTCCGTTTCTTTTTGGTTGCCTGACCTTTCCGACTTGCTTCGCTGCGCTTGGCAAGACCTTGTTTTTTCAGTAGTTCTTTTAGTTCGTGTTCCTTATAAACAGGGTGTTCGGAAAGTGCCTTGTTTAGTTCGTTTATATCGTAACCTGTGGTATTGATAATTTCGTGTTCAACTTTGGTTCGGGTGTGGGTGTTCCACGTTCCGAACAGGCGACAAAGCCCGACCGCATTTTTAGAAGCTGTAACATCAATTTCAACCTGCTGTTCAAGGTCAGGGTATTCGGTCAAAAAGTCTTTTATGATAATAGCGATTTTATCAATGATACTGTTATACAAGAATAAAAGTTGGGTGGAAGCACCATTATTTAAGTGAAACCATAGTTGATAGCCACGTCCACTACGAACCCAAACTGACGGTTTAGGAATGTTAAAGGGTGGTTGTATATTTATCAAATCTCTAAAAAAATAAAACTCAAACTTTTCCAAAATGCACATTCGGTCAAAGGCATTCGCCCTGCCGTGAAAATCTATGTCAAGGCAGATGTTATTTAATGTAAACAACTTTTCTGCACATCGTTTTGAATACGGCTTCAAACCGTTCTTTGTTATGTAATAATCGTTGCTCTTTAATATTTTGAGATTGCTTATGCGTTCTTCGATGTTCTCAAAATAACAACAACCTAAACTTTTCATTTCCTTATCTTTGGTTCGGGTGGATATATTAACCATACTTTTGAATTTTTCGTTAGGTGGAAATAACACGTCATATACACTCATATCAATTCTCCCTTCGTGATTTCTCAAAGGAAGAATGAAAGATTCGGGTGCATAAATAAAAATCGCCCATAAGCATTTTTGCTTACGAGCGATTTTGTTATGTAACCGTTATTGTTTTGACTTTCTGCATAAACTTAAAACCCTGTTTATAAAATTGTGCATTTTTAATTTCATCTTGTAAAAGTTCTCTGTATTTGTCTAACTCGGTTTCTAATAGTGTTATATGTTCCCTTAAATCTTCTATGGTGTTCTTATGCATTTCAATTTCAAGATTGTCATACAAGGCGTTTATATCTTCGGTAACAACTTTTCGTTTGGTTTGTAATTCTTCTAATGCCTTATTAGCCACAACCGTTTACCTCTCTTTCCTTATATATTTTTATAAATGCTTCGGGGGTCATAAGATTAACTAATTTTCCGTCCTTCTTAAACTCAATCAAATAGTATTCTCGTGTTAGCTTCTTTCGCTTAATGATAGCGAAAATAATTGATATTGTTACCGCTTCGGTTTTAGGTGTGCTTGTTACACCCTGAAATATCAAGTCGTGGATTCCACCTGTCGTTTTGTAAATGGATATGGTCTTAATAGTCTTATGCCCCTTTCTGCAATAAAGCCTTTATTTCCGTTTTTCGCTTTTTTAAGTCTTCGCGCTCTGCAACGGATAACGAAGCGCTATTGCTTAATTGGTTCAGTATTTTTTGTAGTTCGTTTTCAAGGTGTGCTGTGTCGCCCTGTTGCTCGGTAGCATAAACCCTTTCTTCAATCAGGTTTAACAACCATTTGCTGACCGATGTGTTTTCCGCAATCGCACACAGTTTGATTTTTGTTTTTAGTTCAGGCGAAACATTACAACGAACATCAGTAAACTTTTTCATATCGCTTATTCTCCTTTCTGCCGTTATGCTTAATTGCTTAATATAAGAATGTTCGCCAACTTATAAAAACGAAAGAAAATGTACTGTGCGATAGTTACCTTCGGAGAACACAATATGAATGTCAAAAACAGGGTTTGGGACGTTCATTATATTGTGTTATTTATAATGCACCGCATTGATAAATAAAAAATATCATTCTTATAGTAGAAAAAGAAAGGGGTATTTTGTATGGAAAATTACACATTAACAGTTAGTGTGCATAAAGGCACTTGTGCGGAAGCGCACCTGAACCACAACCGCCGAACAATCGCCGTTCCACACGCTGACAAAGATAGATTACATTTAGACCGTGCATATATAGATATGAGTGTTGAACAGGCATACCACATTTTATTTGACAGGGCGTTGGAAGAATACAATAAAACGAAACGTCCTTCGCGCCGTATTGAGAATTACTATGAACACATCAAGGCACAGTATGAAAAAGGGGAACAAGCAATTCAGCAGGCTCGCTCTCGTGGTGCAAGCCGTAAAGAATTAGCATTGTTGAAGGCAAAAAGACCCGTCTTGTTTTCGGAAATAATCGTAACTCTTGGTTCGTGTTCCGCATACAACGGCTTGTTTGCCTGTGGGGGAAATAAAGAAGCAATAACCGTAGGGATATTAGATGAATATATGGCAACTTTCCAAGAACGAAATCCGCACTTATTTGTGTTTTCAAGCCACCTACACCTATCTGAAAAGTGTCCACATATCCATATAGACTATGTTAGTTGGACAGATTTAGAGGGCAGG
>JAEIGA010016103.1_pt1 | contig 11380 bp, 7 predicted proteins | sample 9270691 | NCBI WGS metagenome assembly JAEIGA01 (sample SAMN17057246, study PRJNA624740) | gut metagenome | biome: biome; isolation source: fecal sample | host: Bos grunniens | place: China: Xizang | collected 2019
GCCCGCATCAAAGACGGCTGCGATGTGAACCAAAAGGACGAAAACGGCAACACGGCGCTGCACTTGGCCGCTGAACAGGGCTGCGCCCGCTGCGTGGAGCTGCTGCTGGCGGGTGGTGCGGATGCCATGGTGCAGGATGCCGCCGGGAGAACGGCGCTGCAACTGGCGGACAGCACGGCGGTGAAGACGCTGCTGGAGAAGGCGATGGCCACCCGTAAGGCGGAGATTGCGCTGTGCGCCAAGGTGGCAGCCGGTGATATGGCAGCACTTGCCGCGGCGATTAAGAGTGGGGAGTTCAACCCGAACATGCTGGACAGTGACAATGCTCGCTCCCTGCTGATGCTTGTGTGCGAGTACGGTGATGCCGCGAGCGTAACCGCCCTCATCAAGGCCGGGGCTGATGCGAACTTTGTGGCGCCGGATTCACGCTCCGTGCTGCACAAGGCAGTGAACCGCAATGACGGCTCCATCATCCGCGCCCTGTTGGAGGGCGGAGCCGACCCCATGGCTCAGGCGGGGAACAAAGCCACCGCGCTGCATGATGCGGTGTGGTCCTCGAAGGAGGAGTGCATCAAGGCGCTGTTGCCTGCGTACAAGAGCATTAACTACAGCCCGCAGGGTGGATTCAACGGCACGCCCATCAACCTGGCCATTGACCGCAACTTTGCGCACATTGTGCAGTTGTTCATTGATGCAGGTATTGATCTGGACAACAATGACAACGGAGATTTGCCGCTGGTGCATGCCGCCGTGGCCGGTAAAGCTGCCTGCATAGAGGTGCTCCTCAAGGCCGGAGCTGATAAGAACAAGAAAGATAAGAACGGCAAGACCGCTAAAGAAGCCGCAGCGGAGTCCGTTCGTCACCTCCTTTAATACCTATTGCCTCAGATTATGAAGAAGATTCTTACCGCACTTACCGTATTAACGGGCACGCTGGGTGTGCTGCCGCAGGCCGGCGCGCAAACGACGGAGGCTGCCACCTCACCGCTGGCGCTGCACCCCATGCCTAAGTACACGGATTTCTCGCAGCTTAACAGTGACCCGAGCAAGCGCGAGGCAAACTACCGTGAGCGTGAGTTCCGCGCCTACATTCCCGTGGGGGAGATGGCACGCAAGCTCAAAATCGGCAGCTACTCCTCCTTTGAGAACCCCACCGGCATTGCCTTTAACAAGGGGGAGCGCTTCACGATTCGCTTGGAGGGGGCACCCCGCACCAAGGTGGATTTCATTGTGCGCGACTTCCGCCACCCCGGCGCGGAGACCAAGTACAGCCTGAACGTGGGGGATAACACCTTCACGGCAGAGCACTTCGGCCATGGTTATGTGAACTACCGCGACAGTGACCCCGCCACTGCTCCCGCCATCAAGGTGAAGATTACGGGTGGGCGCATTAACGGTGTGTTCACGCAGCATGATGACGCCAAGGTATGGAAGGCCATGCTGGCGAATGCGGAGAGTGAGTTCCTGGACATCATGGGTGAGCGCTGCCAGTGGGTGCTGGACCTGCAGGCGCTGCGCGCGCGCTGCCCGGAGAAGGGACCGGAGCTCGTGGCGATGTATGACCGCCAGCAGATGATTGAGCAGCAGCTGCTCGGTTGGGAGTGGGAGGGCATTCACCCCGGCAACCACATCATGGGCCGCACCATGTGGGACACCTCTAAGTACATGCATGCGGACGGCTTGGGCGGCGCTTATGTGATTACCGCCACCCCCGGCTTGGTGGATGTGGATGAGGCTCGCAAGGGCGGTGCCTGGGGCACTGCTCATGAGTTCGGCCATGTGCACCAGACCCGCCCGGGTATGATGTGGGCAGGCACGCAGGAGACCACGGTGAACCTCTTCTCCATGTGTGTGAATTATGATTTCAACCCGCAGGAGGTGCGCTTGGAGCATGAGGGCGGCAGTACGATGGAGGGCATGCCCGTGCGTGGCGCCCGCTTCGACTGGTACGTCAACAGTGCTTTGGTGAACCGCGAGTTGTGGCAGTTCCAGCGTGGGCCGGATGACGGTGCCCGCCAACCCGGTGAGCGCTGCGGTGACTGCTTTGTCATCCTTTGCCCCATGTGGCAGATGTACCTGTACAACACCGTGGCACGCGGTAATGAGCTGTTCTACCCGCGCATCTTCAAGTCCGTGCGCGACACGGATGACAGCAAGTGGAGTGTGGGGCGCATTCGCATGGCGTACCTGGACCGCTGCTGTGATGCAGCGCAGCTTGACTTCTCTGACTTCTTCCTGCAGACCGGCATGCTTGCCGTCATGAACCGCTATGTGAATGACTACTCCTCCCGCTGGGTGACCATCACGGAGGATATGTGCAGGCACGCACTGGAGCATGCAGCGCGCTATCCCAAGCCGGATTCTCCCGTCATCTTCTACATCACGGTGAACAGTGTGGAGATTTACAAGCACAAGCTTGCCGTAGTGCCCAGCCCGGATTTCAAGCCGGAGCTGAAGACGGAGCCCGTGCCGTACTTCACCGTGCCGGCGGAGCAGTGGAAGAATGCCGTTGCCTTTGAGGTGTATGACGCCCAAGGGCAGCTGATTCGTATTTGCCTGCGCGGCCTGAACCATAAGGACAACGCCAGCACGGACGTCATCTTGCCGAAAGGTGCCACGACGGTTATGGCGGTCTCTTGGGATGGCAAGCGCTACACCATGTACAGCACCAAGGGGGAGGCCATTGACTCCACCCCGGATGCTTGCACGGGCCCCGGATTCGTTACGGAGCAGTAAGCACCGGCTGTACCGCACTTATTGAATGAAGCCCCCTCCGCTCGTGTGTGGCGGAGGGGGCTTCTGCGCACAGAAAATGCCTGAGTGGGGGGGGGCTTACTGCTCCACCTGCATGCAGTTGAGGATGACGGAGATGATGGTCTCCATCTCATCCGGGCGGGACTCCGCAATCAGGATAACGAGAGCCACCAGCGTGGCATCCGTCATGCGCTTTTCGCCATTGATGAAAAGCGCTTTGTTGCAATCCAGAAAATAGAGGAAAATGGCGGCGGCTATGCGTTTGTTGCCATCGGAAAAGCCGTGATTTTTGACGATGAAGTACAGGAGGCGCGCCGCTTTTTCCTCCAGCGTGGGGTAGAGCTCCACCCCGCCGAAGCTTTGGTATATGTTGCCGAGGGAGCCGCGGAAGGAGTCATCCTTTTCATGGCCGAACAGCGCGGATTCCGCGGAAAAACGCATGCTTTCAATCACGTGGCGGCATTCCTCGTACTGCAGTACGTAGGTGCTTTGGGTGCCTTCCGGGCGCGTGAGGCATTGGTGGTCATAGTCATCCAGCAAGCTCAGGCCTGTGCTGTAGTGCTCTATCACGTCCAAGACCTGGCGGGCATCCAAGCGGTGTACGGAGCGGCGTACCAGCTTGATGACCTGCCCCAGCTGCCTCATGCGGTTCTCATGGACAATGTAGCCACGCATCAAATACTCACGCAGGCGCTGTGTTGCCCACATGCGGAATTGCGTGCCCCGCTTGGTGTTCACGCGATACCCCACGGAGAGTATCATGTCCAGATTGTAGTATTTGACGGAACGGCGGACGGTGCGAGCGCCTTCTTTTCGAACTATTAAAAAATCTTTAATAGTTCCTTCTTCTTGAAGCTCAGCTTCTTGAATGATATTTTTTACGTGGACGTTGATGTTCGGGACAGTCGTCTGGAAGACTTCTGCCATCATCTGTTGGGTCATCCACAGTGTCTCTTCTTGCATGCGCACATCCAGCTGCACCTGTCCATCGGGAGAGGTGTAGAGCAGGATTTCACCATTATCAGGCGGGGGCGTGTTCATAACACCGGTAATATAACGGTTTGGAGCGTGTTTGTAAAGTAAAAATTAACGAACGTTATACAAAAAGAAGAATGGCAGCCGTTTGGTTCGTGTGGCTACTGTTGGGCAAAGGTGGCGGTGCGCTGTTGCCACTCTGCGAAGCGTAGGGCATGCCCGCGGTAGACAAAATCACCATTCGCCGACACTACCACAATGTGCGGCACGCTGCATACATCCGTCAGGCAGCCGGGCATTTTCGCCGGCTCGGCAGAATTATTCATGACGGCGGCGAAGGGGGCTTGGCATTTGCTGAGGTAGGCCAGCGCTTCCTCCGGGGTGTCATCGAAGGAGACGACGATGACCTCCATGTACCGATTCGTCATCATGCGGCTGTATTCGGCAATGATTTTCGGCATGACCGCGCGGCAGGGGGAACACCAAGAGGCGGTGTAGAAAAACATGTAGTACTGCGCGTGCGGATTCGGTTTATGCTCTGTTATGAAGTTCGTTTGCTCAAGGGCGGTTGCCATCTTGGCCGGGGGCACAGGCGGTGGCTGCATGACCGGTTCTGCCGCCATGCTGCATGCGCATGCACTCATAAATAACAGTGATATAAATCGAATAAACTTCATATCCCTACACTCTAACACGGGCGCAAGCGCAAGTCAATCTAAAAACGCCTTGATGTTCCCTGCAATTTTTATCAAAATAATCGCGGATTTGTATTTGTGTCGAGCGCCAACTTCCGATTTATCGAGCCGTTCGAAATGAACTTAAAATCGAAAAATAATCGCGGATTTGTATTTGTGGCGCATTAACATGGGTAAAAGATGATGAATACGATGCTCAAATCACTCATGTGTGTTGTGTTTGCCTTGTTGGCATCATGCACCTATCGCTTCCACACACTGAACACGGCGGAGGTGCTGCTGCACCGCGACAAGCAGGTGGTGGTGAGTGTACAGGAGGAGGCCACCGTCAAATACCGCTACAAGGGCAAAAATTATTATCCCATCAAATTGGCATACGCGGTGGATAAGGGCGACGGCGTTATCCGCCTTGCCTGCAGCCCACTGGCGTGTAGACCGGATACCCGCTCCCGTTACGATATACGGCAAGACAGCCTTAGCACCTACATGTGTGTAGTTCACAAAGGTACGGTAGGGCTATATGCAAAATATCTCATCCCGGCGCAGGATTTCCCCTTTGCCAAAGCCAAGAAAATCACCTTGGATAAGGCTACGAATAGCGGTGGCAATGAGGCGTTTCGTGTCGCAGGCATGGTGTCCGCCTATTTCCCGAAGTGCAAAACGTATGAGCCGGTTTACGGGGAGGTGGCAGGCATGCCTATCACGCAGCTCGATGAGAAGCCTGCCGTTTGGCGGCGCGCCGTAGCAGTACCGCTGAGGGTGGTGGATGTTGCCGGTACGGTGGTGCTGATTGGCGTGGATGTTGCTTGGGGACTGGTGCGTTTGCCCGTGTACATAGTGCGGGATGTTGTGCGATGATTGGCCTTGACTCCCCGAGCAGCGTTGGTTAGAATGGGCGAGGTCCCGAAGTCATCGCACATGCTGCCTCCTATCATCCTTTGCCTGTTCATGGGCATGCTGGCCATCACCTGCTTGGTGGTGGCGGTGTGGTATGCCGTGGCGTGGATCAGCGGTGCCGGTACTTGGGATGATGCCTCATTCCCGCTCATTCTTGCCCAGTTGGGGGCTCTGTTTTTCGGCCTTTTTGCTTTGGCTGCAAGGGCGCAGCATAAGGGGGAGGAGGCAGGGGGCGGCTTTATTCTGACCTTGGTGCTGGGTTTCATGCTTGAGCTGGCGGGGCTATGCTCCTATGCTTGTTGGCATTGCTATGCAGAGAGCAATGAGCTCGCCACTTGCGGGGTGGAGGTGCAGGGGTGCATTATTGATTTCGAGTTCACCGGCGAAGATGGTACTGCAACTCGATACGGCAGAAGTTCCCGTAGCCGTGCGGGGCATGATGGTGTGGTGCTGTACGTCTATGAGTTCCGCACGCCGGACGGCGTGACCCACCAAGGTAAAACGCGTGATTATAGCTTGCGTTTCTACCCTTTCTTCCGTACCCCGGAGGAGCGGTTGGCAGAAATGAAAGCCAAGCTGGGCAGTGCGGTGCCTGTGCTGTATTTACCGAAGAATCCGCAGCGGAGCAACATCAACGGCTACGGTTATCTGTGGGCATTGCCGGTGGCGTTAGGCTGTATCAGCGGGGTGTTTGTCCTTGCTCTGCTCTTTGTCCTTTACCGCATAAGCCGCAAACCCACGCGCAAGTTGCGGTTCGGGCGACGTAGGCGGTGAAGGAAAACGTTATTTGATTTGGTAAGTTCCGTCCTAGCCCGCTTATTATAACACGAATATCGCCCTCGTCAATGCAAAACCGGGACAGGTTCGCGTGACCTGTCCCGGTTCGGAAAAACGTTGATAGTCGCTTTACACGAGCTGTGCGATGAGTGCCTCACGGTCGCCGGGGCAGAAATCCATGGGGGGGATTTCCGGCAGGGTGTAGCAACCGGAAGCCAAGCGCATGCTGGCGCGAGCGGCGCACACCATCACCTGCGCGGTGAGGGCGGGGTTGTTGATGCGCATCTCGAACTTGAAGATTTGGTTCTGCGTGGTGCCGGATACGCCCTTGCGCTCCATGTAAACACCGTGACCCATGTCCTTGAGGGAGTCGATGTCCGGTACCTGCTGCACGTGCGTCTCATCATGGCAGAAGTAGTCATCCGCCTTGATGGCTGCCTCCACCTCCGCAAAGTCTGCGCCCTCCTCCAGCTGCACATACACCATGCGACGGTGCACGCCGGAGCCGGTGGGGATGGTGAGGGAAAGCGCATCCTTCACCCCTGCCTTGGAGCGGGCAACCACGCTGTGCCCCATGCTCATGCCGGGGCCGAAGTTCGTGTAGGTGATGCCCTTGGGAGCCATGGCCAGCATCATGGTGCGCATCACGGAGTCGGAACCGGGGTCCCAACCGGCGGAGATGACGGCCACGGCATTATTGGCCTGTGCCTGCTTGCCCAAGGAGCGGCGCAGCTCAACGATGCCGCCGTGAATATCATAGCTATCCACCGTGTTGATGCCCTTCGCCAGCAGGGGCAGGGCGGTCTCTTCCACACTGCGGGTCGGCGTGCACAGCAGTGCTACATCCACCTGGCCGAGCTCGTCGATGTTCGACACGGTTTTTATGCCGTGCACGGGGGCGCTCCCGGCTCGACGTACAATGCCTACTAATTCCATATCCGGTGCTGCACGCAGTGCGTCTACTGAGTACTTGCCGATATTCCCGTATCCTACGATGGCTACCTTAATCATTGAGGTTCTGTGTGGCTTGAGTTAATTGTCGCGCGCAGCAGAGGCCGTACGCCCGCTGCGCCGTTATTTTATCCGATTCCTCCCGCCAATGCAAGCACAGACTCACTTGTTGACAATAATTTTTAGAATTATTCTGAAATGGCGAGGGGAAATACTTGCTGCGTGTAAAAAAACGGGCTTGACAAGGATGCTGTGGATGTTAATATATTGGCAACAGTTGTTTTTTTGTAACTATGTTAGAAAAAGCCTTCATTTCGATGTTGATGATAGCCCCCGCCGCTTTAGTGAGCGGGGCAGAGCCTGCCGAAGCCACGGTTGAGGAGCAGGTGACCGTGTTGAGACGCTTGCCGGCAATGCCCCTGCAGGACGCGGTGAAAACAATCCTTAACCTGAAAGAGCCCGCAGGAGTCAGCCCGGATTATCAGCAGATGCTGCACACGCTGAGGAACGTGGCATGGCTTATACGATATGACCAAGAGAAAAACGCGGCAGAGAAGGCGAAGATATTGAAACAGAGCATGAAGGATAACCCCGGTGCGTATTTGCTGATGCTCATGATTAATCCGGAACTGCAAAAGCATCGGGATAAATTGCTGAAAGCAATGGTAGAAGTTACGCCTGAGCAACTGCGGCGCGATGCTCAACTCTTATCGGTCAGGTGTGGTGTGATGGTTACAAGCGCCGGCCCGAGTTTGTCGCCTGCGAAGCGCCGCGATATTGTTCTCCGTGAGTTGAGCGGGTACCCGATGGCCAGCGTTGCGCAAAGTATTCTGGCCGTGCACTACCTGTACCCGGAATATCAGATGGTGGATTTGAAGGCGGCTCACGAGTGCATTTTGCGGGGGGCGCAGGCAAGATTAGGAGACACACAGCTCACCCATGCCAACGAGGGCTCTGTGCCGGGCTCTCTCTTGCTGTCACTTGCCTACGCCGCCGCGCAGGAGGAAGGGGTAGATACCGTGCCGTTGCAGTTCGGCGCGCTTTCATTGGCAGTGCACCTGGATGGCAGTGATGTGTGGGCGCGTTACCGCATGGGGCGCTTGTGGTTGGACCACGCGGAGAACCCCGCCTTGAGCCCTTACCTACCGCAGCAACAGGCCTGCCGCCAATTTGAGGCCGCTGCGCGAGAGGGGCATACCCCGTCGCTCCATGAATTAGGGCTGCTGGCCGGCCAATTATCCTTAGTGGAGATGGCTGAAGAGCGCGGGTATGATTCCTCCGTCGATTACAGCCACGTGTCTCCCGGTTCCGTAGCGCGTTATAATATGTCCATAGGCACGAAAGCTTTTATGCCGGATGCCACGGAACGAGCCTTTGCCAAGGCGGCTCTTGTTACCTTGGTCTCACTTTTCCGGCAGTGGGAGGATGTCAAGTCAACGACAACTGCAGAGAACGCGTCCATGGTGCAGCAGTTTTCTCAAATGGTTCAGATGATGATTGCCTCGGCCACTGATGGCCCGGATGAGTTGGAAGCCACGGATGCTGAGCTGCTGGCGCATGAAAAGGAGTATTTTCGTGCTTCGCAGGAGCTGATGAAGGATGACCCCTACATGCTTTACCTTTTGTACCTACATGGAGTGGGCCCTACCGGCGTAGGCCGAGATCCGGAAATGGCTGAGAAGTATTTGCAACAGGCTGCGCATGAGCAGGAGCACCCCAAGGCTATTGAGGAGCTCCGCAAGCGAGAATCCCCTGCCTCTGTGGCGTTCGTGGAGTCGCTGCTGGAATCCGCTGAAAATGAAAGCGATTCCTTGACTGCCTTGTTCATGAAAATGGCGGAGGATGCCTTGGGCAATATCCTGACGCTCGATGATGCCTTGCATGCTTGGGCTGCTGCGCACCCTGAGCAGCAAAAACTGGCGGAGGCGCTGCGCTTGCATTATCTCCTCTATGTGCACAATGCGTCGTGGAGAACATCTCCGGAGAACAATGCCATCACGCTCGAGGTGCGCAAACGCTTGCGCTTGATTATTCAGGAGATTCCGTCGGAAGTGATGGATGCAGACAGAAAGCAATATGTACTGAAGACCTTTGACGTGCAAGATGCCATGGAGGCGCGTAACCTCCGCCGCTGGAAGGCTGCGCACCGACAGTAATCGGCCCATGCGCCGCCATGCCGACCGCACTCCGCTTTTAGTGCTGAGTGCGGTCGTAATGTGTTGAGGGTTAACGGTGTTTTTTTTGTTTGGAAATTTGAACGTCGCATGCTTTTGCGGTGTCTATAATGTAACTGTTGGAAGAGAAATTCAGCCATGAAACGCGTATTGACCATAATGTTGTTGTGCGGGGCGGTGGTGCCTCAAGTAACCGCGCAGGAGGTTAAAACTTCCCGCGTGGTAAAGAAGATTACTTACAATGGATTGAGTGTTGAGGAGGCCGACATGTACCGCGAGCGAATGGATGCCATTTTGCGGGCGGATAGTCCGGAAGTGCCGGTGGAGATTCTGGAGTATGTGAAGGCATATTGTAAGCCGCATATCCGCCATAAGAAGGGGGAGAAACCCTCCTTTTCCGAGCGCGTGGTGAATGGCCGCCTCATGCGTTTGACGGCTCGATATGACGCCGCCAATACCATGCTGTGGCTGCTGAAAGAGCGCAAGGCCGATGCGCACGATATGTTGTGGGATAACTACGGGCACCCGGCGTCGGATGAAGTGTCGCACCTGCATATTGCTGCCCGACACGGCTCCGTGAAGGCTGCCCGCGTTTTGCTGGAGGCCGGGGTGAATGCCGATGTGGTGGATGAGGAGGCGAACACCCCGCTCATGCTGGCAGCGGCTTCCGGTAGCCCGCATACGCCTGAGATGCTGGAGTTGCTGCTGCAGCATGGTGCGAATGCCGCATTGCGCAATTATGCTGGCCAATCCGCCATTGATTTCGTTCCTGCAAATGACGGCGCGAGTTTCAGCGCGCTGGCTCTGTGTGGCGGTATGCCCAAAGATGCCCGGCGCTATGCCACATGGCTGCAGGAAATACGCGACGGAAAGACTGTGGGTGATTTTGCCTACGCCGTGTACGCCGGGGATGGCAGCTTGGCGGAGGCTGCACTGAGCGAAGGCGTGGATGTGAATGCCCCCTTGACCGCCGGTGGCATTGCACCGCTGCGCGTGGCAATAGCGCATGGAGATGCCGCCATGGTGCGCTTGCTGTTGCGCCACGGGGCGCTGTTCCCCACATTCGGTACGGCGGATTATTTCCCTTGGCTGTATGCAGCGGTACTGTGTGGCAACCCGGATGTGCTTGACCTGCTGCCTTATGATGAGCCGAAAGCAGACAGCGAGGAGGAAAGCCCCTTGCTGGTGGCGCTGCGCGGGAATTGCGGTGCAGCCATGACGGCAGCCTTGCTGGAGCGTGGAGCTGAGCCGAGCATGCAGATGCGCGCCAAGCGGGCTGCGCGTGATTATGCCGTATATGAAATAGTGCGCGTGTGGACCAAAGATGCCCAAAGCAATACGCTGCTACAGGCGCTTGACCCTGAGTGGTCGCTTTCCGGGGATGTGTACGCCCCCGTGCGCAAGCCGGATGAGCTGCGCGAGCTGCTGGCTACCCCCGGCTTTTTTGCCGTGGACAAACGCGGGCGTTGGAATACCACCCCGCTCGGCCTCGCTCGCGAGGAAGGGCAGGGGGAGGTCGTGCAACTACTGCAGGAGGCCGGGGCGGATACTGAGCCCGTTAAGTCCAATTCTGCGGATTTTGCTGCCCGGGTGGGTAAATGGGCAGACGTGGCCCCGCTTTTGGACGGTGTAGAAAAGGCGCTGGCGGAAAATGATGTGGAGTTTTTCCGCAACTTGCCGCCGGTTTTGCTGACGGCTGATGCCGGCGTGGCAACCTGTGCCGTAACGCCGTACTTGCCTGCACCCTTCCGAGGTTCGCGTTACTATAGCGGCACTGTGCTCAAACTCGCCGCAGCTGCCGGCAAAACGGATATTCTGCGCGTGCTGTTGGCTCGCCCCCATGATATGGAAGCTGCGGACATTTACGGACAGACCGCCATTGAATACGCTGCTGCCAATGGACATGTGGAATGTGTGCGCCTGCTGCTCAATGCCGGTGCCAAACGCCACAAGCAGGCCTTGCAACTGGCTGCCATGTGTGGGCAGCATGCTGTGGTGGATTACCTGCTCAAGCGCGGCGTGCGCCCCGGCTTAGCCCCGGAATACGCCCTGTTGAGCGATGCCCCGCACCCCGGCTTGCTCGCCCTCAGAACGCCGGATGTGGATGTAGCGCTGGGCATTGCCCTTACCTACAAACACCCGCAGGCCGTGCAACGC
>JAEIGA010016104.1_pt1 | contig 11380 bp, 10 predicted proteins | sample 9270691 | NCBI WGS metagenome assembly JAEIGA01 (sample SAMN17057246, study PRJNA624740) | gut metagenome | biome: biome; isolation source: fecal sample | host: Bos grunniens | place: China: Xizang | collected 2019
AGAAAGCTACTCTTAAAGCTAAAATTAGAATTGTTCCGATTGAAGCTGTTGAAGACTTCCTTCTCGAAGTTTCGCTTGAGGACTCTCTCGGTGAAACTGCTGTGACAGTAGCTGAGTAATTTGAAAGGAGATTAATATATTATGGCAAATAGTTTAGATGCTCAACACATTAGTACAAATCTTGCGAATTATGAAGCTGCCAGAACCGGTTTCTTCTCGCTAATTGTTGATGACCTTGATAATATTATAAAAGCAACTTATACCGGAGATCATGCTGCAGCACCTGCTTCTGATAAGATTGCTAAAGCTCAGGAAGCTCTTAAGCTTAATGTACTTACTGCAGACATTCCTCACTTTGAACTTGAAACACTTCAGTACAAGAGAGGTAATGAGGTAGTTAAGTTTGCAGGTGTTCCTACATTTAACTCAGGCTCTATAAAAGTAGATGACGTTGTTGGTGTTGATACTAAGTCGATTCTCATGGCTTGGCAGGGACTTGCTTATAACGTACATACCCGTAAGGGCGGACGTATGGCTGACTACAAGCGTAACTGCACACTCATCGAGTATACACAGGATTACGAGCAAGTAAGATCTTGGACACTTTATGGCTGCTGGATTAAGGGCATGTCCGAAGATGCTTTTGATAAAGAAAATGATGGCAAGCGTGCTATTACTGCTACTATCGAGTATGACCGCGCTGTTATGAACGAAGCTGAATAATAAAAATAAATAATAAAAGAAAGTACTGTGTTAAATAGTACTTTCTTTTTTTTTCTCAAATAAATTTAATAAATCTATTTATCATTTGCTAAATTATATGATTGTTCCAGGACAAAATAATAATTGAAAGGACAACTGTTTATGGGACGAAAAAAAGTAGATAGAAGCGATAAAGTAATACAAACTTTTGAATCTTCACGACCTTTGATACTAAGACTAAAGGAAGTTGCGCAAAGAAAAAACATGACTGTTTCTGCGCTTATTCGCGAAATTCTTGAGAAGTATTTTGAAAACCGTGACATCTAATCTAAATAAGAAAGGTAAAAAAGAAATGGCAGAAAGAAACACTAACTACACTATTATGGAAGGCTATGAGTTACCTTCCGGAGGTAAAATTTATGAAGCGAAAGTAGACCCTCACGTTGAACTTCGCAGCATGACTGCAAGAGATGAAATGAAGAGACTTTCACCTTCAAGCACACCCTTAAAGACACTTGCAGACATCATTGAAGATTGCTTCATTGAAAAGCCTGCTATCCACGTTTATGATATGTGCCTAGGTGACTACGAATTCTTGCTCCATAAGCTAAGAATTGTCACTTACGGCGAAGACTACAAGGTAACTCTCAGATGTCCTGAGTGTAGTGAAATAGTAGAAACAACCGCTAAACTAGGTAACATTGAGCTTAAGCCCTTCGATGAGGAAGAAATTAACAGTTATAGAACCTTTGTACTTCCAAAGAGTAATCGAACTATTACTCTAAAGTTTAACACCCCCAGAATGACTGAGGAGATGGAAGTTAAGGTCAAAGAAATGAAGCGTAAGTATAAGACCGCGACTATTGATTTTGAGACTCTTGTAAAACTTCTTTGTGCTATTGACTATGTTGATGGTGAAAAGAAGCCTGAGCACGAGCTTGAAAACTTTATTACTAATCTTCCCGCACTTGACTTGCAGAAGCTATTAAACAATATTGATAAGCTAAATACTCTTATCGGCTTAGAAAATATACTTTACGTAACTTGTCCTAAGTGTGGTGAAGAAATCACGTCTTTCTTTCGCTTCGGGCCCGAGTTTTTTAGACCCACAAACATCTAATGATGGCTCGCCTTACGGCCCAAAACGATTTAAAGAAATAGTAAAAGAATGCTGGTATATAAGTGACAGCTTACATACCAGCTACACAGATGTGCTTGATTTATCTTATACAGAACGAGTATGTCTAATTGAAAATATTAATGCAAAAAATGACGCTACTAAAAAAGCTTTTGAAGAAGCTCGACAGAACGCGCAATCTAGATGATAAAAATTTATCAGGAGGAAATCTTAAGTGGCTTTTGAACAAAATCAACAAGAAGCTTTTAATCTGAGAAATGATACAGAGAGCTTAAAACGACTACAAGCTGAATTAGATAAAGCTACTACGTCAATTGGCGCAGCTGAAGCTGCTGCTGAGGAGGAATTAGCAGCAGCAAAACTTAAAAACTTAGCTGAACAACAAAAAGAAAGACTGGCACAGCTTGACCGCTTAATTGCTCAAGAAGAAGCAGGAATAAGAGAGCTGTCTACTTTAAGACTTAAGCTATCGGAAAGACAGTTTGAGCTTCGTAAAAAAGAAATTCAAAAAGAGCTTCAATTGGCGAAAAATGCTGCTAATGAGCTACACAAGGTACAAGGTCAGAAAACTAAGAACCTGATGAAAAAACCTACGTCTTCTGTTAATGACGTAACAACTTCTGTCAAGAAGAGCTCAGTCTCCATCGCTGAAAAAACTTCCGGTAGAACGACTGACCCTGAAATGGTCGGCCTAGTAGGCTCGATCGACCGAACACTCGGAACCCTTCGAGATGCAGTAACTACTTTTGTCCAATCAAAAGAAAAAGGGTTACTAGCGGGCGCAGAAACGCAAACAGTATCACAGTCATCTACCAAAGACTTACAAGTTGTTACTGGCACAGCAGTAGTAGAATCCCATGCCGCGAATACAAACGCTGCAACTGAAGCCACAAATGGAATACCAGTAGACCCTGGAAAACTAGTCGAAGTTAAATCCGAAGGTCCTAAAGAAAAGAACTATACAAATAACACGAACGGCCTAAAAGAAGTTGACTTAGGTCACTACTCTTTTGAAGCAATCAGTATCGGATTTGAAAACCTTAGAAAATCTTTAGCTGGAAAAGATAATGCTCAAACTCGTAAAGATCTAAACAATGTAATCAACTCTAAAAAGCCGGTGCCACAAGGTTCGATTGACGTTGTAGGAGAGCTACTAAAAAATATTGAAGCAGCAAATGAAGCGGAACAAAAACTCAAAGAATTTAATGAGGCTAGTGTACTCGTTAAACGACTTCGAGCAGCTAATGAGGAACATCAGCTAAGGAAAAAACACGCTGATAATGCACAGAGAGCTGCCAAAGAAACTGAATCGATTAACGCAAAAGCAAAAGACCTTGAAGCTAATAGACAAAAATATATAGACGAAGAAAGACAGGCTCTTGAAAACAACTTCGCAAAAACGCGAAATCAACTTGCGGAAGACTTTATAAAAGCAGAAGAAGCACGAGCGTATACTTTAAGTCATGAAAAAGAACTCTTAGAGCAAGAGGGACAAAAGCTCAGAAATGAGCATTCCATAGCAGCACATAGAGCAACGTTAGCTAGAATTGCTGCAGAAGCAAAAGCAGAAGACCTTAAAAATAATAGAGGGCTTTACTTACAAGAAGCATTTTGGACGCGACAAAATGCTTTTGCTGATGAACAAAATAAGTTACAGCTGGCATTAATTGATGCTGAAGCTGATCGAGACTTTCAAAAAAACCCGGCTAATAGTAGCCAGCTTAAAGATTTAGAGTCTGATAAGTTACGTCTTGCTCACATAAATACAGAAGGTGGTGCACTAAAAGCACTTAGAGCCGCTGAAGCTAAGGCTGCAGATCTGGCACAGAATAGAGAATTATATTTCCAGGAAGAAAAATGGGCTCTTGAAAAACAATATGTAGATACACAAAATAAGTTAATCGAAGAGCGTATAAAAACAGAAGCTGCACTAGCTTATACTAGAGCTAACCGAGATGAGTTAATAGCCCAGGAAGAGCTTAAACTAAAAAATGAGCATGAAAATGCTACATTTAAAGCAATGCAAACCAATATTGCTATTGCAGCAAAAAAGAACGACATCGAACAAAATCGTAAGCTTTACGCACAAGAAGAATATCGAGCGCTAAGCCTTGCCTTTTTAGCAGAACAAAATAAGCTCACTGAAGAAGAAATACAAGCCGAAGCAAAACTAAACTTCGTTAAGAATAATGAAGGACGACTTCTTGATCAGGCAGCTCATAACTTACGTATCAGGCATATTAATGCTGAGCATGATGCAATGCAAAATCTAATTAATGCTCAAGCAGAAGCTGACGATATTAAAAATAATAGAGACAAGTATTTAGAAGAAGAGCTTCAAAAGCTTAAAGTGGGTCATGCTAATAAAGAAAACGAGCTTAATCTCGCGGCAATAGTGAATGAAGCAAAGGCTAAAGATCTTGAAGCTAACCGAGAAACCTATGTGCTCGAGGCTCGTTTAGCTCGTGAAAATGCTATCGCTGAAGAGCATAACAGACTGATAGAAGAGCGCATCAAAGCAGAAACTGAAATAGCTGTTAATGCCGCAAATAGAAAAGAGCTCTTAGACCAGGAAGAGCAAAAAGTAAGACTCAGCTACTTAGCAGAATATCAACAACTTCAAGCAGACGGTTTTAATCATCTAACTGAAAATATGACTGCTGCGGAGTTCGAAAAGCTCAGAGCAGAAACTGCAGCAACTGAAAAAGCAATAGCTGAACGAAACAAAATATCAACAGCAAGTGAAAAAGCGTTAGCTACACTTAGAGGTAAAGGAACTATTGCTGAAAAGAAACAACTGCTAGCAGCTCAAATAAAAGAGCGTGCTGCAGAAAAAGACTGGTCTGATACTAAATATAAAATCACAGATGATATGTCTGATGATGAAAAAGCCGAGATCCAGAAAAAGCGTGAAAACGCAGTTAAAGCAGAAATGGCAGTCAATGCTGCCATGGGAGCCCTAGCAAACCTTGCTCAGCAAATCAATAACCAAACAGATAAAATCGGCGAAAAACAAGCACCCATCGATACTAGACTTCAAGGCTCGTCAACAAACGATAAGATTCTAGGATCTTATTGGAAACAGCTTGCAAGAGACATGAATAAGATTGGTGCGGTTAATCCGTACTTTACACAAGAAGACTTTGCAAGTAATATCGAGACCTTAGTAAATAAAGGTATTTCTTTTGACATTAAACAAAGAGCATTCTTGATGACAATTCAAGAAAAGATTGCTAATACTTTTAATGCTGCTGACGGTACCTTACTAAGATTAATTCGTATTCAGCAGCAAGATACTACAGCAGGCCGTCTGGGTATGGAGTCTGCTTTAAACAGCTTCTTAAATAGTATGTATGAAACTTCTGAGTACTTAACAGATGTCGCATCAAGTGTTAGAGGTAGCTTAGAAGAAATGCAGGCACTTATGGAAGGTGCTGCAGGTACCGAGCTCGAATTCCAAGTACAAAAGTGGATGGGTTCATTATACTCTGTAGGTATGTCGCAAGACGCTGTACAAAGTATTGCACAAACATTTGGTCAAATTGCCAGTGGTGATGTAAGCGGACTTACTGGAAGTGGTACGGGTAATTTATTAATAATGGCTGCAAATGAAGCTGGAATGTCTATTGCAGATATTCTTCAAGACGGTCTAAATGCTGACGAGACTAATAAACTCATGCAGGCTATGGTAAACTACTTAGCCGAGATTGCTGAGACTTCCAGTGATAGTAGGGTTGTTCAGCAGCAATTAGCAAGTGTTTATGGTGTTAAGGCATCTGACTTAAAAGCAGCCACAAATCTTGCATCTAGTATTAAAGATGTTTCAAAGCAAGATTTAACCTATAGCGGAATGCTAGGCCAACTAAATAAGATGGCAAACAGTATGATATTAAGAACGAGCACTGGTGAAATGCTTTCAAACGTTTGGGGTAATGTTCAATATACTATGGCCACTCAAATGGCAAATGACCCGATACTATATATGTTACCAAGAATTGCTACGCTGCTCGAAGACTACGCAGGTGGTATTGATATACCATTCATAAATGTTATGGGCTTTGGTCTTGACTTAAACACTTCAGTAGCTCAATTAATGAACGTGGCGGCAATGAGCGGCTCAATCTTAGGTGCGCTTGGCCCGATGATTTCTGGTTTGAGTGCTGCTGTAAGTGGTAGTGCGATGCTAAGCCTAGCTGGAATTAACACTTCAGGAAAAGCACCAGTAATTGCTCGAGGTGCACCAGCAGTATTCCAGAATGTTAGCGGATCAAGTCTTTCGGAGTCCGGTTATATCGGAAATAGCTCAGGTGAAGACGTAAAGAATGCAACACTACAGGATGCTGAAGACAGCAAAAAGAAACAGATGGTCGAAGCAAAAGAAGAAGAATCATCTGATGATGTTGTTATGAAGTCTCAGCTTGCTGTTGTAAGTATCTATAACCTACTTGAAGAAGTTGCACACGGTTCTCAGAGCCTGCGCGTAAGACTGGTAAGTGGCAGTGGAAGCGGTGGTAATACCGCACTAAGCTGTAACTGTAATCATGCCGGGGGACAAGACCCACTAGGTGGTAATGATGTCGGAGGTGTCACTAGTCCTAACAATGGCACGAATGGAACTGACAACGGTAACTGGGTATTATCATTCTAATGAAGGGAGAAACTAAAATATGTTACAATTTAATAATAATCATATCTTCACGGGTTATCTGAAGCAGTTTCTCTCTTCTTTTAACCTACCGACATGTAAAGTATATACAGCTGAATTTGAAAAGTTCTTTGACGAGCATGGTTATGAAGACCCCAGAGTTATTGAGTCTAATTTACCAATAAAAATCTCTTATGACAGAGTTCGACCTGGCACTGGCATCACCTATCTAAAAGACGGTTGTCCACAGCAATATTTCTGGGATACAAGTGATTGGAAGGCTAATCTTAGCTACAATCACCCCAGCCAAAAAAAGACAATTAAACACTGGAAAAGTAACAAGGCAGTTCATTACAACGGAAATAAAATTTTAGGATTAACTAAGACTTTAAAAAATCCTACAACGCTTTATAATTATCAAACTCATGAATACTTAGGTGACTACCTTAGATTCTTAAGAGATTATGAAAATATAAACTTAATGTCCATGTATAATTGTTTTAGCAATAGACTTTGTAATAACATAAAGCTTGGTCCTGATATACTAACTTGGAAAATAAATAAAAAAATAATAAATCCACTGACTGGTAAAGAAGAAACCCAGGAGATAACAAAAACAGCTTCTATAAATACTTATGATAGTAGCTATAAAGTCTATATGCTTCCTGTGAAGCTCTTTGAAAACTATACCGTAGCAATAGACTGTTACCAAGGTGTTGAGCTATTTTGTGGATTCTACAATGAAAAGCTAGACACGTCTTCAGCAAAAGCTAGAGACCTAATTAAAAAAACCTATTGCAAAGTCCCAAAGGCCTTGTTTAGCCAACCCTTTATATATGATAAACTAAATGTAGCGTATTGGAACTGGGCCGACGAGAATAGCCAAACTAGTACAACGTCCAGTGCTTCTGGTACTACAAGTATAAGCGGTATCGCAATTCAACCACCAAGATTATATAGCACTGATAAAATTCTAAGGTCCGAAGTGGCAATGCGAGAAAGTGAACTTAAGTTATTTATAAAAGTTCCAGCTTCTAATACGTCGAGCATCACAATTTTAGAAGGTGACTATCGTCATTTTAACGACTCACTTTATACAGTAAATAACTCAGAGAGTTGGCAGTATGTCAATAACACTACTGTTGCAAACTTTGAGACAAAGAAAACTTATAGAGAGTCGAAGCTGCCAGACATAAATTCACGAGAGTTTAAACCAATAAGTAAATTACAATTACTTGCACTAAATACTGGTATTTCTTATCCTTTTGCAGACCGCTTAATAGAGTACTTAATAGCAAACGTTATATTACCTAATGACCCTACACCTGATAATATTAAAAGGCTTCAAAAGGTAATGGAAGACTGCGGGTACACTTTCCAAATAGACGGTATCTGGGAGCCTAAGATGCAGATGATCTTATACGATTATCTTATGAATAGTGGAAAATTTACGGTTGCAACAGATGAGGACGACAATAAAATTAAAAAAGTAGAAAATCAACGAACCGGAAATCTACGACAAAGAGGCCAAAAGATGCGCTCAGACTTTTATGATATCTTAGGTTATGTCGATAAAGACGCTGAAAAACTATATGCAAGTTGGATGGTCGAAACAAACGAAAAGACTAATAAGCTACAAGTAACTGCAAAAGATACTTTAGAAAATGTAGATATCTACTCAAACTTATATAATATTTAAAGGAGGTATAAGCTTTGGCAGAACAAATGAGTTTTACTGAAAATGAAATTAAAAATCGAGTACTTCCTGACTGTTATATTTATATCTCACACTTAGATGGTATTGCACCGCAATATTGGCGCTTACCGCAATATCCTGATGAAGTCACCGACCAGATGCAATCTAACTTTACCGACCAAAATGCTCTAGGACGTTCTGCACCAGTTTATACTTTTAGTAACTCCGGTCCAAGACAAGTTCAGTTTAACCTCGAATTCCATAGAGACATGATTGACGAAGCAAATACCGGATATAGTAATGTGACTCTAAAGGATAATGAAGATTATTCTGATAAATTAATATCAGCGCTTCAAGCTATCGCAGTACCAAAGTATAACTTAACTAATAAAGCTATTGAGCCGCCGATGGTTGCAATTAGACTTGGAAGACAGGTATTTGTTAAAGGTGTTGTAACAAGCGGCATTGCAGTCACATATAAAAAGCCTATTCTTGCTAATGAAAAATATGCTGTTGTTGGCCTCGGCTTTACAGTAGCTGAAGTTGACCCTTATGATGCTACGACTGTATATACAAACGGCTCTTTTAGAGGTTTAGTATCTTCTATGAGAAAAGGTATGGGAATGGAGGACGCTTAATATATGGATACTTTAAAAAATAAAAACTACGAAAGCTATGACTACTTAAGCAGGTATACACAAGTACCATACTATTTTGATACTATGAGACAACGTGAGGTCTATGGTATTGGAAGTAACATGTCAAAAGACAATACGTATGTATCTCACAAAATTACTTCGGAAGATACTTTGCATAGTCTATCATTACAATACTATAATAATCCGACATACTGGTGGGTTATTGCCTACTTTAATGATATTCAAGATTCATTTATTTCATTAATAGACCACTACAGTATTCTTCGAATTCCCAGTATCGCAGGCGTTGCTTTCGGAAGGACTAACTAATGGCAGGATTAAAATTTTCACAACAAAGAAAAAGTTTATTGTCCAGTCAGACTAGAATACAAGTGCCTTGGGTAAAAGTAACTTTAGGTACCTATACCTTTGGAATTTTTGATAGTAAGACCAAGGCACAGGGTGGAAAAGACAAAAATGGTTTTTACACTACCTATAATATAAAGTACCCTAATTATATTCAAGACCTTACGGTAACTAAAATTAATGGACAAGTAAACCAGTATGTATTAAATATTATTTATCCTATTACTCAGTTTGATGACCCAAACTTTTTTGAAAAAGTTTTTTCTAGTATAAGCAGTACTCGTAAAATTATCTTTTCTTATGGTGATGCTTCTGTACCGTCTTATACTTACAAAAATGAAGAGGCTATTATTACAAAAATCACGCAAGGTTTTAACTTACAATCAAGTTCAATCTCTTATCAGATAGAAGCGGTTTCAGGTGCTGCTCTTACTGCAGACGGTACAATTACAGAACTTGCTTCGGGTACCCCAGTGAAGCCGAGTGAAAAAATAAAAAGCTTATTCAGAAGTAACAAAAGTTTGCAAGATACTTTTACTGGTATGAGAGTAAGTGATCTAGATAAATTAATCGCAGGTGATGACCAGCCAGTTATACTTGATTCTAAACGTAATGTTTCAGCTCTTGACTATATTGCTTATCTTGCGAGCTGTATGATTCCCTCTGGAACAAAGCCTGGTCTATCTAAAGACATCTATATCTTAACAGTACATGATGATACTATACTAGATTCGACTTATGACCCGAGCAGCTTTGGTGGTAAAGGTGGCCCGTATTTTAAAATTACAAAAACGTCTTACGCTGCAGAGCATAGTGACGCTTACGAAGTAGATATTGGTTATAATACTTCTACTATCGTACGTAATTTTAGCATCGAACAAAATGAAAACTTCTCACTTTATTATGACTACCAAAATGAAATTCACTCAGAGGAATATGCTCGTAGATTAAATAAACAGGGTGAGTGGGAAACAGTTTATTCGCCTAATTTTATGCTCAGAGCTAACGAGTTTAGTGCTTCGGCAAAAGATATGATTTGGTGGACGAAAGCTACAAAATATCCGATTACTGCGAATATAACAATTCAAGGTCTACTTCGTCCAGCGACTTTGATGCAATATCTACGACTAAACGTAATATTTCCCGGTGGACACAAACATCTTGCAAGTGGACTTTATATAGTTACAAAACAAGTAGATAGTATTAATAGTAATGGTTATACTACTCAGCTAACCCTGACCAGAATTGGCGGCGATAATGGAGAATAATCAAAACTTATTCTAACGAATATTTCTGTTTAAACATTGATTATTTGCTAAATTATACGATAAAAGTTTATAATCAATTAAAAGGAGACCTTAGTTTATGAAAGCACAAATATTGAATTTTACGGCTGACGAAATTAATAATAAACTTACTAATATTCCTACTGTAGCGTTCGTAGAAATAGACGATCTACCAAACCCAGAGACGCAAGAAACAGATGGAATCCTTTATTTTGTATATGAACAAGAACAAAAGTAAGAGGTGACTATATGCCAATTAGAATAAATAATAAAAATATTGATACTAATAATATAATTCATAATGGTAGAAAAATAGGTGCTATCCTTTCCAATGGTAAACCAATTATGTGTCGACATACTCGTACTACAACAAGTACTATTCCACCAACTTGTACAACAATGGGTAGCGAAACATGTACTTGTGATATATGTAGACATATCGATACGCGTACGTTGTGGGCACTCGGTCATGACTTTGAAATAACCTTTGAAGAACCGCCTACTTGCACTAAAGACGGATATTATGAAGAGTATTGCACTAGATGTGGAGAAGGTAATGGCTGGAGTGAAGATCGTCTCGGTCATACGGAAGAAGGCGGTTGGGAAGAAATAGAAGCGGCAACCTGTCAATCCAATACGCTTATAAAGTATCACTGTGGCAGAGAGAACTGCGGTGAGGTCATAAAAACAGAAGAAATCGAGAGTACAAAGATTGACCATGATTATATTAGGGCCGGCGGCGATGATTGCCATAGTGAGTATCGTTGTAGTATGTGCGATGAATATGGCTGGGAAGACGTACATCATACAGGATGGTATGAGGACTCTCTACCACCCTGCCAGGGCGGTACTGTAGTATGTGGTTGTCAGACTTGTGGCTACTCCGGTGAATCTTATATTGAGCCTTCT